>JACCDQ010225295.1_pt1 | contig 24640 bp, 28 predicted proteins | sample 7446031 | NCBI WGS metagenome assembly JACCDQ01 (sample SAMN15323442, study PRJNA562643) | freshwater metagenome | isolation source: river surface water | place: USA:Blue River Watershed | collected 2017-08-17 | reverse complement strand
CCAGACGGGCGGTGTCAACGTTCTTGAGCACCATGGCCATCTGTTCACGCTTCTTGCCAGTCAGAGGAGCCAGAACGGCTTCCATCTTGGCTTCGCGGATCATCTTGTTGATCTTCTCTTCGCTCTCGGCGAGGGCCTTTTCAGCGTCAACAAGCTTCTGTTCTGCGACAGTGAGCTTCGACTGAACTGCGTCCTCGTCAACGAAGTTCTTCGAGAACTCGGTTGCGAAGGCTTCGAACATGCGACGGCCAAACTCGTTCTGCTTGACGACCTCGAGGTCCTCCTTCAGCTCGTCCATTTCGGCGGTCAGACGCATCTCGAAGAAGGCGTCGATCTTGTCGACCAGAGCGTCCAGCTCCGAAGCGACTTCAGAAGCAAGCTTGTGCTTCTCTTCTACCAGCTTTTCAGCGTACTCAGCTTCGAGATCACGGAAGCGCTCGATGTCGCCCTTGAGCTCGGAGATTTCCTTGGTGAGGGCCTCAGCGACGAAGGTGTCTACCTTGCCGATGAGTTCGTCACGCTCGGAAATCCACTGCTCTGCCAGCTCGTTGCGAACCTCCATCGAAGTTTCTTCACGGACTTGCGTCTTGAAGGCCTCGACTGATGCGGTCCACTGCTGGGAGATTTCAGCTTTCGTTTCTTCGCTGAGAAGCTCGGACTGAAGTAGCTTGTTCAGAATTTCGTCCATTAGCGTTCTCCTAAGTGGGTTAAGGGGTAACAGCTCGCGCTGCTCTTGTAGTTTCCACAGTGTGGAACCTGCGCGTGATCCTATTTATGCAGGAGCACGAAAAAGCCGCAAAAACCCATCGCTTTTGCGGCTTCCTAGCCTACTCAGAGGCTCATTCTTGTGCGGCGCCTGCAGCTGCGGCGCTGTCGTCGATTGTCAGGTCGTCGAGATCAAGTTCCTCATCGGCTGCCTGAGCAAGACCGGCAACTTCGCGGGTCTTGGCGACGAAGTAGTCATGCATCGTGACGGAGGCTTGTTCTTCCTTGCCGTTGATGATGTCCTGTAGCATCGCCTTGAGAGTTTCCTTGTGGTCCATGTGACCTCCTTTTCAGTTGGGACGAGCGTATTTACATCGCCCCGGGAGTGATTTCTCGCCGATTACTCAGCTGCAGCTTCGTCAGCTGCAACCAACTTGTCAAGCTTCTTCTTGACATCCGCGCGGCACTTGGCATCACAGCCCTTGAGGAAGGACAGGACAGCGGCCTTGTCAACGACAGGTGCTTCAGCCTTTGTCTTCGCTGGCTTGGCTTCACCTTCACCTGCGTCGTCCATGTCGAAGCTCATTTCGTCTTCAACCGGATCCTTCTTCTTGCGAGCTTCGCTCAGCATCTGTAGCTTTGGAAAGTTCATCACTTTGCTCCCTTGCGGATTGCTTCGAGGAGACCGAAGATCTCCTTCTTGAAATAGGCCTGTGCCTTCTTGTCATGCACGACAGCTTCAGCCAGCGACATGACCTTCTTGCTGCCGAGGGCTTCCATCACTGCGTCAGGATAGGCATTTGGAGCAGAAGGTGTAGAGACGATGTCAACCGTCGTGAAGGCGAAGTCGCTGACGGCGCCGCTCTCATTGACGTTGCCGGTACCACGGCTCGAAACACCGATGCGGGCACCACCTTCAATGAGCGCCTTGGCGATGTTGCCGCATGGAGTGTTGAGCAGCTTCATCTTGCCGATGGCGTTGTTGCCGTCCATCGACACCTCGGTGATGATGTGCGACACGCGGTCGAGGTTGATGCTGAGGGTATCAGGGTGGTTGAGTTCACCCATGATGGTGAAGCCTTCCTTGATGCGCTTCTGAGCTTCCTCGACAGCACGACCGATTTCGGCGAGCGGATAGACACGGCCGTTGCCGTTCTTCAGCTCAGCCTGCATCATGATGCCTTTGAGGTAGAGCTCGGCACCCTTTCGCATCTCGCAGATTGCTGCGGCGGTAGGTGTGAGTGTTTCTTGTAGGAGTTGCACGGTGTCCCTTTCTGAGTGGGGTTCTACTGCGTATTTACGTCAAGCGGCTGGTGGGGGTGTAGTTCCGGCCGCTGGTGGTGTGCCTTCAGGTGGAGGAACTTCAGCTCCTGGTGCTGGAGGTACCTCAGCGCCGCCTCCACCACCGAAGAAGCCGCCAATGTCCTCTTCACTACCGAGGCCGCCGGCGAGAGCGTCCCCACCGATGCCACCACCTGGCTGCTCAACGGTGAGCTGCTCGCGGTTCTCGAAGACCGCCGGGTCGTAGATCTGCTGGAGAGACGGGATGTTGGTGTTCTCGAGGATGCCGCGCTCTTCTTTCACCATGGCTTCGTTCATTTGGATCTCGTCGTCCGTCAGACCGAGGTAGCGCTTCAGAACGAAGCGCTTCGACAGCGTCTTTTCACCGGCAATGTTGTTGAACGAGCTGATGAGGTCGGCGTCAAGGGCGGCCTGGCGGTACAGCGCGAAGTTGGCTGGGTCTGGCAGCTTGATGCGGAAGATCTCGTCGTCGATCTTGAGGCCAACGACCTTGAGGTAGATCTTGAATTCCTGGTCCAGGATCTCTTCGATGCGGTCCTGCAGGCGCTTCACGAAGTTGGCGAAGCGAAGCTCCTCGATGTAAGCGATACCTACCTTGCCGTCGTTGTACTGCGCACCTTGGGCATCCTGACCGACGAGGTACGATGCGGGAACGCGCATACCGCGAAACAGCTTGTCGCGGAAGTACTTGAGTAGGTTGGTGCCAAAGTCCTCAGCACCGCCTGGCAGGGTCTCAACGCGGGAGCCACGACCTGTTGCCGTGACTGGGAAGAACATGTCTTCTTGAATGGAGGCTGGATCGTACTGACCGTCTACAACGTCCTTCTGTCCGTTGCTCGACATGCCTGGAACCCGCTTCTGGCGGATCTCGTTCTTTACCTGTTCGAGGTACTGCTTGACGCGCTGCGCTGGCATGTTGCCAACGTCTACGTAGAAGACGCGGCGCTCTGGTGCGCGAACGATACGGTAGATGATGACAGCATCCTCGATCATCGAGAGCTGGCGGTACACGCGGAAGATTGGTCGCAGAATGGACTGACCGAACGGCGCGCTGTCTCCCATCTCATCTGACATGGAGAAGTGCAGCATTGCGGAGGCGGGGATAACCTCCATCTCCTCGTTCTTGGTGCCGTAGTTGCCAACGCCGGTCGCTGGCTTGCCAGGACGCTTGATGTGGTAGTTGATCTTGTTGCCGAGCTGGTCAACCTCGATGCCATACACCAGCGTAGGGTCAACATACGCCCACTTCTTGGTGTCGGAGTTCTTGCGGAAGAAGCAGTCGCCGTACTTGATGAGCTCACGTGCCACCTTGAAGAGGCGGCGGCCTAGGTCCTGCATCTGCGACCACTGGCGAACTGCCTGACGAAGCGTGATGGCGGTGGTGTCGCTGATGTCTTGGTTGTCTTCCTTGTCGTACTCGATGACGAATGGCAGGCCGGTCTTCTCGTCCTTGTTGGTCATCTCTTCGGCGATGATGTCGAGGGCGCGAGAGATGTCAACGTCCGCATCCATCGCGTCGTACTGCTTGTACATCGCCATGCGCGAACCAGGTCCACGCATGATCTGCGAGTACCAGGTAACTGCCGTCATCGACGACAGATCGGTGGTGCGCGGATCGTACGCGTCAGTGGAGATCGTCGTGTACAGCTGCTTGCGCGAAGCTGGTGTGATGATCTTCCAGTAGTTACTGAACTGAGCCATGTGGGTTCCTGTTACGCTGTGCGACGACCGAGGGCCGCGACGTACAGCTTCTCATTTGACGGTAGCGACGGGCGGCTGCCAGCCTTGAGCAAGGCCTCGCTGAGATCTTCTTGGTTCGTCCAGTACGCGAGCATCTGCTGCATAACCTGGAGCTGCTGCTTCATCACCAAAATCGCTTCATCCTTTGCTGCATCAGGTCCAAGGACTTCCTTGGCCTTGGCGGCATCCTCGGCTTTCTTCGTATCCGCGTCTGCAACCTGTGTCTTATTTACCTCTGGTGGAACGACACCTGCCTGCTTCGTAGGTTCAGGAACGGCAACCTGTGCTCCAGTTGAACCTGCCGGTACGGCTTGAACCGCCTGAACGGTGCGTTGCGCGCTTGCCGCTAGGGCATCCAGACCGAAGACGACGTTGTCCTTCAGGGCAGTTGTTGCCTTAGAGGTGTCAGCGGCTGCCTTCTTGGCAGCATCCTTCTGCGCCGTCAGGACCTTGTTGTTCTCTTCGCCGATCGTGGTGAGGGTGGCGGTACCGTCCTTTGCCAGCTTGTTGCGGGTCTCGATGGTTGTGTCGAGCTCCTTCTCCGCATCCTTGATGGTCTTGTCGTCGAACACCTTGAAGCCAAGGATACCAGACAGCTTGTTGATACCCTCCATCGCACCAATCTTGATGGTCTTCCAGGTACCAATGATGTCGGTTAGCAGGCGGTCAAACAGGTTGGTGAGCGTGCCGCCAAACATCTCCTGCGTATCGACGCCGATGGCATGAAGTACGACGTCGCCAAGGTCGGTGAAAATGGTCGCTGCGCCACGGAAGATGGACAGAACCATGTCATCCAGCTTGTTAGCAACGACACCAACCAGGTCCCACAACCAGCCAGCCTTCTTGAAGTCAACGCTGGCGGTCTCTGCTTCTCCGAATGCAGCGCCAAGATTACCCGTGAACACCTCATCGAGGGCATCCCACATTGCGCCAACGAGCGCAAGCGGTCCACCTACCTTGAAGAGCATCCTCAAGCTGCCTTTGGCAAACTGTCCCAGCTTAGGTCCGAGCTTCGACAGCATACCTTTCTCGGCCTTTGCGGGTGTGAGGTCGCCGTTGAGATCAATGCTGTCAAGGACGTCAAGACCAAACATCTTGTCGACGAGCTTACCCGGTAGTGCCTTGAGGTTGCTGAACATCTTCCCGCGCTTAGATGCACGCGCTGCCTTCTTCGCGGCGGCTGCTTCATTCTGCTTGGCGATGCGATCACCAATTCCCTTCTCACGCTTCGGTCCGCCAGAGATGTCAATGCCACCTGCTGATGTAACTGTCTCAGCAAAGAACTGGCCAAAGGATGAAAGACCTGACGATGCCGCCGCACCTGCAGCCGCAAGTCCACCCCTCATCCGACCGAAGATACCCTTACCGCCTTTACCGCCCTTGGTGCCCTTCATAATGCCGCTCGCACCACCAGGCCCGCCACCCAGGCGATTGATGCCGTCATTGATGCGCTTCAACCAGAAGACCTGGATACCTGCCTGTACGAGCATGGACCCGAAGGTAACCATGGCATCCGCCAGTGGGTTCTTCATGAAGCCAGACAGAGTGGTAAGTGTTTCGCCCAGCTTCTGAAGAGCGATTGGCGTCTCCTTACCGATGTCCACGTTCTGCGGCTTGCCGCTGTCCGTCTGCAGCTTAGCTGCTCCCGCGGCCTGCTGTACCTGCCCTTGAGGTGTGCTGCCCAGCAGCTCACTCATCTTCTCGGCAAGGAACTCAGCTTGAATGTTGCCTGAGTTCTGCATTACCTGCAGACGTTCCTCAAGTCGGCCCGACAGCTCAACGAAGCGCGCCTCCTCCTCAGGTGAGCGGCGCTTCTTCATGCGAAGCTTGGCAAGCTCCTCCGTTTCGCCCGCGCCCATGCCAGTCATGGCGCCAGCCTGGCGAATGAGGCCCGCAGCTTGGAAGCGCTGCTGCGCGGTGGCCTTACGTTGATCAAGCAGCGCCTGTGTGAGGGCACCAGCCGCCTGTTGGGTCAGACCCATGCGGTGGCCGAGGGCACCAATCTCAAGCAGCTGCTGCTGACGAGCGGCTCGCTCTCGTGGTGCCAGACCGAGCAGGTCCTCCTGAACGTTCTGGTTGTTTGAAACGGTCTGAATAAGCTCCTTGAACCCATCAGCCGTCAGCATTGTGGTCTTACGTAGCTCCTTGAAGGTCTCGACCTGCCTCTTGGCGACGTCATCAACCTGTGAGATTGGGATGCCGAGCTGGACGCTCGAGGTGCGCATCGCAGCTGCAAGCTGGTTGGCCGCTGGTCCGAAGACGCCGATCTGCTGAAGGCTCTTGGTGGTATCACGCAGGCTATCGCGAAACGCAGTCATGCTGGTGGCGCGAACCACTGCAGCTGAGTTCTCGCCGAGCATCGAGGTGTATTCCTCGAGGCTCATGCCGGCCTTCATCGCATGACCATACAGGGAGAAGAGGCTCTCGCCAGCATCGATGCCGCGTGACTGCAGCAGGTAGATGTCCTTGGTGACGTTGATGATGGCGTCAGTTAGCTGGAACCCGAGGTTCTTGAACTGTCCTGCCAGCCACTCACTGCGTTCACCGGCTTCAGTGACTGAGATGCCCATGCGGCTAAGCGCACCTGACATCATTCCAGTTTGCTTCTTCTGTTCCTTCGTGTGCTCTTCAGTTGCCTTGGTGTCTTCGTTCGTAGCCTCAGTCTTCTTCTTGAGACCAGGGATGACACCTGCATCGATCAGCTTCTCAAGTACCTCGAAGGCCGCCTTGGCGGCGCCGAGCGCCTTGAGCACGACGCGAACCTTGGTCGCGCCACCAGCAATGCCAGCAAGGTTAGAACCGCCCTTCCCTGAGGAGAGCGTACCCATCTTGTCAATGACGGCCTCAACTGCGCTGCCCAGACCAGACATCGACGATGACGCTGAACCTGCAGTAGAGCGAATGCCCGTACGGAACAGAACAACGTCTGCTCGCGCCTTGCGCATCGAGTCACTGAGCTTGTTAGAAGACGATGTCAGCTTGTCGAGGCTCTTCGTGGCAGTGAAGACGCTATCGGCAAGCCCCTTCATGTCAGTGTCAGAGCCCTTCTTCTGCCCAGCGATGTTTACCCGGCGGCGGGCCGAGGTGGCATCTGGCTTTGCAGACGCCGTCGATTGCTCGAGAAGCTTCTCGATGCGTTCGAGGGTCTTTAGCGTTTCAGTTTCGATGCTCATCCTAGGCGGTCCGGGGAGCGCCTGGGAGGGCGCGTAAATAGGTCTGTCATATTTATCCTTGGAGACAACAGATGGAAATCACCCAAAACCCACTACTGCAGAAGCTCAAGCTCCCAGGCCGGGTATTCCAGCTGCCGTCGCGCGGTGCGCTCTACAAGAACGGCGAGCTCGGTACCGCTGAGGGTGAAGTGCACGTTCACCCGATGTCAGCGCTGACTGAGATCAACCTGAAGAACCCAGACCAGCTGTTCAACGGCAAGGCGCTGGAAGAGGTATGTCGTGAGTGCATTCCTGACGTCAAGAAACCGAGCGAGCTCTTTGGTCGAGATGTAGACGCGCTCATGTTCTTCCTTCGCCTCGTGACCTACGGCCCGCAATTTGAGATCAACGTCAAGCACAACTGCGAGAACGCCAAGAACCACTCCTACGTTGTGGACATTGAGCGGATGGTGCAGGAAATGCGCTTCCTCGATCCGACTACCCGGTACGAGGTGACGCTGCAGAACGATCAGAAGGTCGTGCTGCACCCCGTCAAGTTCGAGCACATGATCAAGCTCTATCAGATGAACGCCGGTAAGACCGACCTGACGGCCGACGACATCAAGACGAACATCATCTTCAACCTGGTGAACCTCATCGAGAGCGTTGATGGCATCACCGACCAGGCGCTGATCACCGAGTGGGCTCGAACCCTCACCACCCCGCAGCAGAACCGCATCACCGACCTCATCGAGACGATGAACGAGTGGGGACCGGCACAGACCTCCAAGCTGAAGTGCAAGGACTGCGGAGCTGAGATGGAAGTCGAGCTGCCGCTGAACCCCATCAGTTTTTTCACCGAATGATCATCTCCGGCGAGTCGAGCAGGATCGCCGAGATGATCAATACGATGGGTCTAGACGTTAGAAACCTGCTCAGCGCCGCCGTGGAAATCTCCTACTTTTCACGCGGTTCCATCCAATACGAAACGGTTTTGAGGATGACACCACTGGAACGAGACATTGCCGTGCAGTTCATCAACAAGCGGTTGGAACTTGCAGGGAAGATGCCGTTCCCGGTCTTCTGATAAATACTGTCACTGAACAACGGGTGATCTCCCAATGAAAATCTTTCAGAGCACCGAGCTATCGCGTGATCCCACCGCACCGATGGAGGCGGCAACCAAGAAGTACGTTGACGAGCAGATCACGTCCGGCGTGTCAGGCGCAATCGTCGGAGCCCTCTTCTTCACCAACGCCGCTCCAGCCACCTCAGGCATCGTTGGAGACAAGCAGTATGTCTCTGGTACCGTGCCCGTTAACAAGGTGATCACACAGGCGACCTCTGATGCTGAAGACGTTACCGTCACCCTCTTCGCTGAAGGCGGTTCATCCTTCTACTCGCCAACCGTCACCATCACTACCGACCCTCCACAGCCAGGTGGAACGATCACCTGCACGCTGACCGAGGACGCAACTGACAAGCGCTCCTACTCCGCAACCGCAACGCTCAGCATCAGCGTCAACACGACGGTCACCGCGTACTCCACCACCAACGCGACTGCCACGATGGTCATCAACCGAGCCGGTGCAGGTCCAGCAATGGACGCGCTGCTCATCGGTTCGATCGTATCTCCCGCGGTTGGTCAGACTGAGGTTCGATCCGGACAGCAGTTCAACGTTTCAGGTCGCGTACCAAACGAGGCCACCTACGCCGAGATCCTGGCAACCGGTGCGAGCGGCTCTGTCGCAGTGCTGACGCTTGGTGCACCAGACAGCATGGGTACCGGCTACAAGATGTTTACCGGCGTTGTCACGGCAGGTGGTGCATCAGGAGCCCTCACCGTAACCGGTCGGGCACGCAACGCCCTTGGTACATACGGTGCCAACTTCATCTCAACAAACACCATCACGCTCAACCAGACGTTCCCATCGATCGGTACTCGGACGGTGTCGTATCCAGGTGGTCAGCAGGCCCTCAAGGCCAGCGAGAGCGGTACGGTTTCAGCCACCATCACCAACTTCGACACCGTCGTCTACAGCGCCACCAACCTGACGGTGACGGATCCGACGACGTACGGCGCGACAAAGACGGTGACCCGTACCGGTGGTACGTACTCGTTCGGTGTGCAGAACTACACCATCACCGCAACGAAGACGTCAAACAACGCAACCTCGACTGCCACAGCGGCCGTCAACATTGCTGACGTCGCACCGACTGCGGCTATCTCCATCGTCGGCAGCCCATCACGTCTCTTCTCGCTGCCAGCCGGCCAGGATTACGTTGTCACGATCACCGCCAACCAGCAGCTCAGCGCTGCGCCCTCGCTTGACGCCAGTTCTGGTACCTGGCAGGGTTCTTGGACCGGTTCTGGCACGACGTGGACGCGCACCCTCCGCATCTTCGACTCGAGCCCGAAGGGCTCGCAGCTCTTCAGCAACCTGTCTGTGACGGGTCTGGCTGGTCTCATCGGCAGCACCATCACCTCAGGTGCATCGTACGATGTAGGCGGCTTTGCAATTCGCACCATCACCTTCCCAGCGTTCGCTCGCTACGCCCCAATCGGCACCAGCATTGCCACCTTCTCGAAGGTGCAGGCGTGGTATACCGGGTCCGTTGAGCTTACCCGGTACGGTGACACGGGGGACTACTTCCAGGGCTTTACCATCGTTGATGCATCTGGAAACTTCGATCCGAATGGAACGCACCTCTACATTTCTGACGCGGCGTTTGCCGGCTCAAACACATCTGGAACGCTCCAGCTTGACATCCGGGAGAACGCATAATGAGCGCCTTTGAGGACTTCGTCCAGCTTGAACTTCCAAAGCGCCCGTACCTCAACACCGATCCTGCACAGGAAACGGTCATCGTACGTCGCGGCGCGGGCCCGCGACAGCTCAGCGCTGTCAGTCTGACCGACGGTCAAGTACTCGGTAAGGTGGGTGGCGTGCTGACTGGCGTCAGCATCGGCGCAGGTGCTACGTTCAAGAAGTACACCGAAACGTTCACAGCTGACAGCGCATGGGTAGTAAACCACGCCCAGAACTCGACGGTATTCGTTGCTCAGGTGTTTGATGCCGCCGGGCGGGTCATCATCCCAGACGAGATCGAAACGACGGATGCAAACACCATCACGGTGCTTTTCAATACTGCCACCGCCGGCCGAGTGACAGTCATCTTCCTCGAGTAAGAGCGCGCGCTATCTAGCAACTAATGCTATAATCCGCTCGCGAGCTTGAGCCTGATGGTAAGCCTTGCGAGTAGCTTCTTCGCTTCGTCGAGCTTCATTCCCTGAATGTCCAGGATCTGGTTCTGTCCGACCTCGTCGGTGAACTTGATCTGTAGGAAGTAAGGGATGAAGGTCTGAGCGTCGACCGCCACGACGAGCTCCATGAAGCATTCGCTATGGAGCTTGAAGATGAGACACGGATTGAAGCGAGTACCGGGGTGGCTCCAGCCGAGCCGCTTCATCCACTCTATGAGTTCGTGTTTGTGGTCGTTGGCTGCGGCGTCTCGCAGTGCTCGTCGAGAAACGCAGCGATCAATTGTCTGTTGATCCATTTTCTGACATCTTCAATGGCCTTCGGTCTCGTGTCTAGCGACGCGATCATCTTTTGTTTCACCTTGCCAAAGTCATCAACCGGCAAAATACGCTCTTCAAGGTACATGCGGTCAATCCAAACGCCGGTACCGCCATTCGACTGACCGTACTGGACAGATAGCTGAAAGATGCGGTCGTTCTTGGTGAAGCGGAAGCAGTTCTGCTGACTGATCCACTTGGCAGCATAGTGCTTCTTCATCGCAACGGACATCTCAACCTGGTTCACGTCGTCACCCGTACTCCAACCCGCTGGATGATGGCAGGCAGGTTGTTGATGTAACGTTCGGGTATGCCATCGATACCGTCGTGCACCATCAGGCCGTGACGATCAACCGCTTCCCAGATGAGGTAGCGTGCTTCTCGTTCCCACTCAAAGTAGCTCGCGAACACCCGCTTCTGGTTCTTGACAGAAGGGTTGAGCTTAAGATCGGTGGAGCAGATTACCTTCTTGGCGGTGGAGTACTGCTTGGAGATGTACTGCAGCCGTGCACCGATCCGCTCAAGCCGTTCAGGTGACATGTCGTCGGTTGCCTGCACAATGATGTCGGCGGTGACCGAAAACCCCTGACCACCAGCCATGATAGCAGGAGAGATGCGTGAACCGTTTGCAAGGCTCATGCAAACCTTCTTGACGAGGCTGATGTTGTCGTCGTTCCACTCCAGTCCGAGAACGCTCTCACACAGCTCGCGGCGCCACGCCTGCTTGTCGGTGATGAGCTTCACCAGGTCGGGAAAGAGCGTCGGCACGAGCTGTGGTCGGTCCTGGTACGCGATGCGTAGGTGCTGCATCAGGTACTGGGTGTAGGCGCTGTCGATGTCAATACCTGGACCAAAGAGGGCTTCGCGCAGCCATGATGGCCACGTTTCAACGCCTGCGACCGGCCAGATGGAGGTATCGCGCTGTTTGAGCTTGCCTGCCGGCTTGAAGATGAAGTTGAGCTCGTCGTGCTTCAGGATCCACTTCACTGCCTCGATGAGGTCAAAGCGGTTCTCATGCACCAGGCGATCGATGACGCCAGGTTTGGATCGACCAGTGTGGCCCGGCTTGTCGAAGACGTAGCCGCGCCGAACGTAGACCTTCGACACCACGCCTTCATCGGGGCGTGGCGGTGGCTCGTACTCCAGTTCGAAGTCCTGCGTCTGCACGTGGGTGTGTAGACCCAAATCTTTCGGTACGAGAACGCTCACTTCGTTCTTGTCGTCACCTAGATTGTAGCCCAGCGACTGCACATCGAAGAAGTAGTCCAGCGCCGGCCGGTAGTCGTACACCCACTCGCGCAGGGATGTCAGTCTCAGCTTGATGGTGTTGAAGGCGCGAGGCTTTCCTTTGAGGGATGCTGCTGCGTGCAGCTTGGCCAGATACAGGATGAGGTCCTGTCGCTCCTGCATGGCCTCACGGTGCAACCTCTCCTTGCTGTAGAAGTTGCCGACGTGCAGAGGGTCCATCGGCCGAGGCTGCTTGCGCGCCTTCAGCCGGTAGATGGTGGTCATGCCTTGCCAGACTTGAGCGTCTTGTAGATGCCCTTCAGGCTGTCCTTGCGCACCAGCAGCTGGTACGACGGCTCAACCTCGAAGCGGGCGTTCGGGTCTTCCTTTGATCGCTCCATGACGCCCTTCGGATCGTAGTCGCTCGCGAAGACGCTCGACGCCGACAGGCGGTTGTCGTGCACCTTGACTTGGTAGCCGCTCTTCTTGATGTCCTTGCCAGCGTCCGTCAGGACGGTTGCCAGCCCGAGGGCTGCCTTGCGGAGACGCTTTGCTTGCTTGCCGTTCATCAGAAAATCCCAGAGTAACGAGGGTTCAGGTTGGTGTCCACCCACTCAGGGATGTAGCCACGCGCTTCACGGAAGAAGAGGACCTCCCAGTTCTTCGCTGATGCGGTGCCAAGCTTTGACAGCTTGGGCCGAACGATGATGAACCGAATGTCGTCAGGTTGACGAAGCCCCTTGACAACAAGTGGGACCTCTACTCCAATCAGATGGATCATTGTATCACCAGCTGAACCTGCTGAACACTGGAACGCAGGGGTTGGAAGCTGAATGGAGTGAATGACGGATGGGTGTGGGGTCGGCAGGGCCCTACTTCCCCTTGTGGTCTCACAGAACCTAACGAGAGAGTTGAGAAACGCTTGATACGTGAAGTCATTGACCGCGCCCTGTCTAACGGCAGACCTGAGCTGCTCCTTCGATGGCGGCATGTAGGGGATCTTGGAGCCGCGCTGCTTAGCGTTGTATGGTCCCAGAAAGTCAACTGCCTGGGCGTGCAGCTTGTAGTGGTGAGCAACGAGCGGGATGAGGTCGCTGAAGCCTGGTTCTTGTGGCGGGCGTGCAGCATCGAGCCGCACGCTCCAGCGTGGGAGGTTTGTTTCATCCATGGTCGGTTAGTTCTTGGTGTACCAGAACTCCTGAACGGGCAGGAGATCGTCGAGGTAGTAAATGTCGATGCTTCGACCGCTATCACCGTAGGTCAGCAGGGATACACGTGGCTTGATGTTCCTGTCGGTCAGAATGGTGTAGTCGGCCTTGCTGTCGCAGGTGTCGATGGCCACAAAGATCGGAGTATGGTTCCACTTGAAGATCAGCATCGGGCTCTTGTCGACCTTTGCTGAATCGTCCACCGCCTCCTGGAACCACTTGAAGATGTTGGCGGTGTTTGAGACCAGCGCAGTGAATGGGTCCTGCGTGGCGTAGAACTTGCACTCGATCGAGTGCTTGAAGCGAACGCTTTCCTGTCGCTCATTGACTGGAACGACGTCGCCAACAAAGATCTTGAGAGCATCTTCGCCGAACATCTTGCCGATGGTCTCGAAGTTCTTGCCGCCAACCCGCGCACCTGAACCTGGGGTTCGGATGAAGTTGAGCGGTGCGAGAGCTTTGGAGAGGGTCTTGGCAACGGTACCTTCGAAGCCGTTGCCCTTGGCCTTACCGCCACCTGGGCGCATCTTGCGCTTGGTTTGCTTCTTGGCGGGTGCGAGTACCGGATCACGTGGATCCACGAGGTCAGCTGACATGAGAGTAATCCTTCAGGGAGATGAAGGTATTTACCGCTGCTTTCGACCTGAACGGGTGACGGTGATCACCACCTTAAGCGGGTCGCCTGATGGCTTGCCGATGACGGTGTCGATCGGCATCAGACCGTTGTAGAAGCCCTCGTCCTCAAGGGCTTCCTTGATGTAATCGATGCCCTGGTAGAAGTGCTCGTGGTCGAAGTTGGTGTCGCGCGTCAGGCGGAAGGCCAGCTTATCGTCGGTGTAGTTGGCGGATAGGTCGAACAGGTAGTGCTGCTTACCGCCAAAATCCTTCCACCAGTCGTTGTTCAGACCCGAGATGATGTCATAGATTGGACCGTAGACCTTTGCCAGCACAGGGTCCAGGACTTCCTTTAGTCCCTGCTGAAGGACGATTAGGCAGCCGTCTTCCGTCTGGATCATTCTGACGGTGACGTCCAGAATGTTGTCCTCCGGAAAGCGCTGACCAATCACCGTCTCGAGGTATGCTCGTGCTGACTTGAGGCCACGCTTGGAGTTGACGACCATCCTGATGCACTGCGTAACGTCATCAGGGATGTTGAACATCCTGCGAAGCCCCTCGATGCGCTCTACCTCAAACGTGATGCCCTTCTCCGTCTTGAACTTGTCAGCCAGCCAGTTATGCAGGTTGGCGGTGATCTTGTCGACCACGGCCTCGGTGACAAGCTCCTGCAGCAGCATTACTTCTTCTCGGAGTAGTCAGCTTCGAACGTCTTGGCGGACTGGACGGAGTACGTGAACTCATCGCCGTCTACCTGGCGCAGCAGGTAGTCGCCCTTCTTGAGGGTGTCGGTGCTGCCCTCCAGGTCAACCTTGATGGTGTCGCCATCGTACTTGAACGCCTCTACCTCGGTGTTGTCGCGGTAGACGGTGAAGCCCTCGGCGTCTTCCTTCTGGTTGGCGCGGACTGGGGCGTAGTTGTCCTCGAGCTCCTCGGCATCCATCTTGGCAACCAGCTTGCGCTTGCTGTCGGCATCGTTGTACACCTCGTACTCGGTCGGGTCGCTGCCCTTGACCTTCTTCACCATGTAGACGGCGTTGGTGACGAACGTCTTGGTGCCGTCCTTTGCTTCCTTCCAGATGTCGGATGCCAGCTTGGTTTCGATTGCCTCTTCACGGAGAGACAGGAGTTCTTGGAGGAGCTTCATGGTCAGGCTTTTTCGAAGAAAACGAACAGCGCACGGTTGCCCATGAGCATGCGGTGGGTGAATGGGATGACTCCAGCTTCAACGTCAGCCAAAGCAGATTTGGCGAAGCGCTCGAGCTCCTCAGGCGGCATCAGCTTGCCGTCACGTTGCCCGGCAATTCTGATGGCGTGGGTCACGTCCCTAGGAACGCGGTTGATGTGCGCGACGATGTTGTTGTGGAAGTCGTCCACCACTGTGACGGTCACCCCCTCAGGGGCAAGCTCAGTCATTCGCTTGGCATGGTGCTTGACTGCCGCAACTTCCAATTTGTCCTGCTCGGTAAGCAGTCCTACGGCGAGCAGCTCTTGGAGTAGCTTCATGAGGGGTCCTTCTTGTAGATGCTCTATTTACGGGCGTCAGTCATACACCACGCTTGAGAAGCCGTTTTCCTTCCGGATGATCAGGTTTCGATCCAGCCGACCAGAGATGGATGGGTGGTGGCTGATGACGAAGACGCTCATGTCCTCATCCCGGCTCTTCTCCTTGAGGATCCGGACGACGCTGTCGATGCCGTTCTGGTCAAGGGCGCCGTCCAGCTCATCGATGAGCAGGATGTTCGTCTTGGCATGCAGGTGGTGCAGCACGTCGCGGAAGGCCAGAGCCATCGCGGTGTTGACACGCTTCTTCTCACCGGCCGACAGGTTACCGAAATCGAGCTCACGACCGAACTCCGAAACCGTGCAGCTCATGTCGGCGTCGAACTTCACGACGTGCGGCAGACCGAGGGTACGCGTGTAGTGGTTCAGCCGGTTGTTCAGGAACGGAATGGTTTGGTTGATGATGCGCCGGCGCAGGAAGGAGTTCTTGTCCGTCAGCAGCTTGAGCAGGAAGTTCTGGTGGTCCAGCCGGCGGCGCAGGTCATCCACCTTCTTGGTGTCGACCGCATCGATCTTCTCTGCCTCTAGCTCGGCCAGCGCCTCCTCGTGCGGGTTGGTGGCGGTCTTGAGCTGAGAGAGCTTCGTCTTGAGGGCAGCAACGTTCTCACGCGCCTTCAGCAGGTCGTCCAGGTCCTGGTGTTTGATGGCGCCTTCGACCTCAGCCAGCTTCTGCTTCTTCTCGGTGGCCTGCGTCTCCAGCCCCTCGACCTCGCCGGTCAGGGTGATGGCGACTGCGCCCTTCTGTTCGATGCTTTCCAGCACTGCTGCCAACTTCGACTGGGCATCAGCGTAGTTCTGCGAGCAGTACGGGCACTTCGCATCCTTGAGGTGCTCCTCCTCGCCCATCAGGCGCTCAAGGTCCTTGTTGAGCTGCTGCAGGTCCTTCTTCTTGGGCGCCAGCTTGGCAGCCAGGTAGGCGCCCTCCTGCTTGAGCTTGCTGCGCTCGTCGTGCAGCAGCTTCTCGGTGTCGAAGTCAACGGTCGCCAGGGTGGCGAGGGTCTCCTCGATGCCTGCAATCTCGGCCTGTGTCTGGGTGTTCCAGCGGGCAACGCGCTGCTTGGCTTCCTTGATGTGCTTGGCATGTACATCGATCGCGACCTGCTGCTGAGCGCACACCGCCTCAGCCACCTTGATGTCACCCTCGGTCTGGCGGATCTTGTCCTTGAGGAGCTGCGCCTTCTCAGAGAGCATCGTGATGTTGAAGAGCTCCTCGATCTGGTTGCGCTGCTGGTGGATCGGCAGCTGTAGGAAGGCAGGCGAGTTGCCTGAGAAGATGACCGTCTTGGTGAAGAGGTCGTAGCTGATGCCGACGATGTCCTCGATGAGGGCATCGCACTCCGTTACACCCTTACCAGGGGTGATGTCCTCACCGTCCTTGCGGATCTCGATGCGGTACTCCTCACCGCGTGCACGGTAGATCTCGTACTCAACACCGCCCTTCTCAAAGATCAGCCTGACTTCCATCAGGGTGTTCTTAGTGGCGTTGGTGCTGTTGATGAGCCGCTGCAGGCTGATGCTGTCGAACGGCTTGTTGTACAGCGCGTAGCAGATGGCATTGATGATCGAGGTCTTGCCGGCGCCGTTCGAACCACCCTGGTCGACGTTCTCGCCGGAGATGGTGACCGTGCCTTGGTCGGCCAGTTCAATTGTCTGTGTCGAATTTCCGAACGAGAGAAAATTCCTCAGCTCAATCGATTTGAAAATGAATGGAATAGACATTCCTATCCTTTCCTATAAATACACAAAGCTACGGAGTATAGTAACATGTTCTTCACCTACATTGCCCTTGATCCCAGGAAGCCCGGCAGGTTCCAATCACCATTGTGTTCCTTCATGTTTCAGCCTGCTTACGTAGGAAAGGGCAACCAAGGACGGACCAACGGCATCAATGAAGTGCTTCGTGATCCGTCGCTGAAACCACATTCTGGCGAGCTACTACACACTTGGTGTAAGAAGCTCCGAAAAGAGAAGATCTTAGAGGTGCCTATCATTCGTCTCGAGGCTGAAGATGAGCTGCACGCATTTGCAATGGAGGAAATCTTGACGCGCCATTTCGGCATCAAGCCGGAAGGCGGGGTGCTATTCAACAGTCGCCACGGCGGACAAGGAGGTTGGACAGTAGGAGAACGAACTCGAGAGCTGTTGTCGTTGCTCAATCGTGGTGAGAACAATCCAAACTGGGGAAAGAAGTGGAGCGAGGAACGGCGAGCAAAGTGGTTCGCTTCATGGGGAAAGAAAGACCGGGCGCGGACTGCAGAGAGCATGGCAGCAAGTTGGGCTGCAGTTCGACGCAAGTACGTCATTACGCCGCCTGGTGCAGAACCAATCCGTGTAGATGACCTTACTGCTTGGTGCTCTGAGAATGGGCATCCGCTTTCCGCGTTTAGGAAGGCGCTGAAGGCCGGCGGGATCGTCAAGTCTGGTTCTCGTGGTAAATCACGTGTAGAAGACTGGTGCATCACTTACGCTTGATCTTTCCGTTCTTATCGCGAATGCCAGCAACGATCTGCATGGCGCGTTGCCGCTTTGTCCAGGTGAGCTCTCGCCATGCCGCCTTGAGCCGCAGGCGCAGCGCGTCGTACTTCCACGATCCGACTATCAGCAGGTGAAAGTACCCCAACGGTGGTGACCAGATGGGAGGGCGCTTCCAGAATGGCCGCTTCATTGTAGCTTCTCCGGCGAGTTCTCCAGGTAGATCTCAACCAACTCCTGCATGAGCTCAGCGTCAGTCTGAGGATCCAGCTTGTCCACCTGTATACCAGGGACCTCGCTGATGCGAGTGCATCGCACCACGAAATACTCTCCGTCAGGAGCGTGAATGTGCATGTTGCGAACCTCGAACACCTGCTCGACAACCTTGTTCTGCCCCTCTTCGTCGTCGGGCATGCCCGTGACGCGAAACACATTGAAGACGTTCATGACAGCTCCTCGTACAGCTTGACCAGCACAGTTGGATCAATAGTTGGTGACGGCTGCACTCCCTCGTTGATGAGCTTGCGGACGGTGTTGTCGAGCGACGAGAGGTCAATCTCGCCGTCCATTTCCAATCCTTCAGCCAGCTGCTCCTTGCGCAGCATGATGTCCTCCTCGACGGAGAATTCGCGCAGACCGAGCTCCTTGATCATCTCATCACGCAGAGCCTGCACCTCGCTGTAGCCGATGTCAACGTCGAGCGTGCAGCGAACCCTGCTCCGGGCTGGAAAGTCGGTTTCACCTTCAAGAACGCGACTCAGCTTGGTCTTGAAGAAGAGCGGAGCCTCCTCCCAGTTGTGGAACCAGACGTCATCGTTCTCGACATCGAAGACGGCGCAGCCGCGCTCCCTGTCACCCGCATCACCGAAGTTGGTCGGGAAGGTGTTGCCGATGTAGATGATGTTCTTGAATGCCTGCCGCTTGTGGAAGTGGCCGCTGAAGATGTACTTCGGCCCAGTGAAATCCTCTGGGTCAGGACCATGCTCCATCCGGCGGTCAGCACCCGTCACCACGAAGTTGCGGAACTCGAAGTGCCCGAGCACGTACTTGTGCTTGTTGATCTCGGCAACCTGCGCAGCGTACTCGTCACGGAACAGGTACGGTGCGGCGTACATGTCCTTCGACAGCTGCATCGGCTCGTTGATGAGGATGAAGTTGCCAAGGTCGTTGAAGATGTCCGTCGAGAAGATCAGGCGGTTAGACCGATGGTACAGGTCGTGGTTGCCGATGATGAAGAAGATAGGAATGCCGAGCGCATTGAGCCTACGGCACCCCTCAATGGCATGGTGCAGCGTACGGACGTTGATGGCGTTGCGGTTCTCGAAGAAGTCGCCGAGAAACGCGATGTGGCTGGGCTTCTCCTTCTTGACGATGGCGATGAGCCAGTCGATGTAGTCCAGGTTGTCCAGGTTGTGCTGGTCGGAGTTGTTACGCGCGCCGAAGTGGATGTCGGTGAACATCACCATCTTGGTGATCTTCTTCCAATCCCCAGGTGTGACATCTCCCAACCGGCCGCCAAGGCCGTTGATGATCCGAGACATGCTTACTCCTCCGAGGCAGAGGAGCGGAAGGCTGTCTCGTCGGAGGTTTTGCCGCCCCTGGACCGCTCTTGGTAGGAGAACGACGGGTTGGCACCCGCTTCTACCAACAGGTTGTCGCGAATGTCGCGCTGCTTCTTCTCGTCTGCGAGGTACTGCAGGAAGCTACGGTAAACGGCTGTGGTGTAGAACGCGAATGGGTTGTCTGACTTGGCCGGGTCGAACTTGTACCAGTTGGCACACAGGTTGACTACGGCGAAGGACACCATGTCCTCCCGGAACGAGTACCCACCAAAGCTCGGTGAGTGCGAGTACCGCTCGGCGATCATGTGCAGGTACTTGGCGAGAAGGCTTGAGAGCTTCTGACCGTTGTCCTTGCACGCCTGGATCTCAGCTAGAAGCTGAGCGTTGGTCACGTAGTGACCACGGGTTGAAGTAGAACGAGGTTTCTTGTAAACAGTTTGCTTGGTCGCCATGGGATCCCTTCCTACGGGGTGTTAAGGCGACATGGTAGGATTGTACCATGCCTGCCATATTTAGGGAGCGAAAGCGTGGTCCCAGGCTCATCGGACAGGTCCATAAATACTCCACAACGCTGGAGCTGCGCATGAACGAGAACCTCTACGAAGAAGACAAGGGACCTGGCTTTCAAAGCAAGAAGGTCGCCGTAATGGTCGGACGAATGAACCCACCAACCCGCGGCCACTACAAGGTCATCAACGCCATGAAGGCGTTCATTCGCGACAACCCAAAGCTGGGTCTTGAGGCCAGCCCGATCGTGGTGATTGTTGCTGGAAGCAAGTCAGATGCAGACAAGAAGCGCAACCCGCTGTCAGGTGAGGAGCGCCAAACGTTCATGTCGTCCTCGGGTAACGCCAACGGTGTCAAGTTCCTGATCGCACCGAACGCCTTCGCGGCTTTCGCCAAGGTCCGTGAAGCCGGCTTTGAACCCATTGCTGTGGCAGCCGGCGAGGACCGCGCCCCTGAGTACACTCGCATCCTCGACAAGCACTTCACTGATGGTGGCAAGCCGGTCAAGCACCACATCATCAGCCTGGACCGTGACTTCGATACCGAGCATGAAGACGGCGACGCCTACTTCAGCAAGGTCATTGACATGATCAACGACGGCGACAAGGTAGATGACAACCAGATCAGTGGTTCACTCGCCCGCTACGCGGTCAAGAACGACGAACAGAAGGCGTTTGCCTACATCACCGGCCTCGAGAAGAAGCCGAAGCTGGCTTCAACGCTCTTCAAGAAGGTCAAGGAGGCACTGAGTGTCGCTTAAGGCCTTCCTCAGCGGTGGTGACCTACCAAAGGCCGCCAACAACCTCTTGGCTGATCTGAAGACCAAGGCGGGCGAGGTTGCGACCAAAGTAAAGAACACCTTCTCTGGCGCCGGCGATTTCAAGAAGCTGGCAGGAGAGGCGACAGCTCTCGAGAAGAGCGCGGCCGAGCAAGCGTTCAAGCGAGCCGCCGCTCAGGTTACCGACCCGACTGGCGAGGTCATGACGTCGATCGACGACATGATCTGGGAACAGAGCCCAACTCCTTGGGAAGGGCATGACCTTGACCGTGATGCCGCCGACCAGGAAGCCATTCGTCAGATGCAGGAAGGCGAGGTTTCCGCTGCAGCGGTTAACGCCGCCAAGGCAGAGACCGAGATCGATACGAAGCACCGCGTGCGTCTGCAGGAAATCGGCCCGAACAACTCGATCATCGCCGAGGTGGACTTCCTGGTGATGCCTGAGATCGTTGAGAGCCGAACTGTGGAGTACGAGGCGATTGCCCCACCCCAGTTCCCGAGCGCCTTCCAGAAGTACAAGGGCACCTCAAGCACGCAGTGGACGGTCAACGCAACCCTTACGTGCCGCACTACGACCGAGGCAACCAACAACCTGCGCATCATCAACATTCTGCGCGGATGGACGGTACCGTTCTTCGGCAGCAAGACGGCGGAGCAGTTTCCACAGAAGCTTGGTGCACCACCGCCAGTTCTGACGCTCAGTGGTTGGCGTGAGCAGATGGTGGGTCCAGTTCAGGTGGTCATCACCTCGCTCAACTGGAACTTCCCACAGGACGTCGACTACATCCCTGCGATGGGGTTCAAGATGTCGAATGATGGGCCTGGACAGTACGTACCTTCAGGCAAGACGGTACCGTTTCCAACCGTCATCAAGATCGCCATCCAGTTGGTGGAGAGCTTCTCGACCGACCAGATGAACGGCTTCAGCGTGGCTGATTTCCGTGTTGGTCAGTTTGGCAGCGCATTCGTCCCATTGCCCAGGTCTAATCAGGCGATGGACGTTCCTGCGCCGCAGACCGAAGCGCAGACGCCACCGCCAAATGCTACCGCCAACCCAGCAACCCGAGTTGGTACTGAGCGCGGGCGTGCAACTACTGGAGCTTCACGTCCACCACCGCAGGTGGTGGACACCAGCGTGGTGTCAGAGGAAGCCAGCGTTGGTTACATCAGCCCAGAGGAACCGCTGACAAATCGGTCGGCAGGATTTGACACTTGGGAACAAGGCGAGGTACCTTGATGGAAAAGAACAGCACGTTGGTCAAGAACTCTAGGTACGTCGCTGGTGGTACTACCGAGGTCAACAAGGTCTCACTCGAGTGGTGGGAGCGCAACGTCTTCGTCACCGATCCTACTGACTTCATGTACGTGGTCGAGCCGCGTTTTGAGGGGCGTCTTGACCTTATCACCGCCGTCTACCTTGGCGAGCAGAACATTCGCTACTGGTGGTTGGTAGCGATGCTCAACAACATCCTAGATCCATACACAGAGGTGAAAGCCGGCCGCATCGTTCGGGTTCCTACCAAGGAGCGCCTGCAGAACATGCTGTCAGGCAAGATGGGCGGCGTCCCATCCACCCGTGAGATCCCAATCTCCATCCTACCTATCGTCTAATGGCCGAAATCGGACAAAATGCTCTCAACCTGGTCAACCCGCTTGACAAGTTCACGAGCTACTCAACTCACTTCGTGGTGCTAGCAGCACGCACGACCGAGAACGCGCGCGAGTTCGCCGACGAAGACAACAACCAAGAGACCCTAGACGCGATCAACCGCGTGGAATTTCTGGGTGAGCGCGTGCCGTATGCAAAGGCCAAGGGCGACGTCTACCTGGTGATGGACACCCGTCGCTTCTCGCAGTTCACAGTAGAGACCATGAAGTACGAGGCGCTTATCAACGGGCTCTCAGCTGGTCAGTCGCACGCCAACCTGGTCAACATCATCGAGATGACGGTGCTGGACAGCGTCGGCATCTCGTTCATCAACTACATGCAGTGGTTGATGGACAGCAAGATGCAGACCAACTTCGACGGTCTGATCTTTATGATCCGCGTGATCTTCGTTGGTCACACCGACGGCGGCGAAACCGAGACAGTGCAGTCAATCACCATTCCATGCCATCTCTTCAAGATGGAGGTGAACCTCGACTACGCGAAGGGCATCTACAACCTGGAGTTCATGCCGAACTTCAACTTCTCTCCTGCACAGCACTCGCGCTGGCTCAACATCGGTACCGCCTCCTCATTCTTCAGTGGCTCGGGTAACAACACCCTAGGTGGCGTGCTGAAGGGGTTTGAGGACCGCCTCAATGCTCAGTCCGCCAAGTACTACGACGAGATTTCGCCACAGATCATTCAGGCTGGTCGGTCGCCACGTGGAACATCAGGCAAGTTCGGCCGTCTCGTCAAGTATCAGATCACCGTGCCTGCTGAGTGGGAAGGTCTCAAGTTCACGGGCGCCAGCGTCAACTCCGCCGAGGAGCGCAGCTTCGTTGATGAGCTCAAGAAGGCTGAGGCCGCCAAGACGCCAGCTCAGCAGAAGGATACCAAGTCCACCGACGGTAAGGAGGTTGCCACCAAGGACGCGCACATGGCGGTCGATGCCGGCATGCTCATCACCGAGGTGCTCGATCTCATGTTTGCGCAGGTGAAGGAGATCGCCGACTTCGCCAACTCTGAGAAGGTCTCAAGCACCGACCAGTTCATTCGGTTCTACAAGCACGTCGTCAGCATCTCGAGCGACGAGGACACAGTCATCGTGCACGTTGACGTCGTACCATTCGACGTGCCGAACCTTAAGCCGCCAAGCCAGGACACCACCCAGGCAGTTTCGCAGCACGAGAGCAAGTTCTACATCGAGGTTCCAGGACCCAACGGCACCAAGAAGCGCGTGCCGAAGAACTTCTTCGAGATGAACTACATCTTCACAGGTAAGAACCTGGACATCCTGAACTTCGACATGAAGATCCAGGACCTGCAGTTCATGCTCGCCTCCAACGTGCGCGTCAGTGAGGGTGAGCTCATGGCTCAGTCGCTACAGGGGCAGGGAGATCAGCAGGGAACGGAAGCTGGCACGAAGCCTGAGAAGCGGCCTGAGGTACTGAGCCTTCGAGCGTACGATCCAATGCTGCTACCAATGTTGACCGAGGCGCAGAGCAAGTCATTCTCCAACTACACGTCGTTCCGCAGTACTGCCGCCGAGCGTGAAGCTGTGGCCTCACAGCAGCAGTACTCACGCAACCTGTCTTCCTTCTACGCCATTTCTCCGGTGCAGGTTGCCATGACCATCAAGGGCAACCCGGACATCATGGCAAAGTTCAACCTCTCGAAGCCAGCACCGCACATCGTTGCCAACACCAACACCGACGGTACAGGCGCCGTATCCAACACCAGCGCTGCTGCGAAGGCGCAGTACCGCAAGGAGTTTGAGCAGAAGGTGCTCAACAAGACGGGCGGTGAGATCACGAAGGGCGCATCACCAGGCACGTTCGCGGTCAACCGCCCTCTCGGCAGTGACAGCTACGTCTCAACGCCGGTGTTCGTCCGCGTGGTGGTAAAGGGCCCAAACGTCGACTTCATCTCGAATGAGCTGGTGTCAGGTGAGGAGTTCTCGAAGGAGGTGCTCTTCGACAACTACTACGTGGTGTTCAAGGTGACCAACATCATCGAGCGCGGCGTGTTCACACAGCAGCTTGAGCTGTGGTCTCACAACGTCTTTGGTATGGGCAAGCTCACCAAGGAACAAATTGACGCAAAGCAGGTAAAGAAGCTATGAGGACAACCACTTTCGTAGAAGGCCTGGTAGTTGACACATCAGACCCACAGCAGATGGGTCGGGTGCGCGTGCACTGCCCGTCGATTGATGGTGAGAAGGTGTCCATCAATGACCTGCCATGGGTGACATACGTGTCGCCGCTTGCCGGCCAAACCGTCGACTATCCGGGTGGCACCTCGGGCGGTAAGTCACCAGGCCCGTCGTCGTACGGTTTCTGGGCGGTACCGAAGGTCGGCACGCTCGTCATCGTTGGTTTCCTGTACGGCGACTACAACCTGCGCTTCTACGTTGGTTCGTACTTTCCGGACCACGGCAACCGCTCTCTTCCAGCTGGCCGCAACTCAGCCACCGGTCCAATCTCCGACATCCTCGAGCCGATCGAGCCAAGCACCAGCAACCTGAAGGATCAGTTTGCAGGTAAGGTTGACGTGTCTGAAGCGCAGACGCGTGGTGCCTATG
>JACCDQ010140111.1_pt1 | contig 24645 bp, 20 predicted proteins | sample 7446031 | NCBI WGS metagenome assembly JACCDQ01 (sample SAMN15323442, study PRJNA562643) | freshwater metagenome | isolation source: river surface water | place: USA:Blue River Watershed | collected 2017-08-17 | reverse complement strand
CATTCGTTGAATCTATTATGGCTCCTGAAGCAGTTGATGAATTCTTGAAAAAGAAATAATTTACTTTAACAGTATATAGAAAAGCTACTTTCAGTCGGAAGTAGCTTTTTTATTTTCTATATTTACCCTTCGAAAATAAAATCAATTTTCTGATTCCAAATCATTCAACTATAATACGATCACAACATGAGTTTTTTCAAAAGAATATTTTCTTCCGAGAAAAAGGACGAAAGTCTTAATGAACAGGAGAAGCAATCCTTGGACAAAGGTCTTGAAAAGTCAAAAACTACTTTTTTTTCCAAGTTATCCAAAGCGGTAGCAGGTAAATCCAAAGTGGATGACGAGGTTTTAGATAATTTAGAAGATATCCTTATTTCTTCTGATGTGGGTGTGAATACTACTCTAAAAGTAATACAGCGTATTGAAGCTCGTGTAGCTTCCGATAAGTATTTGGGTGTGGGTGAATTGAATCAAATTCTTCGTGAAGAAATAGCTGGTTTGCTTTCTGAAACCAATTCAGCTGAGGCTACAGAATTTGTTACTCCAATACCAACTAAACCGTATGTTTTAATGGTGGTGGGTGTAAATGGAGTAGGAAAAACAACTACTATTGGGAAATTAGCGTATCAGTTTAAAAAAGCAGGACATAAAGTAGTTTTAGGTGCGGCAGATACGTTTCGTGCAGCAGCGATTGATCAATTGCAAATTTGGGCAGATCGAGTAGGTGTGCCTATTGTAAGACAAAATATGGGAAGTGACCCCGCTTCGGTAGCATTTGATACCTTGCAGTCAGCGGTGGCACAAGATGCTGATGTGGTTATAATTGATACGGCAGGACGTTTGCATAACAAAGTGAATTTGATGAACGAATTGACTAAAGTAAAACGTGTTATGCAAAAAGTAGTAGAAGATGCTCCGCACGATGTGTTGTTAGTATTGGATGGTTCTACAGGTCAAAATGCTTTTGAACAAGCCAAACAATTTACGGCAGCAACCGAGGTAACTTCGTTAGCGGTAACTAAATTAGACGGGACTGCTAAAGGTGGTGTGGTTATTGGAATTTCAGATCAATTTCAAATTCCTGTAAAATATATTGGCGTAGGCGAAGGAATCGAAGATTTGCAGGTGTTCAATAAATATGAATTTGTAGATAGTTTCTTTAAATAATAGACTATGAGTTTTTTTGGAAAATTAAGCCCAATGGCTTTTTATTTTATAAGTGTCATTTGTTTTGTTTTGGCCAATGTGGTTCGTGAGCAAAGTATTCCGGTTTATTACTTGTCCTTAGTATTAGGATTGGTATTTTTCTTCTTGGGATTGTATAAAAGAGTTACTACTAAAAAATAATGGTATGAAGAATTTAGTCAAGTTAGTACTGTTTTCATTTCTTTTAGTAAGCTGTAAGCAGCAAATACAATCTGCAGATATTCCTAAAATTAACGGGTATTGGGAAATTGAAAAAGTAGTTTTTGATCAAGGCGAAGACAAAGAATATGGAGCCAATCAAAATTATGATTATTTCCAAATTGATAAAAATAATCAAGGAATCCGAAAGAAAGTAGCGCCTCAATTAGACGGCACTTTTTTAGTAGATGATACCTATGAAAAAGTGCGTGTTCGTTTTCAGGACGGCAAAGCATATTTAGATTATGCTACGCCTTACATGAAATATACTGAAGAGATTATAGCTTTAACAACGGATGAATTGGTGGTGTTGAATGTGCAAAAAAAAGAATACCATTACAAGAAAGCAACTGCTATAAATATTTTGGGAGATGGCAAAAAGAACAAGTAATCAAAGTACTGTTGGTGATGTCTTGAAGCAAATTATTCAGGTGAATAAATTGCAACCCGGAATGGATCAAATTGATGTAAAAGAAGCGTGGCAAAACCTCATGGGAAATGGGGTTAATAGTTATACCAAAAATGTGGTATTAAAAGGAAGTACGTTGTATGTTGAATTGAGTTCCTCTGTTTTGCGAGAAGAGTTGAGCCACGGTAAATCCAAAATCATAGCGATGATTAATGAAGAGCTACAACGAGAGGTAATTAAAGATGTGGTCTTGAGATAGACTACTTAGATTATTAGAGAGTTAGATTATTAGAAAATTAGAAGGTTTAGATATAAAAGAAAGCCCATTTCGATATTGAAATGGGTTTTCTTTTTTAAAAATATAAGAAGTCTAAAAATCTAAGAAATCTAACTTTCTGTATTAAAATTGCTCTCTTCCAGCAAAGTGAAAAGCACCTTCAATAGCTGCGTTTTCATCACTGTCTGAACCATGAACTGCATTTTCTCCCATAGAAGTAGCATACAATTTACGAATGGTTCCTTCGGCAGCTTCTGCAGGGTTAGTGGCTCCAATTAAGGTTCTGAAATCACTTACTGCATTTTCTTTTTCTAAAATAGCAGCAACAATTGGTCCGCTTGACATGAACTCTACTAATTCTCCATAAAAAGGACGTTCGCTATGTACTGCATAAAATGCTTGTGCATCTGCTATGGTTAATTGTGTTAATTTTAAAGAAACAATTTTAAAACCTGCATTGTTAATCATTGCAAGGATGTTTCCAATATGACCATTTTTAACCGCATCCGGTTTAATCATTGTAAAAGTTCTATTTGTTGCCATTATTACGTAATAATTAATTTCGATGTCAAAAATACTGATTTTTTGTTATTTATGCAACAAAATCAACAAAAAAATAAATTTTTATAAATATTGAAAATTATAAGATCACTACTTCAAAACGTTGTTCTAAAGGTTTGAGTTTTTCTACCAAAGCCGGAATTAAAGTATCACCATTGTCTAAATAGAATTCAGAGAAATTAGTTTGGCGTTCTTGTAAACTTTGGTTGGGGAATAATTCGTTTTGCAATTGAGTAATTCGCTCTAAAATGTCTGCTAGTTTTCGTTTTTGTGCTTTGAGTAATCGTTTTTCTAAGTTTTCAATGCCTTTAATTTGTTTCGTTTCTTGTGCTTTTAGTGCTCCAAGGAAAGAATCGTCTGTTTGTTTTGCAATGGTATACAAGGCATCAAATTGTTTTTTCAATTGTTCCTTTGCATCTGATAAATCCAAATTAATTTCAGAAAGTGCTTTTGTTTTTTGGTTGACCAAATCATTTTGCTTGCTGAACAAATCAGTCCAAGAAAGGAGCAAAGCGTCTGCTTTTTTGATTTGCTTTTCAGTAGCTAATACAACAGAGTTACGAACCAATAACATTGGAAAACTTACGTTTACAGCATTGAAAAAAGACTGTAATTCGAGCCAATAGGCAATCTCGCCACCGCCCCCAATGTAGCATAAATTAGGTAAAAGAACTTCTTGGTACAAAGGGCGCAAGATAACATTAGGACTCAACTTTTCCGGATGAGTTTCAACCAATTGAAATAGCTCTTCTTTAGAAAAAGATAAGTCGGTGTGGTTGACTTTGTAACTGCCATTTTCTAAAATAATGCGCTCACGTAAATCATTTTCGATGTAAAATAAATTGATTTCACGTGGGTTAACTTGAATAGAATATTCGTTTAGTTTTTCAATAGTTGCGGTTACTTGTTTGAATGACGTTTGATTTTCTAGTTCCTCTTTGATGTACGGAATTAAAACGCGTTTCAAGTTGGCATCATCAGCATCGAGGATTACTAAGCCGTAGTCGCTAAAAAGTTCATTGGCTAAAAACCGAGTTGCTTCCGCCAAATTAGAATGGTCTAAATACGATTTTTGAAATAATTCTTTGATTTTTTGTGCGTGGCTAGTTGAGCCTAATTCTTGTGCAAAGACTTCAAAAACAGCATCTAATCCTTCGGTGGATAAGCGACCAACAGGTCCGTTGCTTTCTTTGTTCCAATGGAATTTTTTTCCTTTGAAATTAAAATAATTGATTTCTTCAAAATCATGGTCTTCGGTGGCCATCCAATATACAGGTACAAAATTATAGTTGGGATATTTTGTTTGTAGTTCGGAAGCCAAATTGATAGTGGAAATGATTTTGTATAAAAAATACAAAGGACCGCTAAATAAATTGAGTTGATGTCCTGTTGTAATTGTAAACGTATTGGATTGTTCTAATGCCGAAATATTATTTTGGGTAGCTTTAGAAATAGTGCTATTTTGATATTGCTTTTGTAAAACACTAACTACTACTTTTCGGTTTTCCTGATTGTAGTTTGTACTTTTTTCAAAGAGTTGCGCTTCAAAATTTTCTAGGGTTGGAAACCGGTTGTATAGCGAATCTAGACTTGATTTTTGATCTAAATAGTCCTTGATTAAAGAAGAAAAATAGCCTGAATTTTGATAGGTTATACAGTCAGTTGGCATGTTGGGCTTTGTTTGGAGTAAAAATACTAAAAAAATATTGGAACTAAATAGTTGTGGCTTTGGAAAAATTATAGCATTTTTATACTCGTTTGAAAAATGACAGCAGTTTTTTCACTACATAGAAGCATAGATAATTTAAGTTTTTAAGATTGGATAGAAATTTCACTATTCACATAGGTTTGACTATGTATAATAAACGTGTTTTTCTATCTATTTTCTTTGTTAAAATTTGGATTCTATGTATCTATGTGGTTACGTTAAATGTTTAAAATAATACGATTTACTAAAACCCCAAAATAAATGAGCACAACACCGCAACCTGAGAATTCCTTACAACACGTACTCTTCGGGAGCTTAATTGGAACCACAATTGAGTTTTTTGATTTTTATATTTACGCTAATGCAGCAGTATTAGTGTTTCCTCAACTGTTTTTTCCAGGAACGGATAAAACAACTTCGGTTTTACAATCGTTAGCGACTTTTTCGATTGCTTTTTTTGCTCGTCCGATTGGGTCTGCTGTTTTTGGGCATTATGGAGATAAAATTGGTCGCAAAACAACCTTGGTAGTTGCCTTATTAACTATGGGATTCTCAACGGTTTGCATTGGTTTTTTGCCAAGTTATGCTAGTGTTGGTATTATTGCTCCTATATTATTAATGATGTGTCGTTTTGGACAAGGTGTTGGACTTGGAGGCGAATGGGGCGGAGCAGTTTTATTGGCTATCGAAAATGCACCACCTCACAAGCGTGCGTGGTACGGAATGTTTCCGCAATTAGGCGCACCAATAGGATTGTTGCTTTCTGGCGGGACGTTTTTAATTTTAACTAACTCGCTAAGTTCTGAAGATTTTATGGAATATGGATGGAGAATTCCCTTTATAGCAAGTTCTTTATTGGTTTTGGTCGGATTTTATATTCGTTTAAAAATTACCGAAACCACTGCTTTTGAGAATGCAAAACAAGAGCAAAAAGAAGTTAAAATACCTTTTGTGACTTTATTGAAATCATATCGAAAAGAATTATTATTTGGAACTTTTGCGGCGGTAACCACTTTTGTAGTTTTCTATTTAATGACGGTATTTATGCTGAATTGGAATACAAAAGAATTGAAATTCTCTAACAAAGAAGCGCTGTTGATGCAATTGTTTTCGGTTTTGTTTTTTGCGGCATTTATTCCAATTTCGGCAGTGATTGCAGATAAAATTGGTCGCAGAAAAATGTTGATTTACGCTTCGATAGCCATCGCTATTTTCGGTTTGTTCTTTTCTTTATTTTTAAACTCTGGAAGCACTATTTTAGTGACGTTCTTTTTGTGTCTAGGAATGGCATTAATGGGATTTACGTATGGACCAATAGGCACTTTTCTCTCGGAATTATTTCCTACAACAGTGCGTTATTCGGGGGCGTCACTGACATTTAATCTAGCAGGTATTATTGGAGCTGCATTTGCTCCCATGATTGCTATTTGGATTGCGGCCAATTATGGTTTAACCTTTGTGGGATATTATCTTTCTGCAGCAGCTGTGATTTCGGTAATTTCTCTTTTGGTAATCAGTAAAAAAGAACATCAGTTTTAAATTTTTATCTTTTCAAGCTAAAATGTCCTTTATATTCTGTACTGGTGCTTGGGCGAATTACTGTGAACCAATAATCATCAGCGGGGAGTTGATTTCCTATATAAGTTCCGTCCCAAGAATTATTTTGACTTAATTCTTTTATGAGTTTGCCGTAACGATCAAATATTTTTATGATAATATCATTTTCATTATCTGAAAATTTTATTTTCCAAGTATCATTGAACCCGTCTCCGTTTGGAGTGAAAAATTTGGGGTACATTAAAAGATAAACCGTGTCAGTAACAATCCCGCAACCATTTTTATCTCTTACAGATACCGTATATTTTCCATTAACTAAATTAGAAAATTCATTGTTGTTTTGATACTGAATTCCATCTAATGAATACTCATAATCACCTGTACCTGTTGTGTAAACGATAATGTTATTACTGCTATCTGTCCAATCTTTGGTTTCTATAGAAGTAATGGAGGCTATAGTTGATTTTTTTACACTAAAATTTTTAGTGGCTGAGCATGAAATAGAATTATAATCTTTAGAAACTAAAACAGTATAGTCTCCAGGATTAGCTATTACAATAGAAGGCGTTGTAGCTCCTGTTGACCAAAGGTAGTTAGTAAAATTAGTTCCTGCATTGACGGTGATTGAACTATTTTCACATATAGGCATCAAGTCATTAATCAATATATTAGGGTTTGAAAAAAGAGATAATTTTAGTTCTGCAATTGCATAACAGGGTGTGTTTGAATTGACACGAACATAAATTTTATTTTCGCCAAGTGTTATGTTGTAATTATTAGGGTTAGTTATTTTGGTAGTAGATAATTCATTTTCTGCCCCTGACAATGTAGTGTAATAATTAAAACTGTAGTCATTTGGATTGGTAATTATATTCGAATTATAATCTGTTAGATCAACAGGTTCAGTAGTATTATTAGAAGTATCACAGAATGATTTTTCAAAATTTGTTGCTACAAATGGATTTATAATAGATATGGTAATGGGTAGTCTTGAGCTGCTTTCACAATTGTTAATGGTTTGTGTAGAATAATAGGATAAGTTATTTTGTAGCGGAGTAGAATCAATTAAACTATTTCCATTCATGTCATACCATTTTATACTTGTACCAGAGATTGAAATTGAAGATAAGGTGGCATTTTGACTAGAACAAAAACTTTGATTTGAATCTGCTGAAGGAGTTGCAGTAGTTTGAATGTTGATTCGTATAGGGATTCTGTCGCTTTCACATCCATTAATAGTTTGTGAGGCGTAATAGGTTGTCTCGTTTAGCAATAAGGATGTATTAGTTAAAAAATTTCCATTGGTCAATGCATCATACCATTTTATGTTTTGACCAGAAATCGATACGTTATTTAAGGTAGCATTTTGTTGAATACAGAAATTTTGAGGCGATGTGACTGATGTAATAGCTTGGTTGGAAATAATTACTGTTTGGTTTTGCGTTGTGCTGTTTCCATTAGAGTCGGTGTATTTCCATACAATAGTGTAGGATCCTTGAGCAAGATTAGTGATTGGATTAGAAGTCGTTGCTGTTATTACACCATCACAAGAATCTGTTGCTGAAGGAATAGATATTATGGTGCTACAGTCGCCATTGATAGTTGGTAATGTAGTGATGTTGGGTACGGGTGGATTAGTATCACCAATGATTACATCTAAAGTTAGTGTACCATTACAATCCCCCGTTCCTGTTATAGCACAATTGTATTTACCGCTATTTGCTAAAGAAGCATTAGCAATGACAGGATTTTGAAGTGTAGAACTAAACCCATTGGGTCCAGTCCAATTATAATTAGTCCCTCCGCTAGCTTTGAGTTCAAGAGTCTTGCTAGTGCATAAGGGAGCGTTACTTGAAATTGTCAAATTTTGATCACATTTACCAATTTTAACTATCCAAAAATCCCGTTGTCCATTTGTATCTACAGTTTTATTACCTGAAATTCCTGATTGAGACCAACCTGAAACAACAATTGCACCAGTATTGTCTTCTAAGATGGCATGAATTTGGTCTATACTATCCCCTCCGATAGTTTTGTCCCATTCAAAATTTCCAAATTCATCAAGTTTCACAATCCAATAATCTTCATTTCCATATCCATTTTCTGTTTTGTTTCCTGAAATATCAGAATATGAATTTAAAGCAATTATATAACCTCCATTTTTTGTTTGTCTTATAGCTTCTAATGAATCGGTACTATTTCCACCAATATTTTTTTGCCAAATTATAGTACCATTTGCACTGATTTTAATAATCCATCCATCAACTACAGCAGCGTTTTCGGTTTTTTCTCCAGAAATACCAGAACCCGAAGTAGCTCCTAGAATATAATTATTATCAAATGTTGCTTTAATGCATGATAAATTATCTCCATTGTTTCCTCCTATTGTTTTTTGCCAAATGATACTACCAGAATCATTAATTTTTAATATCCATAAATCCTGAGAACCTCTTGAATTTTCTGATTTGTCACTAGATATATTAGAATCTGAACTACCTGCTAAAATATATCCTCCATTGACTCCTTTAATAATACTTGTTAATTGATCCATTCCATTTCCTCCATAAGTTTTATCCCACTCTATAGTTCCAGTGCTATTGATTTTTATTACCCAAAAATCATTGGATCCTTTTGAATTTTCCGTTTTTTCGCCTGAAATATTAGATTCTGATGTGCCTCCTAAAAGATATCCTCCATCGTCTGTTACAATTATACTATTTAATCTGTCGATACTATTTCCTCCATATGTTTTTTGCCAAACAATATTTCTATTGGAATCGAGTTTTATGACCCAGTAATCATCATAACCTCTAGAAGGTTCGCTTTTATCCCCATTATTTCCAGATGCACTATATCCAGCTACAATATAGCCTCCATCAGAAGTTTGTTGTGCAGAGGCTAAAAAATCACGATTATTACCCCCAAAGGATTTTTCCCAAATGACACTTCCATTTGATTTGTCAATTTTTACAATCCAATAGTCGGAATCACCTTTGGAATCGGTAGATTTATCTCCTGAAATGTTAGAATAGGAATATCCTCCTAACAAGTAATTATCATCATTTGTTAATTCTAATGTTTCATTCCATTCCACCTGACTTCCACCAAGAGATTTTTGCCATTGAATGGTTTGTGATTGAATCGTATTGAGGTATAAATTAAATACTATAGCGAATGGTAAAATGAAATGTTTTTTTAGCATTAATTCTTGTAGGATTTAGGATTTCTAAATTCAAATCTAATAAAATATAATTGAATATGTTAATATAGATTTAATAATAAATAACCCTTACTTTTGTTTTCAAAATCAAATAATCTTTGAAAACAAAACTATTTCTTGTCACGCCGCCATTTACACAACTGAATACTCCGTATCCAGCGACGGCTTATATTAAAGGTTTTTTGAATACCAAAAATATAGCGTCGGAACAAGCCGATTTAGGAATAGAAGTGATTTTAGCTTTGTTTTCGAAAAAGGGATTGTACGATTTATTTCAAACTTCAAGTTCTCAATTTCAAGAGGGAAGTTGTTCTGAAAATGCCCAACGCATTTTTGCACTACAAGACGAATACATTAAAACGATTGATTCGGTTGTTGCTTTTTTACAAGGAAAGAATCCTACTTTGGCACTCCAAATTTGCCAAGAAGATTTCCTGCCCGAAGCCTCTCGATTTGCACAATTGGAAGAATTGGATTGGGCTTTTGGTACTATGGGGACACAAGATAAAGCGAAGCATTTGGCTACGCTGTACCTTGAAGATATTTCGGATTTTATTGTAGAATGTGTAGATCCTAATTTTGGATTCAGTCGTTATGCTGAACGTTTGGGTCGATCTGCTAATTCTTTTGATGAGTTGTATGAAGCTTTGCAACAACCACCTACATATATTGACACTATGCTGCTTTCTATCTTGAAAGCAAAAATAGAAACCATTCAACCCACTGTATTTTTAATTTCAGTTCCTTTTCCGGGAAATTTATATTCGGCTTTTCGTTCTGCTCAATGGGTAAAAGAAAATCATCCCGAAATCAAGATTTTGATGGGGGGTGGTTTTGCCAATACCGAATTGCGTTCGCTCTCAGATGAACGAGTTTTTGAGTTTTTTGACTTTATTACGTTGGATGACGGCGAATTGCCAATTGAATTGGTTGTTGAAAATATAGAATCAGGAACGAATACCGAATTCAAACGCACTTTTTTGTTGGAAAATGGCAAAGTGGTCTATAAAAATAATTCCCTTCGACACGATTATAAACAATCTCAAGTGGGAACTCCCGATTATGCTGATTTACTTTTGGATCAATACATTTCAGTAATCGAAATTGTAAATCCCATGCACCGAATGTGGAGCGACGGGCGTTGGAATAAACTAACTATGGCGCACGGCTGTTATTGGGGGAAATGTACTTTTTGTGATATCTCTTTGGATTACATTAAAGTATATGAGCCAATAGCTGCGGGAGTTTTGTGTGACCGAATGGAAGAAATGATTGCCCAAACAGGTCAAACAGGTTTCCATTTTGTTGACGAAGCTGCTCCGCCAGCTTTAATGCGAGAATTAGCTTTGGAAATTTTGCGACGTAAATTAGCGGTGACGTGGTGGACGAACATTCGATTTGAAAAAAGTTTTACCAAGGATTTGTGCTTGTTACTCAAAGCCTCCGGTTGTATTGCCGTTTCGGGCGGACTCGAAGTAGCTTCCGATAGATTATTGCAATTGATTGATAAAGGAGTGACAGTGGAACAAGTAGCTAAGGTAACTCGTAATTTTACCGAAGCAGGGGTAATGGTTCACGCCTATTTGATGTATGGCTATCCTTCACAAACTGTTCAGGAAACGGTGGATAGTTTAGAAATGGTTCGTCAATTGTTTGAAGCGGGAGTTTTGCAATCGGGATTTTGGCACCAATTTGCCATGACGGCACATAGTCCGGTGGGAATGTATCCTGAGCAATTTGGTGTTACCAAAAATACAGATGTTGTAGGGGCTTTTGCAAACAATGATCTCACATATATAGATAGTACAGGAATAGATCATGAACAATTTAGTTTCGGCTTAAAAAAATCATTATTCAATTTTATGCATGGCATCTGTTTGGATTATGATTTACAAGATTGGTTTGATTTTAAAATTCCTAAAACAACTATTCATCCTGATTTCATTTATGAGGCTTTAGAAGAAGAAACGAATTTTAGTAGTAAACCTAATGCAAAAGTAGTTTGGTTAGGAGGAAAGCCGCAGGTTACTTCTTTTACAAAAACAAAAAAAGGAAACTCTTGGGAAATGATGCAATTAACATTTCATGATAAAAAAGAAACCTTTACCATTCAGACCAATCAAAAAGAGGGAGAATGGCTTGTTAAAATTCTAGGCATGATTTCGGTTTCCAATTCAAAAACGACTCCAATGCAAGAACTAAAAGCTGATTTTGAAAACGAATTGGATGATTTTGAATTATTCTGGTTTTCAAAACCGATGCATTCTTTAAAAGAATTCGGATTGTTGGTTTTGTAATATTTTTATTTTTTTTACAAAAACTATATTAATTTAGCAAAGATACTTGAAAGAATCTAAATAAAATTTAGATAAATAGATACATTTACAACCAATAAAAAAATACACCTATGAGTATTGGTTATAAAGTAAATGTAAACGACACTTTCCATTTTGATATGGACTCCAAAAGTGTTTCGCAACTCGATGCGGTAAGTGTGGGATTAAATCAATTTCACATTTTACACGAAAACACTTCTTACAAAGCTTCTGTTGTTGAGGCCGATTTTAATCAAAAAAAATACGCCGTTGTGGTTAATGGGAATAGTTATACTGTTGCTATTTCAAATCCTTTGGATATTTTAATTAAAGAAATGGGATTTGAAACGGGGCAGGCTAAACAAGTCAATGCCATCAAAGCGCCTATGCCAGGATTGATTCTTGAAATTAGCGTTTCGGTAGGACAAGAAGTCAAAGAAAATGATAATTTGATTATTCTTGGTGCCATGAAGATGGAAAACAGTTTCCTTTCGCCACGCGATGGTGTGATTAAAACTATTTCGGTGGCTGTTGGCGATGCGGTAGACAAAGGACAATTATTAATTGAATTCGAATAAAAATGAAAAAGATAGTAGTTGCCAATAGAGGTGAAATAGCCATTCGAGTAATGAAAACAGCTCGAAAAATGGGGATAAAAACAGTAGCGGTATATTCAACAATTGATAGAAATGCCCCTCATGTAAAATTTGCTGATGAAGCGGTTTGTATTGGAGAAGCACCATCTAACCAATCCTATTTATTAGGAAGCAAAATTATTGAAGTGGCTAAAGCTTTGAATGCTGATGCAATTCATCCAGGATATGGTTTCTTGAGTGAAAATGCTGATTTTGCCGAAGAAGCTGAAAAAAATAACATCATTTTCATTGGGCCAAAATCTAAGGCAATTAAAATAATGGGAAGTAAGTTAGCGGCGAAAGATGCCGTTAAAGAATACAATATTCCTATGGTTCCTGGTTATGATGAAGCAATTACGGATGTAGTAAAAGCTAAAGAAGTGGCTACAGCTATTGGGTTTCCTATCTTGATTAAAGCCTCTGCAGGGGGTGGTGGAAAAGGAATGCGTGTGGTAGAAAAAGAAGCTGATTTTGAATCACAGATGGACAGAGCAATAAGTGAAGCCATTTCGGCATTTGGAGACGGATCTGTTTTTATAGAAAAATATGTAGCTTCACCTCGCCATATCGAAATCCAAGTAATGGCGGATAGTCACGGGAATATTTTGTATCTTTTTGAAAGAGAATGTAGTATTCAAAGACGTCACCAAAAAGTAATTGAAGAGGCTCCTTCTTCAGTGCTTACTCCAGAATTACGAAAACAAATGGGAGAAGCTGCGGTTTTAGTTGCTAAATCATGTGATTATTTAGGTGCGGGGACTGTAGAGTTTTTATTGGACGAAAATAATAATTTCTATTTTCTTGAAATGAATACCCGTTTGCAGGTAGAGCATCCTGTAACTGAAATTATTTCAGGCGTGGACTTGGTCGAAATGCAAATTCAAGTGGCTCGTGGCGAAGCATTATCCATCAAACAAGAAGATTTAAAAATAAAAGGCCATGCGGTTGAATTGCGTGTGTATGCCGAAGACCCTTTGAATGATTTCTTACCTAGTGTTGGGCATTTGGATGTATATCAGCTGCCTGTGGGAGAAGGAGTTCGTGTAGATAATGGTTTTGAACAAGGAATGGATATTCCTATTTATTATGACCCAATGTTGTCTAAATTGATTACTTATGGAGCCACTCGTGAAGAAGCGATTCAAACCATGATTCAAGCTATTGATGATTATAAAGTTGAAGGTGTTTCGACTACGTTGCCTTTTGGGAAATTTGTTTTTGAACATGAAGCATTCCGTTCGGGAAACTTTGATACGCATTTTGTGAAGAAATATTACAGCGTTGAAAAGTTAAAAGCTCAAACCAAAAAAGAAGCTCAAATCGCTGCTATGGTAGCGTTACAGCAGTATTTTGAAGACCAAAAAATCGTACGCTTACCAATTCAATAAAGTATGGAATCAAAAATAAAAATAGTACAAAATAAGATTGCTGAAGCTCATTTGGGTGGAGGAAAAAACAGAATTGCAAAACAGCATTCAAATAAAAAACTAACTGCTAGAGAGCGTATCGATTATTTGATGGATGAAGGTTCGTTTGAAGAAATCGGGATGTTGGTTACTCATAGAACTACTGATTTTGGTATCGAAAAAGAAGTATACTTGGGAGATGGAGTCGTAACTGGGTATGGAAATATCAATGGAAGATTGGTGTATGTTTTTGCACAAGATTTTACCGTTTTTGGAGGCTCCTTGTCTGAAACTCATGCAGAGAAAATATGCAAAGTAATGGACATGGCACTAAAAGTAGGTGCGCCAATGATAGGATTGAATGATTCAGGAGGTGCTCGTATTCAAGAAGGGGTTCGTTCTCTTGGAGGGTATGCGGATATTTTTTATAGAAACGTTCAAGCTTCGGGAGTAATTCCGCAAATCTCAGCTATTATGGGGCCTTGTGCCGGAGGAGCAGTGTATTCGCCAGCAATGACTGATTTTACCATGATGGTGGAAGATACCAGTTATATGTTTGTTACAGGGCCTAATGTGGTAAAAACGGTAACTAATGAAACAGTAACTTCTGAAGAATTAGGCGGAGCCAGTACCCACTCGATGAAATCAGGGGTAGCACATTGCACTTCGGTCAATGATGTGGAATGTTTGGAAGATGTAAAACGTTTGTTGAGCTATTTGCCTCAATCCAATAAAGAAAAACCTAAAAATTTGTCTTACGAACTTAATGATGAATTGAGAGAAAAATTAGGAGCTATAATTCCAGATAATCCTAACAAGCCGTACGATATGCACGAAGTGATTTCGGGCATTATTGACGAAGATTCGTTTTTTGAAATTCATAAAAATTATGCCGAAAATATTATTGTAGGGTTTTCAAGAATAGGTGGTCGTAGTGTGGGAATAATTGCTAACCAACCCATGATTTTGGCTGGTGTTTTAGATGTAAATTCATCTATAAAAGCGGCACGATTCACTCGTTTTTGCGATTGTTTTAATATTCCGTTATTAGTATTAGTTGATGTACCGGGGTTTTTACCAGGGACAGACCAAGAATGGAATGGAATCATTGTGCATGGAGCTAAATTATTGTACGCATTAAGTGAGGCTACGGTACCAAGAGTAACAGTGATTACCCGTAAAGCATACGGTGGTGCTTATGATGTAATGAACTCCAAACATATTGGTGCTGATATGAACTTTGCTTGGCCAACAGCTGAAATTGCAGTAATGGGAGCTAAAGGAGCGAGTGAAATTATCTTTAAAAAAGAAATTAGTGAAGCTGCAGATCCCGCTGCCAAATTATTAGAAAAAGAAGCGGAATATGCCGATTTGTTTGCTAATCCATATACAGCTGCACAACGTGGGTTTGTAGATGAGGTGATTTTGCCACAAGATACTCGCAAAAAATTAATCAAAGCATTTAGTATGTTAGAAAACAAAGTGAGTATAACTCCAAACCGTAAACACGGTAATATTCCTTTATAATATTAAAAATTAAAAATTTTAAAACCACCTTTATTTAAGGTGGTTTTTTTATAGTCTAAAAAAAAATATTTTTTTCAAAAATAAATTTATACCCCTGTAAAAATAGGGGTAGTATTGTTTTTTTATAATAAAAAAATAAAAAAATACCTGAATTAATTGTTTGAAATAAAATTTAATTAAAAAAATAGGGGGTAATTGATTTTTTTAATTATTAACACCTTAATTAAATAGTGTTTTAAATTGCAAATTTATATTTTTTGCGAATTTTATTTTGAATTTGATAAAAATGCTTATAATGTTGAATAAAATTTATCTTTTTGTCTTTTTAGTTGATAAAAGTTGATAGTTTTGCTTCGAAAACAAGGAATAATTCGGTTGTTATTTGAGAAAGATAAATTATATGATTTCGATACACTGACTTACTTCAATTTCGTAAAATAAAGTAATAGTAAATTTAAATTAATTCAACATGAAAAAAGTAATTGCCATCTTCGCCTTAGTACTATCAAGTACATTTGCATTTGCACAAGACACTCCATTAGAAATTTCAGGATCTGCTGATGCGTATTGGAAATATGATTTTGCAAAAACTGCTAATATTCCAACAAGTTTTGCTACAGATCAAAACTCACTTTCTTTAGGTATGATTGATATTGCTTTAAAGAAAAAAACAGGAAAAACATCTTTTGTTGGTGAAGTATCTTTTGGGCCTAGAGGAGCCGGACAATCAATTCCTGATGTAAATGGTCAATCGTTCCATATTCAAAATTTGTATGCTACTTATGCTGCATCGGATAAATTAAGTTTAACAGCGGGATATATGGGAACCTTTATAGGATATGAAGTAATTTCGCCTCTCGGAAACTTTCATTATTCAACGTCTTATTTGTTTACTAATGGTCCATTTCAAAATGCTGGGATAAAAGCTAATTATGTTGTATCTAGTAAAGTCAGTTTGATGGCGGGATTATTTAATGATCAATGGAACACATATCAAGCTACTCCTAAATTTGGTTTAAATGCTTTTGGAGCTCAATTAGCAGTTACTCCAGCCGAAGGATTTACAGCGTATATTAATTTGTTGACAGGATCTGAAAGCGGAACAATTGTTGATTTAACTACAGCTTATCAAGTTTCTCCTAAATTCAAATTAGGATTAAATGCAGCTGATTTTTCTGGCGCAACAAGCGGGACAGGTTATACTGGTGTAGCAATTTATCCATCTGTTGTTATCTCTGATTCTTTTGGATTAGGATTACGAGCAGAATCTTTCAAATCTAAGGCTACAGAAGTTTCGGTTTCAGCCTTTACTTTGTCAGCTAATTTAAAATCAGGAGGATTAACATTCATCCCAGAAATACGATTGGATAAAGCATCGGAAGATAGTTTTTATGCTTCCAATGGTAATTCAACAAAATCAGCTTCTCAATTTGCATTGGCAATGGTGTATGGCTTTTAATTATTAAGTTGTGTTGTATTGTTTCTAACTTGTTTTAAGAGACAATGTGTTTTAAATAGTAGGGGAACTGCTCAAAAGCTATGGTAATAGTTTTTTGGGCAGTTTTTTTATATAGAATAATCATAGTAGAATAAACTATTGTTTTTTATAGATACAGTAAATCGTGTTTATTGTTTTAGAATCTAATATGTCGTTCACTTCTGTTTGTATATAGTGAAGTTTGAATGCTTTGATAGCAGAAGAAAGGTTTCGGGTATCGTAACCAATAATACGCAAACCTTGTTCTATATTAAAATCTTTTGGTGCTTCTTTTAATTCATCATCTGACCAAACTCCAAATCCTGAATCGGCTAAGAGTTTCCAAGGGAATAAAACACTTGGGTCTGATTTTCTTGTAGGGGCAATATCTGAATGAGCAATTATATTTTGAGTTGGGATATTATATTCTTTTTTTAATCGGGTTAGTAATGCTATTAGACTGTTGATTTGTGCTTCAGAAAAAGGTTCGCTACCATTGTTGTCTAACTCAATTCCAATAGAAGCTGAATTTATATCGGTATTTCTACCCCAGCTAGCGTTACCTCCATGCCAAGCTCTTAAATAATCATTTAGCATTTGTACCACTTTTCCATCATCACTAATTACGTAATGAGCACTTACCTGTGTTTTTGGTAATGTGAATGTTCTAATGGTTTGTTGAAGTGAATCCTGCGCTGTATGATGAATGATAATAAAGTTGGGTTTGCGAAGATTGAAATTAACAGTACTAATCCATTCAGTATTAGCACCGTTTTCTAACGGTATCGTTTTTTTTGAAGAAAGCTTCTTTTGAAAATGGCGTAATTGATTTTTGTATAATTTTTCAGTTGATCGAAACGGATGGGTACCGCATGAAGAAATAATTGTAATTCCAAAAAAATAAAGCATATATTTTTTCATAGCTATTTTTTGAACTTAATTGGAATCAGTTGTTTCGTCTTTCTTTTTTTTCTTTGATTTTTTTGGGTTTTTGGCATCCTCCTGCATAGCCTTATACTTTTCTTTTTGAGTTTGGGTTAGCAGTTGTTTAATTTTAGAGTCAGTAAGTTCTGATAGTGTTTGAATTTCTTTAATTTTATCATCTTGACTGATTTCTTGTTTCATTATAGCACCTTGAGACTTAATACTTTCAGTAAGTATATTTGCAATAGCAATTTCTTGTAGAGCATCTAATTGTAGTTCGGGTTTTAATTGTTCCATGATTTTACTAACGGTAACTTCAACAGGAATTTCTTTTGGTTTGTCAGGATGTTGATTCATTCCACCCATTCCACCCATGGTACCCATTCTGCCGCCATAGCCGCCGTATCCTCCATAACCTCCATAACCTCCATAGCCACCATACTGAGCAAAAATTGAAGTGCAGCTAAAAAATAAAACTATTAATAGAATGAGGGTGAGTTTATTTCTCATAAAAAATTAATTTTGAATCAAATATAACAAAAGAATTTAAACTTTAAATGGGTTCACCATACAAATCAAATTCGGTAGCTTCTATGATTTTAATAGTTGCAAACTCTCCTGTTTTTAAAAAATGTTTAGTAGCATCAATTAATACTTCATTGTCAACATCAGGGCTGTCAAATTCGGTACGACCCACAAAGTGTCCACCTTCTTTTCGGTCAATGATGCATTTGAATGTCTGGCCTACTTTCTTTTGGTTCAAATCCCAAGAAATTTGCGATTGCAATTCCATAATTTCATTCGCGCGTTCTTGTTTTACAGTATCTGGAATATTATCTTCTAATAAATAGGCTGTAGTGTTTTCTTCATGCGAATACGCAAAACATCCCATTCGGTCAAATTTCATTTCCTGAACAAATTCTTTTAAGATTTCAAAATCTTCTTGAGTTTCTCCAGGATAGCCAACAATCAAAGTAGTTCTGATAGCTATACCGGGAACTGCAGCTCTGAAATCTTTTAGTAATTGAGTTGTTTTTGCTTGAGTTGTGCCACGTTTCATTGATTTCAATATGGAATCAGAAATATGTTGTAACGGAATATCAATATAATTACAAATCTTTGGTTCACGCTTCATTATTTCTAAAACATCCATTGGAAAACCAGTAGGGAAGGCGTAATGCAAACGAATCCATTCAATTCCTTCTACTTTTACCAAAGCTTCTAATAACTCGGCTAGATTTCTTTTTTTGTAAATATCTAGACCGTAATATGTTAAGTCTTGGGCAATCAAAATCAATTCTTTTACTCCATCTCTGGCCAAACCTTCTGCTTCTTTAACCAATTTTTCAATAGGTTGCGAAACATGTTTTCCTCTCATTAACGGAATAGCACAAAAACTACACGGTCTATCACAACCTTCGGCAATTTTTAAATAAGCATAATTTTTTGGTGTGGTAGTTAAACGTTCACCTAATAATTCGTGTTTATAATCTGCCCCTAAGGCTTTTAAAAGCTGCGGTAATTCTGTGGTACCAAAAAACTGATCCACATTTGGAATTTCTTTTTCTAAATCGGGTTTGTAACGTTCCGATAAACATCCGGTTACAAAAACTTTGTCAACTAATCCACGTTCTTTTTTATCGGCATATTCTAAAATCATATTAACTGATTCGGCCTTGGCGTTATCAATAAATCCACAGGTGTTAATTACAATAACGTTACCTTCTTCGGCTTCAGGTGCTTCATGTTCCACTTCTTTGCCACTCGCACGAAGTTGTCCCATTAAAACTTCACTATCGTAGATGTTTTTAGAACATCCTAGGGTAATTACATTGATTTTATTTTTCTTTAAAGACTTCGTTCTCATAATAGTAGGCTTTCAATAGTTGGAAAGGTGGGCAAAATTACATTTTTTATTTTTAGGAGCACCAATCTTTCGGTATTTTATGGCGTTTACTCCTGCTGTTTGTTACAATCTCCTGAAGAAAAATCAGAGGAGGATTTTCACTTCCATCAGGGCTAAAAAAAACATCTTGTTTTTCAGTACAAGATGTTTCCTTAATTTTAACTTTCTATTTTTTTATAACTCAAACAAAAGTGTCAAAGTAACCGTGCTGTTTTTGGTATTGATTGCAGCACCATCAGTAAGTCCTTGTTCAAAGAAACCTTGTTTGGTATCTCTTTTGAAAGTAGCATAAGACAAATCTAATTTGGTTCTACCAAAATTATAACCAACTCCTGTAGAATAACCAGTTAGATCTCCAATGGTTGTTTTATTGTTATATGGACTTTGCTCATAGCGGTAGCCACCTCTCAAACTCCAAGCTTCAATTTTATATTCAGCTCCAATGTGTAATTCAGTAGTGCTACTTAATAAAGAATTGATGTTGCTGTTTAATCCTCTAAAGTAAGAATCGTTTTCAGGTTTGAATTTGGTACTACTGTAATCTTTCAAAGCATAATCAATACTAATTAATCCTTTTTTACCAAAAACATAAGCCATACTTCCTGTCCATTTGCTTGGAGTTTGCAATTTGTATGGGTCGTAATAGTTAGTGATGTTTGGATTAACAACATCTGGTGCTAATTCACCCGATGTGTTGGCACTAACACCTACTAGCTTTTGAGTCAATTCATCGTTTAGTCTGTACCAAGTTGGAGATTCATAAGCAAGTCCGAGTCGTAATTCATTAGTTACTTTAGCAATGGCACCCAGTTGAAATGAAAAACCGGTACCATACGTATATAACTCATTGTCAAATTGTAATCTAGAAATGGTATAATTAGAGGTTAAAGGAGCATTATTGTCTTCATAAAATCTTGAGAATTGTCTAAAGTCAACAAAGTGAGTGTTTAGATTAAATCCTAGATATAATTTATCTTTAAATGACGATGCTAAATTAAAGGATAATTTACCGTCATACCCTCTGTTGTTAATAGTGTTTTCATGATAATAGTTTCCGCTAGTGGGTACATTCGAAGTGTAAACAGTGTTGGTTGAAGAGTTAGTGTTAGGGTTAATTATATAAGCTTGATACCCTAGAAAAGCTTGTTGCGCACCGTTACCTAAATCTTCATAACGAGAATTTTCCAATACGCTTAAGGGAATTCCATTAGCATACGATAAGAAATAAGAATCAATAGAATGTGTTGGATTGGTTCCTGCAGAGAAAATAGAATTGTTTAGATTATTTGTGTTTTCAAAGTTGATAGATATAGAGAACTTTTTCCAATTGCTTGAACTGTATTGATTTTTAAAAACAAAAACGCCACCCGCTTGATTCAAATCAAAGGAGTTGTTTGTTTGTTGTGTTTTTTCTCCAAAATAATCTGAATTGTTTTTTATAGCATTATTGCTTAATGTAAAACCTACTTGATTATTGCTGAAAATTGCAGAACCTGCAGGGTTTACGTTAATAGCAGATAAATCACCACCAAGTGCTCCAAAAGCGCCACTCATGGCTCTGAAACGAGCTGTTCCGTTGATGTTGTCTTGTGCATAGCGTAATGCGTCTCTGATTTCTTGAGCCTGAAGTTGGCTAAATGAAAATCCAATCAATATAAGGAATACGAATTTTTTCATGATGATTAAGGTTTGAGATTTTATTTGTTTAATAATAAGCTAATAGAGGTGAAATTATCTTCCGCCACCTCTTCTTCCGCCACCTCCGCCGCCGTAAGAGCCACCTCCACTAGAACGACCAAAATTAGAATCTGAAGATTGAGAAGGAGAATAGTCTGAATTGCTTCGGCTTGGAGTGTATGATCTAGCAGGAGTATAACTGTTGTTGCTACGATTTGGATTGTAACTTCTAGCAGGGTTGTAATTTTGACCGCTATTATTTGTATTGTAGTTTCTTGTTCTGCCGTAATTGTTGTATAAGAAATTTTGATTTTGAGCAGGAGAGGTAGTATTTCTGCTGAAAGTTGGCGCCGTACTCATTCTATTGTAGCTACTTCTACTTGGGTAATCGTTCACGCTTTGAGCAGATGCTCTCCCAATGTAATTGCTTGAAGGATTTAGGCTGTTAGGGTAATAAGAACCTCTTCTGCTTGAATTGTAGGAGTAGTTTCTTCCTAGATAAGAATGACCATAAGAATAATATCCGCCATTGTAATAAGGGTAATTCATGTAGTTGTATCCATATCCATAGTAAGGATAGCCCCATCCGTAATAGGTATTCCAGTAGTTATAAGGAAAATTCCACCCGTATCCATAATAGGGATGCCCCCAACCGTAACCATAATATGGATAACCGTATCCAAAAGATAATCCCCAATTATTAGGATAATAATTAATAGTAACATCTTGTGAATTACTACCCCAACTAGCATAGTTTGAATTGTTTTGTTGGTTTGCTTGGTTGTTGTAATTGCTATAATTGTCTATATCTGTAAAAATAGCGGTACTATCATTAACATCTTGTAAAGAACTAAAATAATTTTGATACGCTATTGCAGATTCATTAGGAAGTGTTCTTTTTTGGATTTTAGATTCAGTATTGCCGTAGATACCATCAGTATCGTAATACGAACTATTTTGGTACGAACCGCAAGAAGTTATCGCAAAAAAGCTTAAAAAACCAATTATGGAATTAAGAGAGGGCTTTGGGAGAGAAATAAAAATAGTTTTCATATCTGTAGGTTTTTTATTGTTGCACATTACAAAAATAGTTAGTTTTGCCAAACTATTTAGTGAATAAAGAAGAAAACAAAATTTGTGCCAAACTATATAATATGAGTAAGAACCTTACTACGCGATCAGAAGATTATTCAAAATGGTATAATGAGCTAGTTGTTAAAGCTGATTTAGCCGAAAATTCAGGAGTTAGAGGTTGTATGGTTATTAAACCTTACGGCTATGCAATTTGGGAAAAAATGCAAGCAGAGTTGGATAGAATGTTCAAAGAAACAGGACATCAAAATGCATACTTCCCTTTGTTTGTTCCTAAAAGTATGTTTGAGGCTGAAGAAACCAATGCGGAAGGATTTGCTAAAGAATGTGCCATTGTTACTCATTATAGATTAAAAACAGATGAAGATCGCCCAGGAAAATTAATGGTTGATCCTAATGCTAAATTAGAAGAAGAATTAATTGTTCGTCCTACGAGTGAAGCTATTATTTGGTCAACATATAAGGGATGGGTACAGTCGTATCGCGATTTGCCGTTATTGATTAATCAATGGGCTAATGTGGTTCGTTGGGAAATGAGAACGCGTTTGTTTTTAAGAACGGCCGAATTTTTATGGCAAGAAGGACATACCGCTCATGCTACGCGTCAAGAAGCCATTGAGGAGTCGGAAAAAATGATGAATGTGTATGCTGATTTTGTTCAAGATTTTATGGCAATTCCAGTTGTAAAAGGATTGAAAACCGAAACAGAACGTTTTGCAGGTGCTGACGAAACCTATTGTATTGAAGCTTTAATGCAAGATGGTAAAGCATTGCAAGCGGGTACTTCTCACTTTTTAGGTCAAAATTTTGCAAAAGCTTTTGATGTGAAATTTGCTAACGCAGAAGGAAAACAAGAACATGTTTGGGGAACTTCTTGGGGGGTTTCTACACGATTGATGGGAGCTTTGGTAATGACTCACTCGGATGATAATGGTTTAGTATTGCCTCCAAACTTAGCGCCAATACAAGTGGTAATCGTTCCTATATATAAATCAGAGGAAGAGCTAGAGAAAATTACTTCAGTGGTAAATGATTTGGTAGCTCAATTTAAAAAACTCAGAATTTCAGTAAAATTTGATAATAGAACTACTCAAAAACCAGGATTTAAATTTGCTGAATGGGAATTAAAAGGAGTGCCTGTTCGTATTGCTGTGGGACCAAAAGATTTAGAAAATGGTACGTTTGAAGTGGCGAGAAGAGATACATTGAGTAAAGAAGTAGTTTCAAAAGACGGAATTGTAAATCACATCAATGATTTATTGGAAACTATTCAAAATGATTTATTCCAAAAAGCATTGGATTATAGACAAAGTCATATTACAGAAGTAAATTCATTCGAAGAATTTAAAGATGTATTAGAAAATAAAGGTGGATTTATTTCAGCACATTGGGATGGAACTCCTGAGACAGAAGAAAAAATTAAAGATTTAACCAAAGCAACTATCCGTTGTATTCCTTTAGATCGAGTAGAAGAACAAGGAAAATGTATTTTTACAGGATTGGAATCTGCTGGTAGAGTGTTATTTGCAAAAGCCTATTAAAAAAAATATTTTTTTTTCGTATCTACTCTTGTGCGTCTAAAAAATAGTTGTATTTTTGCATCCGCATTACAGAAATGAGGTCCGTTCGTCTATCGGTTAGGACGCCAGGTTTTCATCCTGGTAAGGGGGGTTCGATTCCCCCACGGACTACAAAATTTGTTTAATGCTATAGTTATCCTGAACTTAGAAGGAAATTGGTCCGTTCGTCTATCGGTTAGGACGCCAGGTTTTCATCCTGGTAAGGGGGGTTCGATTCCCCCACGGACTACAAATTAGTTTTGAAATGGTTTTATGAAGCAAGTGGTGGTGTCTCTCTTCTTGTTTTATTAGTTAAAACTGAAGTGATTAGTTGAAAAATTAATTGTGGGAGGTTTTTCTAATTTTATTTCTAATAATTAATTAGTTAGTTACATTTTAAAATATACAACAAATGGCAAATCATAAGTCAGCTTTAAAAAGAATCAGAAGTAACGAAAAGAAAAGAGTATTAAACAGATACCAACACAAAACTACTCGTAATGCGATCAAAGCTTTGCGTTTGGCTACTGATAAATCAGATGCTGCATCTAAATTATCAACTGTTATCTCTATGATTGATAAGTTAGCTAAGAAAAATATCATTCACGATAACAAAGCATCTAACTTGAAATCAAAGTTAACTAAACACGTTGCTAAATTGTAATTCAATACAATTGAAAAATAGTAAAAGCCTCCTTTTAGGAGGCTTTTTTTATGGATTAATTTCTTGATCTTAAGTAATGAACAGAAACAATTTTTTATCTCAAAATAAAGTGTACCTTTGCACCCATTAAAAATCACAGATGGAATCTATTAGAAACATTGCAATTATTGCTCACGTTGACCACGGTAAAACGACTTTGGTTGATAAAATTATGTATCACTGTCAATTATTTCGTGAAAACGAAAATACAGGTGACTTAATCCTTGATAACAACGACTTAGAGCGTGAAAGAGGAATCACAATTACTTCAAAGAACGTTTCTGTTGT
>JACCDQ012081635.1_pt1 | contig 24661 bp, 23 predicted proteins | sample 7446031 | NCBI WGS metagenome assembly JACCDQ01 (sample SAMN15323442, study PRJNA562643) | freshwater metagenome | isolation source: river surface water | place: USA:Blue River Watershed | collected 2017-08-17 | reverse complement strand
GAGCACCATTCACTCCATCGACCGTTATGCCGTGATCGGCCACCCGATCAGCCACTCGCTCTCGCCGGTCATCCACGCGGCCTTCGCTACCCAGACCGGCCAGCATCTCACGTATGAGGCCATCGACGTCGCCCCGGCAACATTGGACGCCATGCTGTCGCAACTGCCGGCCACCGGTTATCGCGGCATCAACATCACGGTGCCGCACAAGGAAACTGCGTGGGCTTATGCGCAGCAACACGGCCAACTCACCGAACGCGCACGGCTGGCGGGTGCCATCAACACGCTGGCCTGGCGTGATGACGGTTTGCTGGGTGATAACACCGATGGCCAGGGCCTACTGAACGATCTGCAGCAACGCCACGGTCTGGATCTTTCGGGCAAGAAAATTCTCCTCCTGGGCGCCGGCGGCGCATCGCGCGGGGTGATCCTGCCCCTGCTGGCCGCAAAGCCGGCGGCACTGGTCATCGCTAACCGATCCGCCGACAAGGCACACGCGCTGGCCACGCTGTTTGCGCCCCACGCCGGATCGATCCGCCTTACGGGCTGTGGGCTCAATGCGCTTGGCACACTCGATCACGGTGACTTTGATCTGGTCATTAATGCCACCAGCGCCAGCCTTGGTGGCGAGGCGGTCGCCCTCCCGGACGGGACGCTCTCCAGGGATGCCTTTGCCTACGACATGATGTACAGCAAAGCGCTCACCCCCTTTCTGGAAGCCCAGCAGCGCGCAGGCATCAAGAAACTGGCTGATGGCCTGGGCATGCTGGTCGAGCAGGCGGCCGTTGCCTTTAGCTTGTGGCGTGGCGTGACACCGGCCACCGAACCGATTTATCACACCTTGCGCGAACGGCTCGCGCGGCACTAGGCGGCCGAAGCTCCGCATGATGGCGCCACGCAAAACCCGTTGGTGGATCCGTATCCCACTGGTACTGCTCGGCGTGCTGCTGGGCATCCAGCTCTGGTTTTTCGGCTGGGTCCTCATCTGGCGAATCACCGAGCCCGGCCCAACCCAGTTCATGCGCATCCGGCTCGATGAGTTACAGCGCAAGAACCCGGGCGCGCATCTGCAACACAGCTGGGTCCCTTACGGCCAGATCGCCACCAGCCTCAAGCGGGCGCTGATCGCGGCAGAAGACAGCAAGTTCATGCAGCATCAGGGCTTCGATCTGGATGGGATCCAGAAAGCACTCGAGAAAAACGAAAAACGTGGCCGCATCGCGGCCGGCGGCTCGACCATCACGCAGCAGCTCGCGAAGAACCTTTTTCTATGGCCGGAGAAGAGCCTGCTGCGCAAGGGCGAAGAAGCCATCATCACCGTGATGATCGAAGCCACATGGAGTAAGCGCCGTATCCTCGAGGTCTACATGAATGAGATCGAATGGGGCACCGGCATCTTTGGTGCCGAGGCGGCGGCACGCCACTATTTTGGCGTCTCGGCGGCCGAGCTGAGCGACTATCAGGCCGCCATGCTGGCTTCCATGGTGCCCAGCCCGCAGTACTACGACCGCAAGGGCGAAACCGAAGGGCTGCTTCGGCAGACCGAGGTGATTCTGGAACGCATGAACAAGGTGGCGATTCCGCCAAACCGCTGACGCGTGCGGTCGCTTAAATCAGCGGCGGTCAATCCAGATAAGTTCGCGCTTCTTCAAAGCGCGTTGCAAACCAACCCTGGTCCAGACGATCGATCCGGACCTTGCCGCGACTATTGGGCGCATGGACAAAGCGCTGGTCGCCGATGTAAATCCCGACATGTGAATACCGGAAACCCTGGGTATCAAAAAACACCAGATCACCGGGTCGAATCGCCGCAGGCGTAATTTCTTTTCCGCGCTTCGCCATATCTCGGGCGCTGCCTTTAAGCGGGTAATCGGCGGCTTGCTTATAAAGCCAGGTCACCATGCCGCTGCAATCCACCCCGGCCTCGGGATTCTTGCCACCAAACCGGTAGCCGGTATCGATCAGGTGCATGGCCATGATCATCACTTCCTGACCCTGTGGCCCGGGCGCCAGATTATCGGCCCCAAAGCGGGTGACGCCCCGTTTGCCGCCTGTGCTGCTGCACCCTGCCAGCAACAGCGTCAGCGCGCCTAGCCGCAAGAAATCCCGGCGCGCCAGGCGACGATCTCCGTAATCGCCACAGTCCGGCAAGGGTCGCAGAGTCGGTCGGATCATCATATGATTCGATTTTATCTTTCTTCCGGAACTTCCATGCCGCTTTCGCGAATCAAAGACCGCAGCCTGCTCCAGTCGGGGTCATACATCAATGGCCAATGGGTGCAAACCGGCCGCACTTTTGCCGTTCGTGATCCGGGTACCGGCCAGATCCTCGCCGAAATCTGCAATGCGGGCGCGGATGAAACTCGACTCGCCATCGATGCGGCTGAGACAGCTTTCCCGGCCTGGCGCGCGCAAACAGCGCGCGTGCGCTCGACGGCACTGCGCCGCTGGTTTGAGCTGATTCAGCAAAATGCCGATGACTTGGCCACCATGATTACCGCTGAAGGCGGCAAACCGCTCGCGGAAGGTGTCGGCGAAGTGGCTTATGCGGCGTCCTTTGTCGAGTGGTTTGCCGAAGAGGGGCGCCGGGCCTATGGCGAGATCGTGCCGGCCAACACCACGGACAAACGGATTCTGGTCACGCGTGAACCGGTGGGCGTCTGCGCCGCCATTACGCCCTGGAACTTTCCGGCAGCGATGATTACGCGCAAGGTGGCGCCGGCGATTGCGGTCGGTTGCACAGCCGTCGTGAAACCGGCCGAGCAGACACCTATCACGGCGCTGGCCCTAGCCGTTCTGGCCGAACGCGCCGGGATCCCGCCCGGTGTTTTCAATGTCGTGACCGGTGATGCCGATGCGGCGGCCATCATTGGTGGCACGCTGACTGCTGACATGCGTGTCCGCAAGCTCTCCTTCACTGGCTCCACGCAGGTCGGCCGCCTGCTGATGGCGGAATCTGCACCGTCACTCAAACGCCTCTCGATGGAGTTGGGTGGCAATGCCCCCTTCATCGTGTTTGAAGACGCCGATCTGGATGCGGCTGTCACCGGCGCCATCGCCTGCAAATTCCGTAACAGCGGCCAGGTCTGCGTATCTGTGAACCGCTTTCTGGTTCACGAAAGTGTGATGGCCGCCTTCGCCGAAAAACTCACCGCCAAGGTTGCCACGCTACCGGTGGGCTATGGTTTTGACAAAGACGTCCAGGTAGGCCCACTCATCGATTTGGCCGGCCTCGAAAAAGTCGAAGCTCTGGTGGCTGATGCGGTCGCCAAAGGCGCGACTGTTGTCTGCGGCGGCCAGCGCGATCCCCGTGGCGGTCTCTATTACCAGCCCACCGTCATAAAGGGGGTTCGCGAAGACATGCGCATGATGCACGAAGAAATCTTCGGGCCGGTAGCGCCGCTCTTTTCGTTCAAGACCGAGGCCGAGGCCCTGCGCCTGGCAAATGCCACCGAGTTCGGTCTGGCGTCCTACTTCTACACCCGCGATGCCGCGCGCATCTTCCGGGTTTCGGAAGGGCTGGAATACGGCATGGTCGGCGTGAATACAGGCATGATGTCGAGCGAGGTTGCCCCGTTTGGCGGGATCAAGCAATCCGGCTTTGGCCGTGAAGGCTCACAACACGGCATCGACGAGTACCTGTCCTACAAATACACCTGCCTTGGTCTATAACAAGACAATATCGTACTGTTCGGGTCCGTAACCCGACTCTCCCTGAAGGGAGATCGGCTTGCCAATGAAGTCCGAGGCCATCGCCAGTGCCTGATGTTCCTCTTCGAGGAACACATCTACCACTTTCTGGCTGGCGATGACCCGGTATTCTCGCGCCACAAACTGGCGTGACTCACGCACCAGTTCGCGCAGGATCTCGTAGCAGACGGTCCGGGCCGTCTTGACCTGACCACGACCGTCACAGGTGGGGCAGGTTTCGCACAGCACACGGGCCAGTGACTCACGGGTCCGCTTGCGGGTCATTTCGACCAGACCCAGCGCCGTAAATCCATTGACCGTCATCCGCATGTGATCCCGACTGAGGCATTTACGTAGCTCGACGAGCACGGCCTCCTGATGGTCCGGCTGATCCATGTCGATGAAGTCGAGGATGATGATGCCCCCGAGGTTACGCAAACGAAGCTGGCGCGCGATCGCCTGCGCTGCCTCGAGGTTCGTTTTGAAAACGGTTTCATCGAAGTTGCGTACGCCGACAAACCCGCCGGTGTTCACGTCGACGGTGGTCATGGCTTCGGTCTGATCGATGATCAGATAGCCACCGGATTTAAGATCCACCCGGCGGGAGAGCGCCCGCTGGATTTCTTCTTCAACCCCGTAGAGGTCAAAGAGGGTCCGGTCATCGTTGTAATGTTCGAGCAGGCCGACAATGCCCGGCATGTAGACGCCCGCAAATTCCTGCAGTTTCTGGAAGGTCTCGCGTGAGTCCACCAGAATCCGTTCAGTTTCCGGATTGGCAAAATCACGCAGGACCCGCTGGGCCAGCGACAGATCCTGGTAGATCAGCGACGGCACGGGCGCCGTCGTAGTCTGTTGCTTCAGATCTGCCCAGAGTTTGCGCAGATAAACGATATCGTCCTGCAGCGAGGATTCGTCCGCGGTTTCGGCAATGGTCCGCAGGATAAAGCCGCCGGGCTCATCCTGCGGCACCAGCCGGGTCAGGCGTTCGCGCAAGGCATCACGCTCCGCCTCATCAATCCGCTGCGAAATGCCGATGTGCTTTTCATGGGGCAGATACACCAGCATGCGGCCGGCGATCGATACCTGCGTCGAGAGCCGCGCCCCCTTGGTGCCGATCGGGTCTTTGATCACCTGGACCAGCAGCGTCTGTCCTTCGCTGAGCACATTTTCAATAGGCTGGGTTTCACGCGTGGCCGGTTCGCCGATGCGCGCCTGCCAGATATCAGCGACATGCAGGAAGGCGCTGCGCTCCAGGCCAATATCGACAAAGGCCGATTGCATACCCGGCAGGATCCGCATGACCTTGCCCAGGTAGATATTCCCGACGAGCCCGCGGGTGGCATGTCGTTCGATGTGCAATTCCTGCACCACCCCCTGCTCCAGGATGGCGACACGCGTCTCCTGCGGGGTGAAATTAATGAGGATACTTTCGGCCATGGGTAAAATACGTCCTAAACAACCTCATTCTACTATGTCGAACCCCACAGAACTCCTCGCCCCGGCCGGCTCGCTGACCATGATGCGCACCGCCTTTGCCTTTGGTGCCGATGCCGTCTATGCCGGGCAGCCGCGCTACAGCCTGCGTGTCCGCAATAACGAATTCAGCACACTGGAAGCCCTCAAGGAGGGCATCGACGAGGCGCACGCCCGACAGAAGACCTTTTATGTGGTCAGCAACATTTCGCCGCATAACGCCAAGCTCAAAACCTATCTGGATGATATGGCGCCCGTCGTGGCTCTCAAGCCCGATGCCCTAATCATGGCCGACCCGGGCCTAATCGACATGGTGCGCGAGCGTTTTCCGGAGATGCCGATCCATCTGTCGGTACAAGCCAACACCGTCAACTGGGCCACCGTCCGCTTCTGGGGCAAGATGGGGATCAGCCGTGTGATCCTGTCACGCGAACTCTCGCTCGACGAAGTGGCCGAGATCCGCCAGCGCTGCCCGGAGATGGAGCTCGAGGTTTTCGTGCACGGCGCGCTGTGCATTGCCTATTCCGGCCGTTGCCTGCTCTCGGGTTATTTCAATCACCGGGATCCGAATCAGGGCACCTGCACCAACTCCTGCCGCTGGGACTACAAGCTCAAGCCGGACGCCGAGGCTGAAGCGACACCGGGCATGACCGGCAACACGCTGCCGCCCATGGTCATTGAAGAATCGACCCGTGTCGGCGAACAGATGCCGATCGAGGAAGATGAGCACGGCACCTATATTCTCAACTCGCGCGACTTGCGGGCCATTGAACACGTCGAGCGCCTGATCGAAATCGGCGTGGATTCCCTCAAAATCGAAGGCCGCACCAAGTCCCCATATTACGTGGCCCGGACATGCCAGTCGTACCGTCGCGCCATTGATGATGCCAAGGCCGGCCGCCCTTTCAACCCCAACCTGCTGGGCGAGCTGGAAGGTCTGGCCAACCGGGGTTACACCGATGGTTTCTACCAGCGTCACCATGATGCCGATACGCAGAACTATCTGCGCGGTTATTCGGAATCCGGTCGCAGCCAGTACGCCGGCGATGTGGTGTGGGATGCCGAACGCAACGCGGTACGCATTGACGTGCGCAACCGTTTTGTCGTGGGCGACTGGGTGGAAGTCATCCACCCGGCCGGTAACCGGATCGTGCAGATCACCTCGCTGACCGGCCGCGAGGGTGAATCGGTCGACGTGGGCCGCGGCATTGGCCATGCGGTGTGGGTCACCGGCGACAGCTGGTCGGCCAACGATGACGGCGCGTATCTTGCGCGGCTCATTGAAACCCCCTCGGACGACATGATCGCTGCCGCCCCGCCGGCGAGCCGTTAAACAGCGCGCATGCCGAGGATCCTGTTCGCCATTAGCGCACACGGTCTCGGGCACCTTGGGCAGGCGGCACCTGTCTGCAATGCCCTGCGGGCACAACGCCCCGACCTGGACCTCACCCTCTGGAGCGCCCTGTCACCCGCGGTGCTCCACGACCGGATCGACGGCACCTTTGAACACATCACCGCCCCCTGTGATCTCGGCTTTGTCATGCACGATGCCCTGCATGTCGATGTGCCGGCAAGCTGGATGCAGTATCGTGATCGCGAAGCCCGCTGGGCCGAAGCCCTGGAAGCGGCCTGCACGACCATACGTGCCAGCCAACCCGATCTGATCGTCAGTGATGTCGGTGATATGCCGCTTGCGGCAGGACAGCGACTGGGCATCCCTACCATCGCCATGAGTTCACTGAACTGGGCCGATCTGGCGCGCCATTATTTTGAAGCCTTCCCTGGTAGTGATGCGGTGTTGCACCGGCTGGATGCGATCTACGCCCGAACCACGCTGGCACTGCGGCTCACGCCGGGCATGCCGATGCATGGCCAACGCGAGCAGATCCTGCCGCCAGTTGGCGCTCGCAGCCGCTTCGAGCGTAGCGAGCTCGATGCCTTGTTGACCCGGCATCTACCTTGCCCGAACCAACCCCGTCTACTCATCGGCATGGGCGGTATTGAAACCCGGCTGCCCCATCCACATTGGCCCGCACAGACCGAATACAACCTCATCATTGCCAATCAACCCGACTTGGCGCCCGATGGCGACCCCGGTCGGGGCATCGTGAACGCCGACACACTGCGGCAGCACGATGGTTTGAGCTTTACCGATCTGGTGGCGGCCAGTGATGTCGTGGTCTGCAAGCCAGGCTATGGCACCTTCGTTGAGGCCGCGCTGGCGAGCCGCCCGATGCTGTATGTGTGCCGTGAAGACTGGCCGGAGCAGGCCGTATTGGTTGCGTGGGTACAGGCCTACGCGCGCTGCCTTGAACTGAGCCCTGATGACCTCGCGGCCGGCCGGTTCCGATCGGCATGCGATGCGCTGCTTGCACGCCCTGTGCCTAAACCCTTGCCGCAGGACGGCGCCACGCTGGCGGCACAGGAAATTCTGGCGCTGCTATAAGGCGATCAGACCAGAAAGCCCAGCGGCTCGAGCAAGCCGGCTGTTTCGTGCACCGGCAAACCCATGATGCCGGTAAAACTGCCCTGCATGGCCTCAACAAAGATACCGGCATGGCCCTGGATGCCATAGGCCCCTGCCTTGTCAAAGGGTTCGCCCATGGCAATGTAGCGTTCGATACTCGTCTCATGCAAGGGCATGAAGCGCACCTGGCTGCTGGATAAGGCCTGACGAATCTCGCTCCCTGTCACCACAACGACGGCCGTCAGAACCTCGTGCGTTTGACCGGATAACGCGTTGAGCATCTCACGTGCCTCGTTGGCATCGGCCGGTTTGCCCAGAATGCGATCACCCAGTGCCACGGTGGTATCGGCCGAAAGCAGGGGCCGATCATCCAGCCCACGATCGCGCAGATAGCTGACGGCGTGCAGCGCCTTATCGAGCGCTACACGTCGTACGTAATCGCGTGGCGACTCTGCCGGCAACACCGACTCGTCAACCTCGTAGCGGGCACCCGCATCATCGGTAAACTGCAGCACCTCGAAGGGCACGCCCATATCGCGCAGCAGCTCGGCGCGGCGCGGACTTTTAGAGGCAAGCCAGATCGTCTGCATGCAGGGCTTACTCGCGATGGTAAGGGTGGCCAGAGAGCACCGTAATGGCCCGGTAGAGTTGCTCGGCAAGCAACACACGCGCCAGCGCGTGCGGTAAGGTCATCGACGAGATCCGGATCATGTCGTGCGCTGTTGCCTTGAGAGCCGGTGCAATGCCATCGGCACCGCCAATGACCAGCGCCACATCCTGTGCTTCCAGCTGCCAGCCCTCAAGTCGCTTGGCCAGTGCAACCGTCGTCAGATCCGTACCGCGTTCGTCCAGCATGACCCGGCGGGCGCCCGCCGGAATAGCGGCTTCAATGCGGATGGCTTCGGCATCCATGATCTGTTGTGCCGTGCGATTGCCCGTACGTGGTTCTGCTTTGATCTCATGCAGAACAATCGGCTGCGACCGTGGAAAACGCTTGAGGTAATCTGAACAGGCGGTCTCGGCCCAGTTGGGCAATCGTTGACCCACGCTGATCAGATGTAACTTCATGCGATCGCTGACTAACGCGCTGCTGTTTTTTTCTTGGCGGCTGGTTTGCTCGTCGCCTTTTTGGCCGCAGGCTTCCTGACAGCGGGTTTCTTGGCGGCCGGTTTTTTAGCCGCAGGTTTTTTGGCGGCGGGTTTCTTAGTGGCCGCGTGCTTTTCGGCAGTGGCCTTATCAACCGCACGGTCTGCGGCATTTTTAGCGGCTTTCTTTGCCGCTTTTTCGGCAGCAACCCCGGCCGGCTTGCCGGCACCCCACAGGCCCTCCAGATCAAAGTGCATGCGCACAGCGGGTTGCATGATATGAACCACCACCGGGCCCAGATCCACCAGCACCCACTCGCCCATCTCTTCCCCTTCGACCGACAGCACTTCGCCGCCCGCCTCGCGCACCTTGTCGGCCACACTGCGCGCCAACGCCCGGACCTGACGATTGGAGTCGCCGCTGGCCAGAACGATCCGTTCGAACATCTGCGACACCTTGGTGGTGTTGACGATGATGATGTCGCGGCCCTTGATGTCTTCCAGCGCATCAACCGCCAGGGTTTCCAGTTTTTTGATCGACAGTTCTTTAGACATGCAGGTTCCTAGGTGAAGTAACGGGCAAGTAACGTTATGGGTCAGGTGTAGAGATGGTGCTGCTGGATGTACTTTTCAACGGGCACCGAAACCAGCGCGGTAATCGGTCGCCCCTGGCGCAGGGCGGCGCGAATTTGCGTGGCCGAGACCGCACAGGGCGTCATGTTAAACGAAACGATGTGCCCAGCGGGGCGATCACGCAATGCGGCCATATCAGCAGACTGGTGTGCCTGGAATAAATGCTTTAACGCGTCGGGCATGGCAGCAGGATCGAGGTCCGACCCCGGTCGGTTGGCGACGGCCAGATGTGCATACCGGACTAGGTCTTCCCAGCGGTGCCAGGTGGGCAGGCCCAGGAAGGCATCGGCGCCCAGAACCAGCACCAGTGACGCATCCGGCAACTCGCCACGCAGCCGCTCCAGCGTCTGGATTGTCCACGAGGGACCCGCCTGACGGATCTCGGCATCATCAATCTCGACCGGCATGCCGGCAAAGGCCTGCCGCACCATCGCCAACCGGTGTTCGGCAGCGGCTTCAGGCGCAGCGCGGTGCGGCGGGGCGCCGGCCGGCACACAACGCAGCCGATCCAGCCCCAGGGCCGCAATGGCATCCTGCGCTAACTGTGTATGTCCGACATGAACCGGATCAAAGGTGCCACCCAGAATGCCGATGAGCGGTCGGGTCATTCTGATGCCGCACTCCCGGTTGCTGGTGTTGGTAACACCTGGCCATAACTGGCGTAAAAGCCCGACACCACGGTCGGCGCCAGCACCGCAATGATCGGCACCATCACCAGCGAGGTCACCAGCGTGTCATCCATGCCCAGCGAGATCAGCAGCATCATGGCCAGCGATGGGAGGATGACGCCATAGACCGCCAGCGCGGCCAGAAATCCGATCAGGCCACGCCAGGCGCGCCAGGAAGCCACCAGGCTGAAGAACAGCGCCTTGCCCAACCCGAATCCGCGCCAGGCCACCAGCAAGGGGGCGTAGGCAAAGGCCAGCAGGATCGGCACATACGCCAGTAGCGCGACTGTCAGGCCGGTCGCCGACAATTGCGCCGGATCCGGCATGGGCAGGTCCGGGGCACCCAGCGTGCCACGCGCCATGTACTGCAGCAGCACCCCGCCATCCCAGAACGCCGTTAACGCCAGTGCGGCAACCGTCAGTACAAAATGGATCAGGCCCAGACCCATCAGGGGCTGTAGCCGAGGTCCAAAGCCGGAGAACATGAGCGTAAACGAGGGCATCGTCTCCTGATCGAGCGCCCGGCAACCGGCCAGCACCCCGATCATCAATACGGGGGCCAACACGGCCACCAGCACATCACCCAGCACCGGAACAAGGCCGGCGAGGCCGAGCAGGGTCCAGTAGGTCATCACCCAGAACATCATCAGTACCGGATTGCGGCGATACCGGGCAAAGCCCGCGCGGAACCAGGACCAGCCATCGCGCAAACTGACGCGCTGAGACTGCCTATCCGGTGCCGCAGCCCCGTGCATAAAATCAGGCATCAACCGGTTCTGCCGGGGTCGGGTTGACTGCCGGCGGTTGCGGCAATTCAAACAGATCGCGATACGCTGCGTAGGTCGCACCTGCCATCACGGGAATCACCACGAGCAACCCGAGGCCGAGCGTCAGACTGGTCAGAAAGAGCATCAGGGCGACCAGGAAGAAGGCCACGATGAACGCCGGTAGGCTGCGCCAACTGGCGACGAAGGAATGCTTCATGGCCTGCATGGCCGGAATATCGTGAAAGACGGCCAAGGGCGGCGCCAGCCATACCGACATCACCAGCGGCAACACCAGCAACAGGCTGATCGTGATCGCGAGTAGAATGCCGAAAACGCTGATGACGGTACCCAGCCATTCGTAGTGCGTTTCCATGCCCACGGCCATCCCCGACAACGCTGCCCCGCCACCGAGCAAGAGACCCAGCGCGACAATGAGCATCCAGCCCAGCATGTACCAGACGCCGACGTTGACGACCGCCGGGGCATGCTCCCTGAACCCGGTAAACACTTCGGCCACTGTGACCGGCTCGTTGTATTCCACCCGATGCGCCACCACCATGAGCCCCGCCGACAGAATCGGCATCAGCAAGTGGGCACCAACCTGGCCCAACAGCGGTACCAGCAAGACCAGCATCACCAGTAAAGTCTGCAATAAGGCAGCAAGCAGCCAGAACCCCGGACGGCGCAGGAACAAGGCCCAACCCGCGCTGATCCACTGCACACCATGGCCTACGCCGACATGGCGGGTCGGCGGCAAATCATCGTGCGGATGCGGATCCTGCCAGGGCGCGTGTCGATAATGACGGGGCATACCTTACCAGCTCCAGAGGGTCCACATCGGCGGCTGGACCATGTCGCCGCGCACCGGATCCGAATCCGGAATCACGCTCTGCGGCTCGGACGGTGGCGCTTCGGAGTACTTGGGCAGCAGTGGCGGATCGACCACTTCGCGCGACGGACGACCGCCAGACCCATAACGTTGAATGCTGGTGCTCCGGTCATCCGGACTAATCGTCACGGCCGATTCCTCTTCAGCATCGGCCTGGGCACTGCTTAGCGACGGATCATACGTCACCACCTGGGGCGGCAGCGTTGATGACGACTGCTGGGCGGCCACATCCAGCGCCAGAATCGTCGCAGGCAAAAGCAGGCCGAGACGCGCCATGCGGCTCAGAGAAATTCGGGCGAATACATGAGACAAAAGGGACATGCCAGATCCAGACGTTGAGACGTTTTGTGTAAGCGGATTCTATTACAGGTTCAGCAAAAGCTCGCGTTCGCCGGGCAGCGGCGCAAAGCCCCGGGTTTCGTAATGCGTGAAAATAGCCTCGACCACCTGCGCCGGATCGTCAATCACCTGAAGGAGGTTCATGTCCTCCGGATTAATCATCTTTTCGCTCACCAGCCGATCGCGCAGCCAGTCGATCAGCCCTGCCCAGAAGGCCGATCCAACCAGGATGACCGGAAACTGCCGGCTTTTGCGCGTCTGGATCAGGGTCAGGGCTTCCATCAGCTCATCAAGCGTGCCAAAGCCGCCCGGCATCACCACATAGGCCACCGCAAAGCGGACAAACATGTACTTACGGGCAAAGAAATGCCGGAACCCGAGCGAAATATCCTGATACGGATTGGTGTGCTGCTCATGCGGTAGCTCGATGTTGAGCCCGATGGAAGGGCCATTGCCCCCGAAAGCCCCCTTATTGGCGGCCTCCATAATGCCGGGGCCACCCCCGGAAATCACGCCCAGACCGGCATCCGACAAGCGCGCGGCAATGGTCTCTGCCAGCCGATAATACGGCGAATCCGGCTTGACCCGGGCGCTCCCGAAAATCGATACGGCCGGCCGGACTTCGGACAGGCGGTCGGTGGCCTCGACGAACTCTGACATAATCCCGAACAAACGCCACGCCTCGCGCTCGGTGAGCGTTGCTGCATCAACGGGCGTCTGAGACGCATGAAATCCGTTCTTCATATTTTCTTCCACGCTGTTCACCTTTGCTGTCGTCATGCCCACACTGCTACTCGTTGACGGATCATCCTACCTGTATCGTGCGTTTCATGCACTCCCCGACCTGCGCAATCAGGCCGGCGACCCGACAGGTGCCCTCTACGGCATGATTGCCATGCTGCGCCGACTGAGCAGCGAAATCCCCGCAGAGCACCGCGCCTGTATCTTCGACGCCAGCGGCCCCACCTTCCGCGACACCCTCTACGCTGAGTACAAGGCCCACCGCCCCCCCATGCCCGAAGATCTGGCCCGCCAGATCGAACCGATCCATGCCGTGGTGCGCGCCCTGGGTTGGCCCCTGCTGATGGAAAGCGGTGTCGAAGCCGACGACGTGATCGGCACGCTGGCCCGTGACGCGGCGGCCAATGGCCTACACGTTGTGGTCTCCACGGGTGACAAAGATCTGGCACAGCTGGTCACACCGCAGGTCACCCTGGTCAACACCATGAGCAACGAGCGGCTCGACGTGGCCGGCGTCGAGGCCAAGTTCGGCGTGCCGCCGGCGCGCATTACCGATTACCTGGCGCTGGTCGGCGATACGGCCGACAACATTCCTGGCGTCCAGAAAGTCGGCCCCAAGACTGCCGCCAAATGGTTGCAGACCTTCGGCGATCTCGATGGCGTGATTGCCCATGCCGCTGAAGTGAAAGGCGTGGCCGGCGAGAACCTGCGCGCCCATCTCGACTTTCTGCCGCTGGGGCGCGCGCTGGCCACGGTTAAGACCGATGTGCCGCTCCCCCTTAGTCTGTCTGCACTGCAAGCCCAACCCGAAAACGAAGACGCACTGCGCGACATCTTCCGCCACAACGGTTTCAAGACCTGGCTCAAGGCGCTGGAACAACCCGACGCCCCAACGGCCGCTTTATCCGCTGATCCAGCGACTGGTGCCGACCCCGCACCCACATTGCTACCGGACGATGGCGCCCACCGGGCACACTACGAAACCATTCTGGATAACGCCGCCCTCGAGCGCTGGCTCGACAAGATCACCCGCGCCGAACGCGTGGCGCTCGACACAGAAACCACCAGCCTCGATGAGCAGCAGGCCCGACTGGTCGGCATCTCGTTCGCCATCGCCCCCGGCGAAGCCGCTTACCTGCCCCTGGCCCACACGGGCCCGGACGTACCGGCACAACTTCCGTTTGATGCCACGCTGGCAAAGCTCAGGCCCTGGCTAGAATGCACGACCCCCCAGAAAGTGATGCAACACGCCAAGTACGATCAGCATGTGTTTGCCAACCACAACATCCAGCTGGCTGGCGTGGTCGACGATACCCTGCTCATGGCCTATGTGCTCGAAGCCGGCCAGGTCAGCGCCGGTGCGCTGGAACTGGGTACCCTGGCGCGACGTCATCTGGGCATGCCCACCATTCCCTATGAAGCCATTTGCGGCAAAGGCGCCAACCAGATCACCTTTGATCAGGTCGCTGTTGCCGATGCGGCCGCCTACGCCGCCGAAGATGCCGACATCACCCTGCGTATTGCCGACCGCTTGCGGCCGCGGCTTGCAGCGGAACCGGGGCTCGAGCACATCTACCGCGCCCTAGAACTGCCCGTCGAACAGGTGCTCTTTACGATGGAACAGAATGGCGTGCTGATTGATAGTCAGCGTCTCGCCGATCAGAGCCATGCGCTGGGTGAACGCATGCTGGCCCTGGAATCTGAAGCCCATACACTGGCCGGGCAGAGCTTCAACCTCAACTCGCCCAAGCAACTGGCCGAGATTCTTTTTACGCAACAGGGACTGCCCGTCAAAAAGAAAACCGCGTCCGGCACCCCCTCGACCGACGAAGAAGTCCTGAACGAACTCGCGCTGGATTTTCCGCTACCACGACTCCTGCTGGAATACCGCGGCATCGCCAAGCTCAAGAACACCTATTGCGACAAGCTGCCGCAACGGGTCAACCCCGCCACCGGGCGTGTGCACACACATTACTCACAGACCACGGCGGTCACTGGGCGACTGGCCAGCTCGGACCCCAACCTGCAGAACATTCCGGTGCGTACTGGCGAAGGGCGACGTATTCGCGAAGCCTTCATTGCGCCACCGGGCCATGTGATTATCTCGGCCGACTATTCGCAGATCGAGCTGCGCATCATGGCGCACCTATCGGCGGACAAAGGTCTGCTCGATGCCTTCGCCCACGGCGAAGACATCCACCGTGCCACCGCGGCCGAAGTGTTCGGTGTCATGCCGCTGGAAGTGAGCGATGATCAGCGGCGCGCCGCCAAGGCCATCAACTTCGGGCTGATCTACGGCATGAGCGCCTTTGGTCTCGCCAAACAACTGGGCATTGAGCGCAGCGCCGCACAAACCTACATTGATCGATATTTCGACCGGTATCCGGGCGTCGCCCGCTACATGGAAGAAACGCGCCAATCAGCGCATCACCATGGCTACGTCGAAACTGTCTTCGGCCGTCGTCTGTGGTTACCGGATCTAAAAGCGGGACAGCAGGGTCGCCGGCAGGGCGCCGAGCGTGCCGCCATCAACGCGCCCATGCAGGGCACTGCCGCGGATCTGATCAAACTGGCCATGATTGCCGTTCAGGGCTGGATCGCTCAGGAAGGCCTGGCAAGCCGGCTGATCATGCAGGTGCATGATGAACTGGTCCTTGATGTACCGGAAGCCGAACGCGAGCTGGTGCGCGCAGCGCTAGGCCCGCTGATGACCCAGGTGGCCAAACTGAAAGTGCCGCTGGTGGTCGATATCGGAATTGGCCAGAACTGGGAAGAGGCGCACTAGCGCCGGACACCGATAAAAGACTGGACGCCGAGTGCTTAACGGGCGTTGCCGTTGAGCGCTTCGCGAACCTTACTCAGGCTGCCTGACAGCGCCTCCGATAGACCCGGCGGGGTCTTTGACCAGGGGTACCCGCGCGCCGCACGTAATTCGGCATAGTCGAACAACGCGCGCATGTAGTTCTGGTCAAAGCGCTGTTTACCTTTGCGATTCGGCTTGACGCCAATGTCGTCAGTCACGTACGCCATATTGAAACCAAAGCCATCTTTCTGTGCCGTGATGTAGGCCATGAGCGTATCGCCATCTTCATGTGACTGGGCAAACTGACGCAACGCGGCAGTGGCGATCGAAAGTGTCTTGCGTTCCACCGTCTGGTAGCTTTCATCATCCAGCACATCGTTGCGGATCAGATAGGCCTCGCGCTTACGCCCCTCGAGCAATTTATAGGCGCCGCTCTCATGGAATAGTGAGGCAGGGTAGAGAAAGACCTGCCGGCTGACGCCCCCATCCACATGCATCTCCTGATAGTCACGGCCCTGGTAATTGACGTTGAACATCACGGGCGAGAAGAAGCCCGGCAACGATGCCGAGGCCAGCATGACCCGGCGAAACAGTTCCAGTGCCTCGGGGGTGTCCTGCGCCGCGAGCTTGCCCATGTTCCAGATAATCGGCTGGCCGGTATCCAGATTGTTGGTACCAATCAGCAACCAGCGGTGACGCACCGTGTACTCATAGGCCACCTTGCGCAGGAGCTCCGGCGTGACATATTCCGAAATCAGGTTGTACAACGGTGAGGTATCCCCCAGGCCGTCCGAAAAGAAAATCGCCGCATACGAGCGCTCACGGATCAGATCCTTGTCAGTGACCCCGGTATAGAGACGCTTCAACACCGGGTCGTACTCTGGACCCAGATAGGCAAACGGTGCCATCAGCGCCCCGGTACTGATCCCCGTCACCATGTTGAACTCCGGCCGGGTGCCATGCTTCGTCCACCCGGTCAGCAGGCCGGCGCCAAAAGCGCCGCGCCCACCGCCCCCGGAAATAGAGAGATAGGTGATCGGCGTGCCCGGCTGATCCCGATTCATCGTGCGCAAACTCTGCTCCAGATCCTTGAGGAAGAGCCCCACGCCGGAGGTGTGGTTGATCGCATACCGCACACCGGCAATGCCATTCACGGTTGCATCGTTGGCATACATCGGCGGCAGCGCATCTAGCCGCGCCGGAGCGCCCCAGCCCGGCAAGCTGATTAAAAACAGTGACGCCAGCAGCAGGGCGCGGATCGTTTTTGGTACAACACCATGAATCAACATCACATGCCCTCCCGGGATGATCGCGAGCGTGAAAGGGCCACGTCACCGGTCATGCCGTTGGCGTCAAAACTGCGTTCGATCATGTGCACGGTATCCGCGTGCACACGCACCACACTCGACGCACGTGTGCCATACGATGGCAGCGTAATAAATGCCGCCGATAGAGCGCGCTCCAGATCCTGCGGAATGCCGGTCTGGGGCAGCAAGGCGTCCGGTGCGACCTCCCGGTTATCCAGCAGGGCCAGTAGCTGCTGATCTGTGGCATCACGCTCCGACAGCGCATCGCTCAATGCCTGACGCAACGTGGCGACCTTGGGCCAGGCCGAATCGAAGCCGGCGTTTGAAACGGCACCCACACCGGGCTCCAGACGGATCATTTCTGTGTGCCGACCACGGCTTTCACACGCCATCAGCTGTTGGCCATCAAAGACCAGCAGATTAAACGGGTTGTATTGATGGGCGTAACGGCCCAGCTCCTTCAGAAAGCCCTCACTATCGAGGCGGCCTTGCAAAAACCCTTGCACCAGGGCACCGCGCGAGGGGCGACCGTCTTCCATCATCGCTGGGTCACGGTAATTGGTTAGTGCCGCAACGCGACCATGAGCCGTAACACCCAACCAGGTACCACCGCCCTCCAGATCCCGCCCGGCGATCACCGGCGAATCCGGCCACTGGGCCACAGCCTGTGTCGGCCGTGCATAAAACTCGTCGCGGTTCGCCAACAACACCAACGGTGTCGGGTCTGCAGGCGCCCAGCGCCAGGCGATCAGGCACATGGGCGTAGGTTAATTCGCAGCGAACTCGAACGAATCCGCAAAGAAGGCATCTTCCGGCAGCTGCCCTTTGTCCTGGTAATCGGCACGGGCCGCGGCAATCATGCCGGGTGCGCCACAGGCATAGACCTCGTGACCGGATAGATCGGGGAAATCTGCCAGCACCGCTTCGTGCACCAGCCCGGTACGGCCCGCCCAACCCGGCGTCAACGCCGGCTCGGAGAGCACCGGGATGAATTGAATATGCGGATACTGGGCAGCCCACGCTTCGGCGACGTCATACTGGTAAAGCCCGGCACGATCGCGGGCACCCCAGTAGATGTGCATCGGGCGCTTCAGTTCCAGATACAGCGCCTCAAGCACAATCGATTTGATCGGGGCAAAACCCGTACCGCCGGCCAGCAAAATCATCGGCTTGTCAGATTCGCGCAGGTAGAAGCTGCCATGCGGGCCATTGAAGCGCAGGATGTCGCGCACCTTCATTGTGCTGAACACCTGATCGGTAAAGAGGCCGCCCGGTACGTGGCGCACATGGAGTTCGACGGTAGCCGTGTCGTGAGGTGGGTTAGCAATTGAGAAGCTGCGGCGCTTGCCATCCTTGAGCAGAATATCGATGTACTGCCCGGCATGAAACTGGAACACCTCGGTCGCCGGCAAGCGCAGGGTCAGCACCGCCACATCGGTGGCCGGTTTCTCCAGACCTTCAATGCGGCTGGGTAGGGTTTTGATCGGGATGTCGGTCGTGCGGCGCACATCCTTGACTTCGACGGTCACATCCGTCTGCGGTACCGCGCAACAGAGCAGCGCAAAACCGGCGTCGCGATCTGCCGGCGTCAGCGTGGTTTCGCTGGATTTGCCATGATCCACGACGCCCGACGTAATCTTGGCGCGACACGCACCGCAGCCCCCGTTTCGACAGCCGTAGGGCACCAGCAAATCGTGGCGTAGCGCCGCTTCGAGCACCGTTTCATGGCCGTCGGCCCGAAAAGTGGCGTTGATCGGATTAAGCGTCACCTGATGTGTCATGGCAGATCCTGTATTAACCGTAAAATAGCGTCATGCCGACCACAATGCCCTTGCCGCCGCGCGCGCTGCCGCGCCGCTTTCGCCAACCCCGCCTATTACTGGTGGGCTGTGGCGATGTCGCGGCGCGTATCGCACGCCAGCTGCATGGGCGTTACCGCATCCGCGCCCTGCTGCGTCACGATGTGGGCGGCCCTGAGTGGCGCCACTGGCGGTCACTGGGCGCAACACCGTTACAGGCCGATCTGGATCAGCCGGTCAGTCTGAAGCGGATGCGGGGCGTTGCCGACAAAATCATTTATCTGGCACCACCTGCCGACACCGAGGCCGGAAGCCACCCGAGACCGTTAGACCCGCGTCTGAACCGGTTTCTGGCGACCCTGCATGGTGGGCTGAGTCTACCATGTCAACAGGTCCTGATCAGTACCACAGGAGTCTATGGCGACCAGCAGGGGGCCCTGATCGACGAGACCTGCCCTGTGCATCCCGAAACCACCCGAGCACATCGCCGTGCACATGCTGAGGCCACCTGGCGCAAGTGGCATCGGACCCGCGTCGCCGGCCGCCTAGCCAGCCCACGGTCTGTACGACCGAACAGCCCGATTTTGCGGGTACCCGGTATCTACGCCGCAGACCGCTTGCCGGTTGAGCGACTTCGCACCGGCACCCCGGCCTTACGGCCAGAGGACGACACCTGGACCAACCACATCCATGCTGATGACTTAGCACGCGCCTGCTGGCTGGCCCTGACCCGACCCAAGGCGGGTTCGCTTCGGGTCATTAACACTTGTGATAACAGCGACCTCAAAATGGGGGACTGGTTTGATGCCGTGGCTGATGCCAGCGGCCTGCCCCGGCCACAACGCCTGACCCGGGCCGAACTTAAAACCCGTGTTTCCCCCATGATGTACTCGTTCATGTCAGAATCGCGCCGGCTAGATAACACACGGCTCCGGCGCGAGCTCCGGCTGCAACTGGCCTATCCCACTGTTCACGATTTTCTCGCCACCCTTCATTCAAGCCAGGGAACCCCATGCTAACCATCAAAGCCTTTCACATCATTCTGGTCGTGAGCTGGTTTGCCGGCCTGTTCTATCTGCCGCGTATCTTTGTCAACCTTGCCGCCGTGCCCGACACGCAATCGGCCGAATACCAACGTCTGCTCGGCATGGCACGTCGTCTCTACAAGTTCGTGACCCCAATTGCCATCGGCGCAGTCGCCCTGGGGCTCTGGCTCTGGTTCGGCTACGGTTTCAGCGGCGGCTGGCTCCACGCCAAAACCCTGTTCGTGGTTTTTCTGCTCGGTTATCACCATTACTGCGGCTATCTCTATAAACAGTTTGCGGCCGGCAAGAATACACACAGCCATGTCTGGTATCGCTGGTTCAACGAGATCCCGGTACTGCTGCTCACCATCATCACCCTGCTCGTTGTTCTCAAACCTTTTTAATTGCCCTCTTTGCCGGAAAGCCATTGATGCACATCTTTGCCCCCTGCCCGCGCGGCCTTGAAGAACTGCTGGTCGCAGAACTGACATCACTGGGGCTCACACGCGTCTCGGCCGTCGGCGGCGGTGTACAGGGCGAAGCCAACCAGGCAGCGCTGTACCGTGCCAATCTGCACTCACGGCTTGCCACACGGCTGCTCGTCAAGCTGGCCGAGGGCCCCTATCAGAAGGAAGACGACGTCTACAAGATGGCGCGCGATATCGCTTGGCACGAATGGTTTGATGTCAGCCAGAGTATTCGCGTCAACACCACGGCCGTGAAGTCGCCGCTCAAAAGCCTGGACTTCATCACCCTGCGTGTTAAAGACGGTGTCTGCGATCGCTTCCGGGCCGATCGGGGCGCACGCCCCAATGTGGATACCAACCACCCGGATCAGCGCATTCAACTCTTCCTGACCGACACCACCGCCACGCTCTACATCGACAGCTCGGGCGAACCACTCTGGCAGCGCGGCTACCGCGGTGCCGCTGGGCAAGCCCCCCTCAAAGAAAATCTCGCCGCCGGCATCCTGGCACTGGCCGGCTGGAATGATCTCGGCGACGATGGCGAACCGGTGTATAAAACCTTTCTCGACCCCATGTGCGGCAGCGGCACCATCGTCATCGAAGCGGCCTGGATGCGCACTAACACGGCCCCTGGCCTGAACCGCCGCTTTGCCTGCGAGCGCTGGGCCAAGGCGGATAAAACGCTTTGGGCTAAATTACGCGCCGATGCGCGTGCCGCCATCAAGCCGCTACCCGAAGATACCCTGTTTGCCAGCGATGTCCATCCCGGCGCAATTGCCGCTACGCACCGCCACCTCGAACAGGTGGGCTTTGCCGATGCCGTGGCCATCATGGAATCTAACTTTGTCGAGCTTGCCGCTCCCGCCGAATCCGGGCTTATCGTCACCAACCCGCCCTATGGCGTACGCCTTTCGGAACAAGACGCCCTGCGTGCCGAATACCCGGAATGGGGGCGCACCCTCAAACAACAATTTGCGGGCTGGACTGCCGCCTTCTTCACAGGCGACCTCGAACTCACCAAAGGCCTGGGCCTCAAACCCCGCCGCCGCTTCCCGCTCAAGAACGGCGCGCTGGATTGCCGGCTCTTTGTGATTGACCTGGTGGCGGGGTTTCACCGGCGGCAAAAGCCAACGGACTAATCATCCGTTGGCCCGGCCATTCAATTGAGTGGTCGCTCTTTTTTGGTCTCGGCAACCGGGATCACTCTGCCACCCAATACCGTAGCCACAACCGGCACATCCTTGATCTTCATCGATGGCACGGTTTGCGGATCATCACCCAGCACGGCAAAGTCGGCATATTTGCCGGGCTCAATGGTGCCGACCTTGTCTTCGATGCCTACCGTATAGGCGGCGTTGATCGTAATCATCTTCATGGCATCCGCAACAGACACCGCCTCGGCGGGGGCCCATTTCTTGTTACCGGTATACGCACCCAAACGATTCACAACAGACCAGACTTCAGTCAAGGGCATGGGCGGTGCAACCGGGTTATCCGAATGCAGTGAAACCACGACACCTTCCCTGTTCAGATAACCGACACGGGTCGCATACGAAATGCGATCGTTGCCCAGGTCTTTCGCCTGGACGCCTGCACGCGTGTAGAAATACGCCGGGTTCACACTCGCAACAGCACCCAGGGCCTTCATCTTCATCACCATGGCGGTCGTCGGCAATCCGAAATGCTGCAAGGTGAAACGATGGTCAAAACGTGGCTTACTATCCTGTAGCAACTGCAGTGCGTTGAGTGTGTTCTGGTTGCCGCCGGTGCCATTGCTATGTACATGGATCTGGAAATTAGCATCCCACCACGGCTTCAAGGCCTTGTAGAAGTCTTGTGGTGATTTGTAGAAAATGATGCCCTGGTGGCCATCGGTGTAGCCGGGGTTTTCCACCTTCATGGTGTTGGCTAGGTAGGCATCGTCGCCGATGAACTTCACCCCATGAAACATCAGTCTGTCGGTATTCATGTTCTGGAGCGCCTTGACCTGCTCTAGCCCTTGGTCGCCGTATTTGGCGATAAAGTTCTCTGCCATGGCCACCGGAACAATGCGCAACGACGATGCCTTGGATGACGTTATTTCCTTCATCGCCGCAGTTTCCAGGGCAATATTAATAGTGCCAAATGCCATATCACTGGTGCTGGTAATCCCGTGCTGTTGTGCCAGATCGTTGGAATAGAGCATAGCCCTGCCAATTCTGGCGGGTGCAAACATGTCTTTCCCAGCCACACCGGAAATATACTCAGACGCGTCCACCCCTAAAAATTGCCCGTTAGGGTTGCCAGACTGATCAACGCCCACACCAATGATGCCTTTGACCGAGGCGCCCGTAATCTTATACTTGGCGATCGCCGCAGAGTTGAGGAACATATTGTGTTCCGAGTTGTCCCACACAATGATCGGCTGGGACTTTGACGCCTCATCCAGCAATTGGCGATCCGGCACCTTGCCCATGGCCGCAATATCATAGCCAAACGCCAGCAGCAGTTCTGACGGGTCTTTCATCTGTGATGCATATTTCTTGAGCTGAGTGATTGCTGCCTCGAGATTGGGCACCCCGGGGAAGTCCGCACCCCAAGGGTTGGGCAGCGGCTGAGACGTCAACGGCAAACTGGTTTGCGTCAAACCACCTAGCAACGGGTGGCCGTGGGCTTCAACAAAGCCGGGATATATGACCTTGTCTGCAAACTGGCGATCAACAGTCGTTGGATACTTGGTTGTCCAGGGTTTTAAATCTTCGAGAGACCCAACCGAGAGAATCTTGCCATCCGAGACGGCGACTGCGGTTGCCACCGGCAACGATGGGTCCATCGTCACGATCTTTTTGGCAATAAATACGGTGATGCTTTTGGGCGTTTCCATCACTGGCGGCTCGAGTAGCTGGGTTGCCTGCGCCTGCAGGCTCAATAGACCGAGCATTAATCCAGTCACGACAAGATTTTGATGTTTCATGGTTTAACCCAACTTTTGAGTGGTCGATTGAATTAGATTGTATGCGCTGCTCAGATCAGCCCCGCGCGTGTGAGCTGTTCAAGGCTCTGCGCCATGGTTTGCATACCGAACTGTTGGCCGGTCTGCATAGCGCTCACGAGTTGCGCGCCCTTCTGCTCGCGGATCAGATTACGCACAGCGGGCGTGCCGATGAGAACCTCATGAGCTGCCACGCGACCCTGGCCGTCTCTGCGCGGCAGGAGTTCCTGCGCCACCACGGCACGGAGCACATCAGCCAGCAACGTACGCGCCAGATCCCGCTCCGAGCCCGGAAAGACATCCACGATCCGTTCTACCGATTGCGCTGCGGTGGCGGTGTGCAAGGTCGCCAGCACTAAGTGCCCCGTCTCTGCTGCGGTAAGGGCCAGGCGCATGGTTTCCAGATCGCGCATTTCGCCCAATAGGATGACGTCCGGGTCTTCACGCAATGCCGCTTTCAGGGCATCGGCAAAGCTGGGGGTGTCGCGCCCCACCTCACGCTGGGTAATCAGCGCCTTGTCCGGCGTATAGACAAACTCGACCGGGTCTTCAATCGTCAGTACATGTTTAGCCGCCGTGTGATTGATCTCATCCACCATGGCTGCCAAGGTGGTTGTTTTACCAGAACCCGTCGGCCCCACGATCAGAACGAGCCCGTGCGACTGCGTGGCCATCTGCCTAAGAATTGCAGGCGCCTGGATCGATGCCAACGAGGGAACGATGTCGGGAATCGGCCGCAGCGCCAGACCAACGCCGCGTTGCTGGCGATAGGCGTTGGCGCGGTATCGGCCCAGGCCTTCGAGGTGAAACGCAAAGTCACACGCCGCCCCGTCGGCAAACTGCCGGCGTTGGGATTCCGGCAGCACACTATCAATCATGGCGCGGATCTGGGCATTACCCAGAGCGGTTGGTTCCAGCGGCTGCAGTGCGCCACGAACGCGCGCCAGCGGCGGCATACCGGCCGACAGGTGAATATCCGATGCGTGGTGCGCCCCGGCGGCGCGAAGTAATGAATCGAGCATGGGTGGCACTCCCGTTTTATACTTCGCCTAGCCTAACAGCACATTCGCGACTGCACAAAGCGACTAACCTAACTTTTCATGGTCGAAACCACGCCAACCTCCGACAAACCGGCAGAATCCGCACAGCGGCTGGCTGTTGTGCGGGATCGTATCGTGCGTGCAGCTCAGCAGAGCGATCGTCCGGCAGATACTGTGGCGCTACTGGCTGTTTCGAAGACGTTTCCGATCGAGGCGGTGGATGCGGTAGCGGCTGTCGGGCAGCGGGCTTTTGGCGAGAACTATGCCCAGGAGGGCGTGGAGAAGGCACAGGCACGTCCAGCACTTGAATGGCACTTCATCGGCCCGATCCAGAGCAACAAGACGCGCGGCATTGCCGAGTACTTTAGCTGGGTACATACCATCGACCGGCTGAAGATTGCCGAACGGCTCTCAGCCCAACGGCCTGCCGATCTGCCCCCGCTGCAGGTCTGCGTGCAGGTCAACATTTCGGACGAGGCGAGCAAAAGTGGTTGCAT
>JACCDQ010396680.1_pt1 | contig 24696 bp, 15 predicted proteins | sample 7446031 | NCBI WGS metagenome assembly JACCDQ01 (sample SAMN15323442, study PRJNA562643) | freshwater metagenome | isolation source: river surface water | place: USA:Blue River Watershed | collected 2017-08-17 | reverse complement strand
GTTTTGGCCTTGTAGTCGCAGCAATCGGCCACCGCGCACCGAGCGCACTGGGGCTTGCGCGCCTGGCACACGTAGCGGCCGTGCAGTATCAGCCAATGGTGGGCGTTTACCAGGTAAGGTTTGGGAACGCGCTTGAGCAATTTTTTTTCAACTGCCAATGGGGTTTTACCCGGTGCCAGTCCGGTGCGGTTGCCCAGCCGGAAAATATGGGTGTCCACCGCCATGGTCGGTTCGCCAAAAGCCACATTCAACACCACATTGGCGGTTTTGCGGCCAACGCCGGGCAAGGCTTCAAGTGCCTCGCGGGTCCGTGGCACCTGGCCTTGGTGCTGGCTCACCAACATGTGGCAGGTCTGCATCAGGTGCTTGGCTTTGCTGCGAAACAAGCCGATGGTTTTGATGTGATCTTGCAGCCCGTCCAGGCCCAGTTGAAGGATTTTTTCGGGGGTGTTGGCCACCGGGAACAATTTGCGCGTGGCTTTGTTCACACCCACATCGGTGGCCTGGGCGCTGAGCAACACGGCGGTCAGCAGCTCGAACACGCTCGTATACTCCAGCTCGGTGTTGGGCTGGGGGTTGGCCGCTTGCAAGATGGCAAAGAACCGCTCGATCTGTTCCTTTTTCATTCGGTGATTTTGACATGAGTGCCACTACAGCCGTGCGGTTCGCGGACCGACTCGACCACATAGAAACCTCGGCCATTCGTGAGCTGTTCAAGTTGCTGGGCAAGCCGGGCATCGTCAGCTTTGCCGGGGGCTTTCCAGATGTGGCTTTGGTGGATGTGGAGGGCATACGCCAAGCCACGTTGGCTGCATTGGAGCAAGAACCGGCCGGCGCCATGCAGTACGGGGCCACCGAGGGCTACTTGCCATTGCGCGAGCAGTTGGCCGCTTTTATGGCCGGCAAGGGTGTGCGTGGGGTGGCTGCGGAACAGTTGGTGGTGACCACTGGCAGCCAGCAGGCATTGGATTTGTTGGGCAAGACCTTGATTTCGCCCGGCGACAAGGTGATTGTAGAAGGCCCCACATTTTTAGCGTCGATTCAATGCTTTCGTTTGTACGGCGCCCAGTTGGTCAGCGCGCCGGTGGATGCGGACGGCGTGCAGGTGGACCGGCTGGAGCAGCTGATTCGGGAGCACCGCCCCAAGTTTGTGTATTTGATCCCGACTTACGGAAACCCCAGTGGAGCAACGTTGAGCTTGGAACGCCGCAAGCGCATATTGGAGCTGGCGGTTCAACACCAGACGCTGATTCTGGAAGATGACCCCTACGGCGATTTGTATTTTAGTGCGCCACCGCCGCCCAGTTTGTTGGCCTTGAGCGCCGAGGTGCCCGGCAGCCGGGACTGTTTGGTGCACTGTGGCAGTTTGAGCAAAACCTTGTCGGCCGGTTTGCGTTTGGGTTGGATGATTGCCCCGCCCGATTTGTTGGCCAAGGCCGTGATGTGCAAACAATTCAGCGATGCCAACACCAGCACATTTGCCCAGGCCACCGCGGCGCAGTACCTGAAAGCGGGCCGCATGGCGGCCAATTTGGACAAAGCACGTGCGGTGTACGCGGCGCGGGCCCAGGCGCTTTGCGACGGTTTGCAGGCGCAAATGGGTGGGGCGATTGATTTTGTGCGGCCCAAAGGGGGGTTGTTTGTATGGGCGCGCCTGACGGGTGCCAAGGGCGGCGACACGGATGCAAAAGCGTTCTCGCTGCGGGCTGTCGAGCGCGGTGTTGCTTTTGTGCCGGGCGCGCCGTTTTATTGCGAACAACCTGACATGGCCACCTTGCGCCTGAGCTTTGCCACCTCGGACCTGGAGAAGATACGCGAAGGCGTGGCCCGTTTGGCCCAGGCGCTTTGAGGTTTACGGGGCAGGCTTGAGGGCTGCCAGCGCTGCGGCGGCTCGCAGTTTGTCTTTCTTGCTCGGGCGTTTGCCTTTAATGCCCCCGTTGCCATGGTCTGACCGAACCGAGGGCGAAACCTCGGCAGGGCTTGCTGGCAAGGCGGTTTCGTTGGGTTCAAAACCCGGCACCACCTCCAACGGCAGTTCGAGCTGCTGGCGTTTTTGAATCAGCTGCCAATGCGCCAGCGTGTGCGCGCTCACAAAACTGATGGCCAGCCCTGTTTCGCCAGCCCGCCCAGTGCGACCAATGCGATGGACGTAGTCAACCGCTGAGCGGGGCAAATCGTGGTTGACCACCACGGGCAATGCTGCGATGTCGATGCCTCGTGCGGCCAGATCGGTGGTGACCAGAATGTCCCAGTGCCCGTCTTTGAAATCGGCGAGCAATTCTTGGCGCGCGGTTTGGCCCAACCCCCCATGAAAGGCGGTGGCACGCAAGCCTTTGTTGTTCAATTTGTAGGCCACGTGTTCGGCCGCGTATTGCGTGGCCACAAACACCAGCACCTGGCGCCAACCCCGTTCGTTAATCAAATGTCGCAGCAAGGGGGTGCGCCTGGCACTGTCCACGTTGTAGGCGTGCTGTTCTATGGCAGACCCATCGACTGGGGCGGCTGTAACCGTGATGTGCTGTGGGTTGTGCAGCAGGGCCGTGGCCAACTTTTGAACTTCAGGGGGAAACGTGGCCGAAAAGAACAGGTTCTGCCGGCGCTTTGGGAGTTGCTCCAGCACATGGTGCAATTCGTCGGCAAAACCCAGGTCCAGCAGGCGGTCGGCTTCGTCGAGCACCAGGTGCTCCACCGACGCCAAATGCAAGGCGTTGTGGGCCAGCAAGTCCAGCAGGCGCCCGGGCGTTGCCACCACCATGTCTGCGCCGCCGCGCAACGCCATCATTTGGGGGTTGATGGACACACCGCCGAAGACGACCGCGATTTTCAAGGGGCGGGGCGAGGTGGGCAGCAAAGGTTGGGCCATTTGGCGCAGCACTTCGCCCACTTGCGCGGCCAATTCCCGGGTGGGAACCAGCACCAGCGTCCGCACCAAACGCGGCCCAGACGGCTGTGGTTTTTGGTGCAGCAGCTGGAGCAAAGGGAGCGCAAATGCGGCGGTTTTGCCCGAGCCTGTTTGGGCCTGGCCCAACACATCAGCCTTTTGCAAGATGGCGGGTATGGCCTGGGTTTGTATGGGGGTGGGCTGGCTGTAACCGAGGCTGTGTGCCGCAGTGACCAGCGCAGGAGAGAGACCCAGGGTTGAGAAGGGCATGGGGTTCCTTGACCGCGCTCAGCGCAGCACTTCCAAAAGGCGGTCCAGCCCGCCATCGTTGATGGCGACCATGGCTTGTTCGCGCACTTTGGGTTTGGCGTGGTAAGCCACCGACAAGCCAACCGCGTTCATCATGGGAAGGTCGTTGGCGCCGTCGCCCATGGCAATGCATTGGGCGGGCTCTATGCCCAGCAAAGACGCCAATTCAAGCACGGTTCGGCGTTTTTCGGCGCCGTCACAAATATCGCCCCAGCATTGGTCCACCATGCGACCAGAGAGGCTGCCGTTGGCCATTCCCAGCTCATTGGCACGAACAAAGTCGATGCCCAAACGGGCCTTGACGCGGTCTGCAAAATAGGTGAATCCGCCCGATACCAGCAGCACTTTCAAGCCTGCGGCCTGGCAGGTTTGGATGAGTTGGGCAGCCCCTGGGTTGATCTGCAGGCGTTCGTTGTAAACGCGGTCCATGTCGGCCAAGGTCACGCCCTTGAGCAAGCCCACCCGACGGCGCAGGCTTTCTTTGAAGTCGGGGATTTCACCGCGCATGGACGCTTCGGTGATGGCGGCTACTTCGGCTTTGCGGCCGACGGCGTCGGCGATTTCGTCCACACACTCGATGTTGATGAGTGTGGAGTCCATGTCAAAGGCTATGAGCTTGAAACTGGACAGTTTGAGGGGCGTTGTACAACGTTGAACAACAAGGCCGGGAGCCATTTCGGTGGGTTCTTGGGGCATAAATCTTCCGTCAGTGTGTGGGTGCGATTGTGGTGGGCTGGCCCAATGCCTTGAGCACATCACGCACCATTTGGGCGCGGTCTTGGGTGTCGGGCAGGGCGCGTTCTATACGCAGTTTGTCGTTGCCTGCCAGCTTGATGTGCTTGTTTTTTTGAATCAGCTCGATGATGCGCATCGGATCGATCGGAGGTTTGGGGCGGAAGTTGATCACGATGACGCCCGGCGTGGCGTCCACTTTGGCCACCCCGTAAGGTTGGCTCAGCACACGCAGGCGGTGCACGTCGATGAGGGTTTGAGCCTGGTGGGGCAGTTTGCCAAACCGGTCCACCAATTCTTCAAGCAGCGTGTCGATTTTGGCTGTGGTTTTGGCGGTGGCCAATTTTTTGTAAAAGGAAAGGCGCAGGTGCACGTCGCCACAGTAATCGTTGGGCAACAGGGCAGGGGCGTGCAGGTTGATTTCGGTGGTGATGTTGAGTGGGTTGAGCAAATCGGGCTCGCGGCCGGCCTTGAGCGAGGCCACGGCTTCGGCCAGCATTTCGTTGTAGAGCTGGAAGCCCACTTCCAACATATTGCCGCTCTGGTTTTCGCCCAGCACCTCGCCCGCGCCGCGAATTTCCAGGTCGTGCATGGCCAGGTAGAAACCGCTGCCCAGTTCCTCCATCTGCTGTATGGCGTCCAGACGCTGAGCGGCTTGTTTGGTCAGGCCCTCCATGTCGGGTACCAACAGGTAAGCGTAGGCTTGGTGGTGGCTGCGACCCACGCGCCCGCGCAACTGGTGCAACTGGGCCAGGCCAAACTTGTCGGCCCGCGCCATGATGATGGTGTTGGCCGTGGGCACGTCAATGCCGGTTTCGATGATGGTGGAGCACAGCAGCAGGTTGAAGCGCTGGGCCACAAAGTCGCGCATCACACGTTCGAGTTCGCGCTCCGGCATTTGGCCGTGGGCGATGGCGATGCGCGCCTCGGGCAGTATTTCTTCCAGCTTTTGCTTGCGGTTCTCGATCGTGTCCACCTCGTTGTGCAAGAAGTACACCTGCCCGCCGCGCTTCAATTCGCGCAGCACCGCTTCGCGGATGACACCGTTGCCTTCGTTGCGCACAAAGGTTTTGATGGCCAGGCGGCGCTGCGGCGCGGTGGCGATCACGCTGAGGTCGCGCAGGCCTTCCAGCGCCATGCCCAAGGTGCGGGGTATGGGCGTGGCCGTGAGTGTGAGCACGTCCACCTCGGCGCGCAATTGCTTCATTTGCTCTTTGTGCCGCACACCGAAGCGGTGTTCCTCGTCAATGATGAGCAGCCCGAGGTTTTTGAACTGGGTTTTCTCGCTCAGCAGCTTGTGCGTGCCCACCACAATGTCCACGGTGCCGTCGTGGATGCCCTTCATGGCCGCGGTGATTTCTTTGCCGGTGCGGAAGCGGCTCATTTCGGCAATCTTTACCGGCCACTTGGCGAAGCGGTCCACCAAAGTTTGGTAGTGCTGTTCGGCCAGCAAGGTGGTGGGGGCCAAAAAGGCCACCTGTTTGCCACCCGTTACGGCCACAAAGGCTGCGCGCAGAGCCACCTCGGTTTTGCCAAAACCCACGTCGCCGCAGACCAGGCGGTCCATGGGCTGGGGGCTGATCATGTCTTGGATGACAGCGTGGATGGCGGCTTTTTGGTCAGCGGTTTCTTCAAAGCCAAAGTCGTTGGCGAATTGTTCGTAGTCGTTGGGGCTGTAGCGGAAGGCATGGCCTTCGCGAGCGGCGCGGCGGGCGTAGATGTTGAGCAGCTCGGCGGCGGCGTCGCGCACCTGTTCTGCGGCTTTGCGTTTGGCTTTCTCCCACTGGCCGCTGCCCAGGCGGTGCATGGGGGCTTCGTCGGCGCTGACGCCGGTGTAGCGGCTGATGAGGTGCAGCTGGCTCACAGGCACGTACAACACCGCATCTTGAGCGTACTCAAGGTGCAAAAATTCTTGCAAGGCGGGGCTGCCATCGGCCGCCTTTTCGCCCATGTCCATGTTGATCAGGCCCCGGTAGCGCCCTATGCCGTGCGCGCTGTGCACCACGGGGTCGCCCACGTTGAGTTCGCTCAGGTCTTTGATCAGGGCATCAACGTCGCTGACCTGTTCTTGCTTTTTTCGGCGTCGGCTGGTGGGGCTGATGGCAAAAAGCTCGGTCTCGGTGACCAAATCAATGCCTTGTTCGACCCAGGCAAAACCACGGGCCAAGGGGCCGGTTGCAATGCCGACTTTCTCGTCGCTGTCTAAAAATTCGGCTAGGCTGTCAAAGGCCGGGGGGTGCACCCCACTGGCACGCAAAAAGTCCAACAGGCTTTCGCGGCGGCCATCGGTTTCGGCCAGCACCAATGCCCGGTGGGGGCTGGAGCGCAGGTGGCCTTGCAGAGCGGCCAAGGGGTCGTCGCTGCCACGTTGTGCGGCCAGTGGCGGCAGGGCCTGCACCCAGGCGCTGTCGTCCACGTCGGCCGTGCCGGCACGCAAAGCCAGTTGCATGTGTGGTTTGGCTGCGGCATAAAAGCCTTCTGCGTCCAGAAACAAGGCGTCTGGCGGCAGTGCAGGCCGGTCGGGGTCGCCTTGCACCAAGCGGTAGCGCTCCCGGGTGTCTTGCCAAAAGCGCTGGAAAGCGGGTTCCAGATCGCCATGCAACACCAAGGTGGCGCTGTGCTCGCCAGTGTTGCCCAGGTAGTCAAAAACGGTGGCGGTGCTGTCGAAAAACAGGGGCAGGTAGTACTCAATGCCCGCGGTGGCCACGCCGTTGCCCATGTCTTTGTAGATGCGGCTTTTGGTGGGGTCGCCTTCGAGCAGTTCGCGCCAGCGGTTTCGGAATTTGGCGCGTGCCGCGTCGTCCATGGGGAATTCGCGCCCGGGCAACAGCCGCACTTCTGGCACGGGGTACAGGCTGCGTTGGCTGTCGGGGTCGAAGGTGCGAATGCTGTCGATCTCGTCATCGAACAGGTCGACCCGGTAGGGCACGGGCGAACCCATGGGGAACAGATCGATCAACCCGCCCCGCACTGCATATTCGCCGGGGCTGACCACCTGGGTGACATGCTGGTAGCCGGCCAAGGTCAGTTGCGCCCTCAATTTGGCTTCGTCCAGCTTTTGCTTGACCTTGAATTCGAAGGTGTAACCTGCCAGGAATGACGGGGGGGCCAAGCGGTACAGCGCGGTGGTGGCGGGAATCAACACCACGTCGGCACCTTGTTGGCTGTCGCGCTGCTGGATGCGCCACAGGGTGGCAAGTCGCTCCGAAATCAGGTCTTGGTGCGGCGAAAAACTGTCGTAAGGCAGCGTTTCCCAGTCCGGGAACAGGGCACAGCGCAGGCCTGGGGCAAAAAAGGGCAGTTCGTCCAGAAGGCGTTGGGCGTCGGTGGCGTCGGCGGTCACAATGGCCACTGGCCGCCCTGCGGCGTTTTCTCGCGTGGCCAGCTGGGCCAGCAGCAGGGCGTCCGAAGAGCCCAACGGTTGCGGGAGGGCAAAACGTTTGCCAGGGGTGAGGCGGGGCAAGTCCATACGGTCGCTTGAGGTTTGTGTGGGGCCGGGCCCGCATGCGTAGTCCTTGATTTTAAAATCGCGGCACATCATGTCCGACGCGCAACTTGTAAAACCTTCAAATAATGGCCCACAACGCTGTTTTGCACTGATTCCAGCTGCGGGTCACGGTGCCCGCGCCGGACTCAATCACCCCAAGCAATACGAACAAGTGGCTGGCGCACCCATGATTGAGCACACGGTGGCGGCATTTTTGCAGGCGCCTTCGGTGCACGCCATTGCCGTGGTGGTGTCGCCAGCCGATCAGGTGTACGCTGCCCCTGACGACAAGGTACGGGTGTGGCCGGTGGGGGGTGCCAGTCGGGCCCAAAGCGTGTTCAATGGGGTCAATGCGCTGCTGGAAGCGCAGGCCAAGCCCGAAGACTGGGTGCTGGTGCACGATGCAGCGCGTTGCCTGGTCACACCGGCGCAAATTGAGTCTTTGGTTCAGACTTGCCTGGCCCATGCAAACAGCGGGTGCGACTTGCCCGGAGGCTTGCTGGCCTTGCCCCTGCCCGATACTTTGAAGCTGCAGCTGCCTCGGGTGCCGGCAGAGGCGCAAACCTTGCCACGGGTGAGGCAGACCTTGGAGCGCGCCGACAAGTGGTTGGCCCAAACCCCCCAAATGTTCCGTTTGGGCGATTTGCAGCGCGCCCTGTGCAAGGCGGCCGCACACAATTTTGCCGGCATCACCGACGAAGCCAGTGCCATCGAAGCACTGGGGGGGCAGCCATTGTTGGTGTTGGGCAGCGCGCAAAACTTCAAGGTCACCTACCCGGACGACTTTGTGTTGGCCGAAGCCTTGTTGCGCAAGCGTCAAACCTCCTGTTAACGTAAAGGGCGCATCCATGACCAGATCGAGTGAATCCAGCCTGCTGCAGTTGCCCTTTCGGGTGGGCGAGGGCTGGGATGTGCACGCCCTGGTACCGGGCCGGCGCCTGGTGTTGGGCGGAGTGCATGTGCCTTTTGCCAAAGGCTTGCTGGGGCATTCCGACGCCGATGCATTGCTCCATGCCATTACCGATGCGCTGCTGGGCGCGGCAGGTTTGGGTGATATTGGGACCCTGTTTCCTGACACAGACCCGCAACACCAGGGGGCGGATTCGGCCATTCTGTTGGGCCACGCGCTCGCGGCAGTCAAGGCCTGCGGTTACCTGGTTGGCAATGTGGATTGCACTGTGGTGGCGCAAGCGCCCAAGTTGGCGGCCTACAAACCGGCCATGCGCGAGCGCATTGCCCAGGTTTTGGAGGTGCCACAAAGCTGCGTGAACGTGAAAGCCAAAACGGCTGAACGCATGGGCCCGGTGGGGCAAGGCCTGAGCATAGAAGCCCGTGCGGTGGTGCTGTTGATCAGGCCTTGAGCAGCTTGATGTGGGCCGACAGCCCACCCGATTTGCTGTTGGCCAGTTCAAACCGCCCCCCCAGCCGCCCCACGGTGCGGCTGACAATGGCCAGTCCCAGGCCGGAGCCGTTGGCATCGGTTCTGGCGCCGTCGCCTCTGAAAAACGGTTGTGTCAGGCGGTGCAAGACGCTCTCGTCCACACCCGGTCCGTGGTCGCGCACCCGCACCAGCACCCAAGGCGAGCTGACCTTGGCTGCAACGTCCACCTCTGCCATGCCGTTGGGGCTCTTGCCATAGCGCAAAGCGTTTTCCAGCAGGTTGGTGAAAACCCGTTGCAGCTCCACGCGGTCGCCCATGACCAGCAATTTTTCGGGCAGATCCAAGCGCAATTTCAGGGGGCGTTTGCTGCCCAGGGCCTGCGCGGCAAACTGCAGGGCCTCTTTCACGTCCACGGGTTCCAGGCTCACGCTGTCGGCCCGGGCGTAGTCCAAAAATTTGTCGATGATGGCGGTGACTTGTTCAATATCGGCCGCCATGTGGGCGCGGGCTTGTTCGTCTGGGACGCTCATTTCCGCTTCCAGGCGCAGCCGCGCCAGGGGCGTGCGCAGGTCGTGTGATATGCCTGCGAGCATCAAAGCGCGGTCTTGGTCTGCTTGCCCCAATTGCTCGGCCATGCGGTTGAATCCGATATTGACTTCGCGTATTTCGCTGGTGGCCACATCTTCGTTCAGGTGGCTGGCCTGGAAGTTGCCCTCGCGCACTTTGGACGCGGCATACGAGAGTTGCTTGAGCGGTCGGTTGATGAGCCGGGCCACGCCCGCGGCACCCAACAGCGACATGGCCAGCCCAATGCCCAACCACACCACCCAGGTGGTGGTGTCCAGCGCGCCAATGCGCTTGGGATCCACCAGAAGCCAATAGTTGTTGTTTTCCAGCTGGAAGCCCAGCCAAAGTCCATTGAAGCCGTTGACTTCACGTGCCACCACGGTGCCTTTGCCCAGTTGCGACTGGAGCAATTGCGACACGCGCCTGCCCAGGTCGTCGTTGTCGTAAAGCGTGTAGGTGTCGCTGGGCTCGTGGTTGGCAATGCGCAGGTTTTCCTCGTCGGCCAGGGTCCGAATCAAAGACACCCGCGCAATTGCATCGGCATGGGTGAGGGCGGCTCGGCTCAAGTTGACCAGCGATGCCAGCTGTTGAGCGCTTTGCAAGGCCCTTGGTTCAAACTCCAAAGTCCTGAAAGCCTGAACCCAACCGGTGATGGACCCCAGCAAAAGCACCGACAGCAAAATAAAGGTGCGCCAAAACAGGCTCACCCCTCGACCGGTTTGTGGGGTTTGTGGGCCTGGGCGTTTCATTCGGAGGGGGTTTCGTCGGGTACAAACACATAGCCCACCCCCCACACCGTTTGCAGGTAACGGGGGGCGGCGGGGTCGGCTTCGATGAGCTTGCGCAAGCGGGAAATTTGCACGTCCAGGCTGCGGTCAAAAGGTTCGAAGTCTCGGCCCCGGGCCATTTGGGCCAGCTTCTCGCGCGACAGGGGCTGGCGCGGGTGCCGAATCAGCGCCTTGAGCATGGCAAATTCGCCGGTGGTCAGGGTCAGGTCCTGCCCGTCGCGTTTGAGGCTGCGCAAGCCCAAATCCAGCGTGAAAGGCCCGAACTTCACGACCTCGCGTTCGCCAGAGGGGGCGCCGGGCACTTCTGGCGGCGGGCGGCGGCGCAGCACCGCGTTGATGCGGGCCAGCAATTCGCGCGGGTTGAAAGGTTTGCCCAAGTAGTCGTCTGCGCCCACTTCCAACCCAACAATGCGGTCCACGTCTTCGCTTTTTGCGGTGAGCATGATGATGGGCGTCTTGTCGTTGTTGGCCCTCAGGCGACGGCAGATGCTCAAACCATCTTCGCCCGGCATCATCAGGTCAAGCACCACCAAATCGACCGAATCGCGCAACAGCACCTTGTTGAGCGCACGCCCGTCTTCGGCCAGGTAAACGTCAAAGCCTTCCTGGGTCAGGTAGCGCTTGAGCAAGTCCCGGATGCGGGCGTCGTCGTCCACCACCAATATTTTGTTCATGCGACCGCTGTTGGCCATGTGTGGCATCCAGAGTGAATTTGTAACAAGTCCATTTTGTCAGGGTTGGGCAGCCGCGCAAGCGCCCCGCTGCCAGAAATGACAGCTTGTTACAAATGTTGAGCCTTGTTTCACAAATGGCAGTGGGGCCTGTTTACAGCTTTTTTGAAGGGTTCTTTGACTTTCATTTTTATGTGATTAATATGATTACTAAATATGTTTAAAAATCAATTAAAATACAACATATCAAAGATAAATATATTATGAAAATTCATAAATTTAATGCCAGAAAGTCTCTGGTGGGGATGGTGTGCATACTGTTGGTGGGCCTGTCGCTGGCGGTGCTGAGCGCGGCTCGCATGAAGCAGGTTGACCAGGCTTCGGCTGACGACTTGTACCGAACGGTAAAAGCCAGGTTGGTGGGCAACCTGGAAGGCCATGTAACCCGTTACGGCGATGCCCTGCGCAGCTTGAGGTCTGCTGCCACAGCAGATGGCGTGTTCGACCAAACCAAGCTCGACAACTGGGTGAGTGCGCAAGAAATCAACGACCACTACCCGGCAGTTCGGGTGTTTGGCTTTCTGAGGTCGGTTGAGCCCGAGCACCTGGACGGGTATATGGCGTGGCTGGCAGCGCAGCACCCTGACCAGAACGTGACCTACAAGTCCATGGGCGAGGTGGCATCTGGCCGCGAGTTGGCGGTGGTTGAAATGTTGTCGCCCAAAACAGGAAAAGTTACCGACATTGGCTACGAACTCAGCTCTGACCCACGGCGCGCCCAGGGGCTTGATGCGGCGGCGGTGAGTGGCGAACCCAGTTTGAGCGATGTTTTCCCGATCGATGAAGGCGGAGAAACCGCCTACGGCATGTTTTTGGCGCTTGACCCCGCGCAGCCTCCAGCCGTCAAGCCGCACAATGGCAAAGCGGGGGGGTACTTTTACAGCCTGATTTACAGCAAACTGTTTTTTGGCGACTTGGCCCGTGACTACGAGAACCTGCTCGATTTTGAGCTGGTCGATCAAAGCGGGTTGGGTGACAAGGTGGTTTTTACCTCAACCCACTACGCTGAGCAGATTTTGCAGGGGCATGACCACAGCGAGTCAACTTTGGTGGTCAACGGGCGGGTTTTTTTGATCAAAACCGTTGCAACCGCGGCCTTCCAGCAGCAAATGTACAAACGCAGCCCATGGCAAGCAGCGCTGGTGTTGGGCCTTTTGACCCTGTTGGCTGCCTGGGTGTGGTGGCGTTTGGTCACAGAAGGCGAGCGTGTGCGCGCACGTGTGGAGCGGCTCAGCAGCCGCAATGCCCAGTTGTTGGAAAAGGAGCGCCAGCTTCGCCAAACCGTTGAGGCTGCCTCGCGCGACTACAGGGCGTTGTTTGAAACCGTGCAACAGCATGCCATTGTTTCCGAGGCCGATGGAAAAGGCCACATCGTGGCGGTGAACGATGCGTTTACCGCGATCAGTGGGTACACCCGGGACGAATTGCTCGGGCAGGACCACCGCTTGCTGAACTCGGGTGTCCACCCCAAGGCGTTCTGGACCGACATGTGGCGCTCGCTGCACTCGGGGCGCCCTTGGCGGGCAGAGGTGTGCAACCGGCGCAAAGATGGCACGGTTTACTGGGTCGACAGCATGGTGACCCCGTTCATGGACAAAAAAGGCCGCTTGCAGCGGTGTGTTTCTGTGCGGCTGGACATTACCGAGCGGGTGGTGGGTGCCGAGGCGCTCAAAGTGGCCAAAGAACAGGCGGAGACCGCATCTCGGTACAAAAGCCAGTTTTTGGCCAATATGAGCCACGAAATACGCACCCCCATGAACGCGGTTCTGGGCATGTTACAACTGCTGAAAACCACCCCCCTGCGGCCGCAGCAGCTCGACTATGCGGGCAAGGCTGAGAACGCAGCCAAATCCTTGCTCGGCATCTTGAACGACATCCTCGATTTTTCGAAGGTCGAGTCCGGAAAAATGCAGCTGGACCCGAACCCGTTTGATTTCGATCAGATGATGAAAGACCTGGGTGTGGTGCTGATCAGCAATTTGGGGCAAAAACGGCTTGAGGTGCTGTTTGACATTGCGCCCGATATTCCCAAAGTGCTGGTGGGCGACGAATTGCGCCTGCGGCAAGTGCTGATCAATTTGGCCGGGAATGCCATCAAATTCACGCCACAAGGCGAGGTGATTGTCCGGGTCAGGCTGACCGAGCGCAAAAACGACGCTGCTTTGGTGTCTTTTTGGGTTCAGGACACGGGCATAGGCATCAGCCCAGACAACCAAAAACATGTTTTTGAAGGCTTCAGCCAGGCCGAAGCATCCACCACAAGGCAATACGGGGGCACGGGGCTGGGCCTGTCCATTTGCCGGCGGCTGGTGTCGTTGATGGGGGGCGAAATGCGTCTTGAAAGCACCCTGGGCGTTGGCAGTACCTTCAGTTTCACCCTGCCGTTTTCGGTGCCCGAGTCGGTGACCTTGCCCGAACGGTTTGCGGCGCCAGGGGGCGCCAACTTGAACTTGCGAACCTTGGTGGTGGAAGACAATTTGGCCTCCCAAGACCTGATGGTGGGTTTGCTGGAGTCGTTGGGTTGGCACGCTGACAAGGCGGGTTCTGGTGCGCTGGCGTTGGCCCTGCTGGAACAAAAAATCCAAGAAGGCGTGCCCTACGAGGTGGTGTTTTTGGACTGGGAAATGCCGGGCAAAGACGGTTGGGCCACCCAGGCTGCGATCGACAGGCTGTACGCCACGAAAGCCCCTGACCGAAAACGCCCCATTTTGGTGATGATGGCCGGGCACAGCGCCCAGGCCTGGGAGCATCTTTCGTCGGATCAGCGCAAAAAAATCGATGCGTTTTTGCCCAAACCTGTCACGGCTTCAAGCCTTTACAACGCCGTGCTGGGGCGCGAAGGCATGCAATTGGATCAAGAGTCGGTCGAGACGGCCCACACCCAACCGCTGTCGGGCATGAAATTGCTGCTGGTGGAGGACAACCCCATCAACCAACAGGTGGCAAAAGAGTTGTTGACCCAGCAAGGCGCGCAGGTGGTTTTGGCCGAAAACGGCCGGGTGGCGGTGGATTTGTTGGAACTGCCCGAACATGGTTTTGACTTGGTGTTGATGGACATGCAGATGCCGGTGATGGATGGTTTGCAAGCCACGCATGTGATTCGGGAAAACTTGAAACTGGGCAACCTGCCGATTGTGGCCATGACTGCAAACGCCATGGCTTCGGACAAAGCGGCATGCCTGGAGGTGGGCATGAACGACCACGTGCCCAAACCCTTTGCGTTGGATGTGCTGGTTAAAACCATCCTGAAATGTTGTCCAAACGGCGTTGGCGCCCCCCCCACGCAAGCTGCCGAGGTGCCGGTTGAATCTCCACTGGCGGTGGCGAATCAGCCTTTGCCCGCAGCGGCGCCCACCTGGCCGGCAGAACTCAATGCGTCGGCCGCTTTGGAGCGCTTGGCCGATGACGAAGAGTTGTACCGCCGTTTGATTCCCCAATTCGCGACCCAGTTGGCTGAAACCCGTGCGGCGCTCAGCGCCCCCTTTGCCGGAAACGAAGCCATGCGCTCGACCTACCACGCGCTGAAAGGGGCGGCATTGTCTTTGGGGGCAGATGCACTGGCCCAGGCGGCGGCGGCTGTTGAGGGTTTGTACAAGCGTGCCTTGAAAGGCGAAGACCTGGTAATTGCTGGCAGCGCCGAGGTGGCGAACGCCGCCACCGCCTTGGACCGGACCGAGCGCAGCATTGCGGCTTGGTTGTTGGATCAAACCCCCAAAAGCGCGTCGGCAATGGCCGAGGCCAGGCCCAACGCAATAGAGGAGGCGCACATGCTGGCGCTGTTGCGCCGCTCAGACAGGGAAGCCTTGGCTTTGCTGGATGTTTGGCGCGGTCGTTACCCCGGACTTGCAAACGACGAGGATTGGAGGATTGTGGCCTTTTACATCGACCAGCTTGATTTGGAGGCTGCGGCCGTAGCACTTGCTGCCAGTGTCGCCGGGCGCACAGCATGGCGCTGACCAGACCGGGTGGCGTGGGTACCGTTGAACATCCGGTATAAACGCCGCCATGTCTGCTGATTTGCTCAATCCCTCCAACGACCACACCTCAGAAACCCGGGGCGACCCCGACAGCCTGGCCGCCTACGCGCAGCGTGCCTACCTGGAATATGCCCTGAGCGTGGTGAAAGGCCGCGCACTGCCCGATGTGTGCGACGGCCAAAAGCCGGTGCAGCGGCGCATTTTGTACGCCATGCAACGCATGGGTTTGGGTTACAGCGGCCCCAACAGCAACACACCAGCCAAGCCGGTGAAAAGTGCCCGTGTGGTGGGCGACGTGCTGGGCCGCTACCACCCGCATGGAGACACCGCTGCCTACGACGCCTTGGTGCGCATGGCGCAAGACTTTGCGCTGCGCTACCCCCTGATCGACGGCCAGGGCAACTTTGGCAGCCGCGATGGAGACGGCGCCGCCGCCATGCGGTACACCGAGGCGCGCTTGACCAAAATCTCCACCCTGCTGTTGGACGAAATTGACCAAGGCACGGTGGACTTTGTGCCCAACTACGACGGCAGCACCGAAGAGCCCAGGCAACTGCCAGCGCGTTTGCCCTTTGCGCTGTTGAACGGCGCCAGCGGTATTGCCGTGGGCATGGCCACCGAGATGCCCAGCCACAATTTGCGGGAAGTGGCCGACGCCTGCGTGGCCTTGGTGAAAAACCCGACCTTGGGTGAGGCTGAACTGTTCGCGCTGATTCCTGGGCCCGACTACCCAGGCGGAGGGCAAATCATCAGCCCGGCAAACGAGGTGGAGGCCGCCTACCGAACCGGCCGCGGCAGCCTGAAGGTGCGCGCCCGCTGGAAAATTGAAGACCTGGCGCGCGGCCAGTGGCAGTTGGTGGTCACAGAATTGCCGCCCAATGTCAGCAGCCAAAAAGTGCTCGAAGAAATTGAGGAATTGACCAACCCCAAGGTCAGGGCTGGCAAAAAGGCATTAACGCAAGACCAAACCCAACTCAAAGCCAGCATGCTGGCTGTGTTGGACGGCGTGCGCGACGAGTCCAACAAAGACGCCTTGGTGCGGCTGGTGTTCGAACCCAAAAGCAGCCGCACAGAGCAGCAAGAACTCATCACCGCGCTGTTGGCCCACACCAGCCTGGAAACGTCTGCCCCCATCAACCTCACCATGGTGGGGCTGGACGGCAAGCCGGTGCAAAAAGGCCTGCGCCAGATGCTGACCGAGTGGATTGCATTCCGCCAGACCACCATCACGCGCCGCTCGCAGCACCGCCTGCAAAAGGTACTGGATCGCATCCACATCCTGGAAGGGCGGCAGCTGGTGTTGTTGAACATCGATGAGGTGATTGCCATCATCCGCGCCAGCGACGAGCCCAAAGCCGCGCTGATGGCGCGCTTCAACCTGAGCGAACGGCAGGCGGAAGACATCCTGGAGATCCGCCTGCGCCAGTTGGCGCGGCTGGAAGCCATCAAGATAGAACAGGAACTGAAAGAGCTGCGCGAGGAGCAGGGCAAGCTGGAGGACGTTCTGGGCAACGCCAACAGTCTGCGCCGCCTCATGGTCAAAGAGATTGAAGCCGACGCAAAGGCCTTTGGCGACGAGCGCCGCACCCTGATGCAGGCCGAAAAAAAGGCGGTGGCCGAAATCAAGGTGGTGGACGAGCCGGTCACGGTGGTGGTGTCGGCAAAGGGTTGGGTTCGAGCCCGCACCGGCCACGGACACGATGCCATGGGCTTTGCCTTCAAGGCGGGCGACGCTTTGCACGGCACTTTTGAATGCCGGACGGTGGACCAGCTGATTGTGTTTGGCAGCAATGGCCGCGTGTACAGCGTGCCGGTATCGAGTTTGCCCGGCGCCCGTGGCGACGGACAGCCCATCACCACCTTGATCGATTTGGAGGCGGGCACTCAGCCGGTGCACTACTTTGCCGGAGCGTTGGGGGCCACCTTGCTGTTGAGCGGTTCGGGGGGGTATGGTTTCTTGGCAACGGTAGAAGACATGGTGAGCCGCCAGAAGGCGGGAAAGGCGTATGTGGCGCTGAACCCGGGGGAAAACCTGTGCATGCCGTCTTGTGTCAGCGGCCATGGCATGGTTCGTTTGGTGGGCCAAGAAGGCCATGTGCTTGTACCGGTGGCTGATGCCGGCGGATTGCCAGGCATGCCCGCCCCAGACGCCTTGGCCGCCACCCATGTGGCGTGCGTGTCAACCGCTGGGCGTATTTTGACGTTTGAGTTGACAGAGCTGAAGCTGCAGCCCAAGGGTGGCCGCGGCTTGATGTTGTTGAGCCTGGACGACAAAGACTCGCTGGCCGGTGCAGCGGCTTACACGCGCAGCGTGAGGGTTGAAGGGGTGGGGCGCGGCGGCAAACTGCGCGACGAAACGCTGGAAATTCGCAGCCTGAACAACGCGCGGGCGCCACGCGGCCGCAAAGGCAAGGACGCGAGTTTTGGGTTCAAGCCGGTTCGTTTGGTGCGTTGGGTGTGAAACCCAATCTGGAGGCTGAAATGCGCAAAGTGTGGCCAAGTTTCAAAAACTGTGTGATTGTGGGGCTCTTGGCGGGTCTTGCCAGTGCAGGTGCCCAAAACCTGCCCATGGTGGATTCACACAGCCATTTTCAGGCAGGAAAGGACCGAAATTTTCAGACAGCCCTGACGCGTGCGCTCCAAGAAATGGATCAGGTGGGTATTGTTCGCACCCTTCTGATGCCTCCGCCCTTGCCCCGGGACCAGGGGCCCATGTACTACGACATCGAAGATTTGCAGTTTGCGGCAATTCAGGCGCCTGGCAGGGTGTCGTTGCTGGGTGGCAGTTCGCTGAACGTGATGATTCACGCCGTTGCGCCGCAAGACGTGACCGACGCCATGAAAACCGCTTTTGCGGCGAGGGTCAAAGCCATACTGGACCAAGGGGCTGTGGGGTTGGGCGAAATTGCTATTCACCATGTCTCCATACCAGCCATGGGGCCGCAACACGCCTACGAATTGATTGCTGCAGACCACCCTTTGTTGCTCTTGTTGGCCGATCTGGCCGCCGAGCGAGATGTGCCCATAGACTTGCACATGGACTTGGTATCTGAAGACATGCCATTGCCATCGTTTTTGCGGCCCAATCCGTTGAATCCTGACACGCTGCCTGCCAATGCCCAGGCGTTCAAACGGCTGTTGCGTCACAACCCCAAGACCCGGTTTGTTTGGTCACATGTGGGTTTCGAACCGCTTTTGACGCGCAGCCCGGATGTTGTGCGTGCATGGCTGCAGGAGTTTCCCAAGCTTTACATGAGCTTTCGGGTCAACCGGGGTACACCCAACCCCGCTGCTGCTCTGTTGCCGGACGGACGCCTTAAACCCACCTGGGCAAGCCTGATCAACGCGTTTCCAGACCGTTTTTTGCTTGGCAGTGATTCGTTTTACGACGCCAGTGGCGTAGCAAGGGGTGGCTCGGAGCCCGGTTCTTCGCAGGGTTTGCGCGGTTTGCGTGCACTGGTGAATTCGCTGCCTCCTGCTGTGGCAGAGGCAGTTGCGTCAGGTAACGCGATCCGCCTCTACAAGTTGCCACTGGTCACTGCTGGCAAGTGACCGCGGGGGTGTTACCAGTTGGTTTCGCGTTCTGGCGTGGCTCTGATTCGGTGAACAGTCAGATCGGCTCCGTCGAACTCTTCTTCCTGCGTCAGACGCAGGCCCACGGTGCGTTTCAGGACGCCATAAACCACAAAGCTGCAAACCAGGGCCCACGCCACGCCCATGGCGGTGCCTATGATTTGTGCGCTCAGGCTGACGCCGCCCAAACCGCCCAAAGCGGTGCTGCCAAAAACACCGGCGGCCACCCCGCCCCATGCACCGCACAGGCCGTGCAGCGGCCACACGCCCAACACATCGTCAATCTTCCAGCGGTTTTGCGTCAGCGTGAACATGGACACGAACAGGGCGCCTGCCACGCCGCCCACCACCAGTGCGCCCAGGGGGTGCATCAAGTCGGAGCCTGCGCACACCGCGACCAAGCCAGCCAGGGGGCCGTTGTGCACAAAACCCGGGTCGTTCTTGCCCATCACAAGGGCCACCAGCGTGCCCCCCACCATGGCCATCAATGAATTCACTGCCACCAGACCCGAGATTTTGTCCAGGGTTTGAGCGCTCATCACGTTGAAGCCGAACCAGCCCACGATCAAAATCCAGGCGCCCAGCGCCAAGAACGGTATGTTGGACGGCGGGTGGGCGCTGACCAACCCATCTTTGCGGTAACGATTGGCGCGTGGACCGAGCAAAATCACAGCCCCCAAGGCCAACCAACCGCCCACGGCATGAACCACCACCGAGCCAGCGAAATCGTGGAATTCGGCACCGGTCAAGTCCTTCAACCAGGCCTGCACCCCAAAATGCTGGTTCCAAACAATGCCTTCAAAGAACGGGTAAACGAAGCCAACGATCACCGCTGTCGCGATCAGTTGGGGCCAAAATTTGGAACGTTCGGCGATGCCGCCCGAGATGATGGCGGGAATGGCCGCAGCGAAGGTCAGCAAAAAGAAGAATTTGACCAGCTGGTAGCCATTTTGAGCGGCCAGCTGCTCGGCGCCCATCAAAAAGCCCGTGCCATAGGCCACGCTGTAGCCCACCAAAAAGTAAACCACGGTGGACACCGAAAAATCCACCAGGATTTTGACCAGCGCGTTGACTTGGTTTTTGTGCCGGACGGTACCCAGCTCCAGAAAGGCGAAACCGGCATGCATGGCCAATACCATGATGCCACCCAACAAAATAAAGAGCGCGTCTGCGCCCTGTTTTAGTGCGTCCATGCTTGCTTTTGGTGAATATGTGCGTTTGTGAGGCGTGGACGGTGCCTAACGCACCGCCGCACCACATGCAAGCAAAAACTGGGCCAGTTTGGTGCTTTGGGGTGTTTTATGCCCCAAGTTGGCGTTGAGCGGTGGCCCGCTTCAGTGAAGCTCGGCCATCAGCTCAATTTCGACGCAAGCACCCATGGGCAGCTGCGCCACGCCAAATGCACTGCGGGCATGGGCGCCCACGGCGGAGCCAAATACCTCCCCCAGCAGCTCCGAGCACCCATTGGTGACCAAGTGCTGTTCGGTGTAACTGGGGCTGGAGTTGACCAAACTCATGACTTTGACAATGCGCTTGACGCCGTTGAGGTCGGTGCCGGCTGCAACACACGCGGCGTGTAGCGTGCCCAAAAGGTCAATTGCCACAGCGCGGGCGGCTGCTTTGCCTTCTTCTGTGGTCATGGTCAGCCCCAACTGCCCCACCCAGGGCTTGCCGCCCTGTTTGGCAATGTGACCGCTGAGCAGTGCGAGTTTGCCGGTGAGCGCAAAAGGCACATAGGCCGCTGCCGGCACAGACACGGGCGGCAGTTCAATGCCCAGTTGCTGGAGTTTTTCGTAAATGCTCATGTTCAATCCTGTTCAGCAAAAAAGTTCAATCGGTGGACTGGGCCAAGTCCTCGGTCATGGCTTCGTATTCCTGAGCGGGGGCAACCGTTACACCCACGCTCAGGGTGTGCGTACCCCCCCCTTGGATCACGCCGCGCAGTGGGGACACATCGCCAAAGTCTCGGCCCAGGGTCAGGGTCACGTAGTCTTCGCCGGGGCTGTTGAGTCCGAATCGGTGGTTGGTGGGGTCGAAATCGTACCAGTTGCCATTGCAGTACACCGAAACCCAGGCGTGAGAAGCGTCAGCGCCCACCAGCCGCGGTTGCCCTTCGGGTGGCTGGGTGAGCAGGTAGCCACTTACATAGCGCCCAGCCAGCCCCACGCTGCGCAAACACCCCAACATGATGTGGGCAAAGTCCTGACATACGCCTTTGCCTTGTGCCAGGGCTTCCAGTGCGGGGGTGTTGACGGCGGTGCTGTCGGTTTCGTAGCGCAGTTGCTGGTGAATTTTGGCGCTCAGTGCCTCGCAACATTCCAGCACAGGGCGCCCGGGTGTTAGCAAGGGGCGAAAAAAATCGGCAAACGCGTCGTGGCGCGGCACGTAGGGCGATGGAAACACGAATTCGCTGGCAGCCTCGTAGGGCGCATGGGCGTGGTAGCGGAAGCTTTGTTGCACGTCTTCCCACGGCGTACTGTCGCACAAAGGTCGGGGCGCAGAGGTTTGCACTTGGCTGTCGGCCAGCACATGCAGGTGATCGTGCGGCGTTTGGTGGGCAAAAAATGTCCGCCAGTTGCCAAAGGCGTCCAGGCTGTCGTTGCGGTGTGCGGGTTCGGGCGTGATTTGCAAGCTGTGTGCTTGCACGGTTTGCCCCTCACGCTCGCTGGGTCGCAGGTGCGCCAGGTGTTGGGCCAGCAACACAGGGGTTTGGTAACGGTAATGGGTGTGGTGGACGATGCGCAACAACATACCGAATCAAACCATCAGGCTGCGGTTGAGTTGGTCGGCGTGGCTGAAGTAGCGCTGGCTCAACCGGTCGGACAACAACATGGCCGCTTGTTGCAAAGTTTGCAGCAAATGGGCCAGCTGCGGCGGGTTTGCAGCGGCGGCAGACGGGGCCTGGGCGCCGCTCAGTGTGGCCAGGTCCCAGTCGTGGGGGTTGGGCAGCGCCGACAGCAGGGTTCGTCCGTCGTTTTCATCGGTGGGCAGTTTGGCCAGACGCGAGCGAAGGGTGGACAGCACCCAACTCAAAGAGCGGGGGTTGTCACGGTGGATGACGAGCATGTCCAGCAACGCCACCAAATCGCGGCGCTGTTGGTACTGGGCATGGAAAGTGATGGTGCTGTCGAACAAGGCCAACAATGCTTCAAAGCCGCTGTCCTCTTGAACGCTGGCGGTTTCCAGGCCCAGCGCCAGTGCCTGCGAAAGGGTGCTCAGGCGTTCCAGGTGCCGGCCTATGCTGAGCATGCGCCAGCCGTCGTCTCGCACCATGCGGTCGGTTTGCGCCCCGGTGATGGCCGACAACAGTTCGCTGGCTTCGTCCAGCGCCTCCAGTGCCTCTTGCGGTGCGTATTCGGCGTCGGCGCTGAGGCTGTTGTGTTGCGCCGAAAATTCGTCGTTCAGCCGTTCGATCAGGTTGCGCTGTTCCTGGGACAGGCGCTCCCGCACCTGCTGGGCGGCTTGGCGCAAGGCACGCAGGTTGTAGCCCACGCTGGAAGCGCCAGAATCTGCACCCAGCTGGGCAATCAAGGAACGTTCAAACACCCGGCGCGCCAATTGGGCGTCCGGCACATCGCGCAACACCAAGCCGCTGCGGCGGGCGCACGCCGACAACCAGGCCAGCAGTTCGGGCGCGCTTTGTTGTTCGCCTTGCAAGCAGCGCAGGGTGATTTGGGCGAGTCGGACCGTGTTTTCGGCGCGTTCGGTGTAGCGGCCCAACCAAAACAGGTTCTCGGCCGAACGGCTGGTGACCACGCGCTTTTGCTGTGCCAGCGCCAGCGTGCTGGGGGCAGTTTGCAGCAAACTGGTGGCGTCCACCTGACCTTGCGTCATCACCCAGCAGTCGGCACTGCTGCCGCCGCGTTGCATGGACGCAATGCGCTGCCCCGGTGGCGCCAGGCGCACCATGCCCCCCGGCAGTACCCGCCAGGAGCCGGGCCCATCGGCCAACGCAAACACACGCAGCATGGCAGGGCGAGGCACGATCTGGCCGTTGCGCCAGCTGGGGTTCTGCGACAAGGGCAGGTACGACTGCAGGGTGTATTGGTCGGGCTCGCGCACCAACCGCCCCAGAAGCCGGTCCAGGTCGTCGCTGGCCAGTTCGGGGCCAATTTGGGTGTCGCTGGCGCGCTGGGGGTAGGTTTGCTTGATCACCGCTTGCTTGACCAAGGGCAAAGCACTTTGCAGGCTGGCGGCTTCGCCACACCACCAAGTGGCCAATGACGGCAAGGCCAGCTTTTCGCCCAGCAGGTGTTCGCTGATGGCGGGCAAAAAACCCAGCAATGCGCTGGACTCCACCGGGGCGGAACCGGGTGCATTGGCCAGCAACACATGGCCCGCGCGCACGGCTTGCATCAGCCCGGGCACGCCCAATGCCGAATCGCTGCGCAGTTCCAGTGGGTCCAACCATTCGTCGTCCAAGCGCTTGATCAGCACATCCACCGGTTCCAGGCCGTGCAAGGTCTTGAGGTAGAGGCGGCGGTCGCGCACCGTGAGGTCGCTGCCTTCGACCAAGTTGAGGCCCAGGTAACGAGCCAGGTAGGCGTGTTCAAAGTAGGTTTCGTTGTAGGGGCCGGGCGTCAAAAGGGCGATGCGTGCGTCGGCCCCTTGCGGCGAGAGCGATTTGAGTCCTTGGATCAAGGCCTTGTAGCTGGCGGCCAGGCGCTGCACCTTCATGGCACTGAAAGCGCCAGGGAACTGCCCCGCAATCGCAATCCGGTTTTCGAGCAAATACCCCAAGCCTGAAGGCGCTTGGGTGCGCTGCGAAACCACCCACCACCGGCCGTCGGGTCCGTGGGCCAAGTCAAAAGCGGCTATGTGCAGCCAGGTGCCACCCGGCGGTTCCACCCCTTGCATGGCCCGCAAGTAGCCGGGGTGACCTTGTACCAGTGCGGGGGGCAGCCACGCTTCTTTGAGCAAATGGCGCGGGCCGTAAATGTCGGCCAGCAAGCTGTTGAGCAGGCGTGTGCGCTGCAAAACGCCCGCCTCAATGTGGGCCCAGTCTTGCGGCCCCACCAACATGGGAAACAGGTTCAAAGACCAGGGCCGTTGCATGCCGTGCTCGTCGGCGTAGACGTTGTAGGTGACGCCGTTGTCTTTGAGTTGGCGCTTCAGGTTTTGCTGGCGCCGGTTCAAGTCGGCAAAGCCCTCGGTGCCAAGGTGCTCAAAAAACGACGCCCAGCGGGGGTGCATGGTCGCACTCTTGTTGCTGGGCTCCGCCTTGCTGGCGTTCACGTGGTGCAACTCGTCCAAATGCCCCGCCGAGGCTGGCAAAGCCAAATCCTCAGCCAGGTCGGCTGCGGTTGCTGGGTCTACCGGTTCTTCTTGGGGCAAGGCAGTGTCGTTCACGGGCACTGAGTATGCCTGTACTTATTGCCGCAGGTCCAGCGTGAAGGGGAATTCCTGGCTGCGCTGCACCGGCGGCACGACCACTTGGCCCGGTGTGTGTCCCATCTGGAAAAAGCGAGCCAAACGGCGGCTTTCGGCCTCGTAAGAGTTGACCGGGAAGGTGTCGTAATTGCGCCCGCCCGGATGGGTAACGTGGTACTGGCAACCGCCCAGGGAGCGCTTCATCCAGGTGTCCACAATGTCAAATGTGAGCGGCGCGTGGGGGGCAATGCTCGGGTGCAGGGCAGACGGCGGGTTCCAGGCCTTGTAGCGCACACCTGCCACGTAATTCCCGACGGTGCCGGTGTTTTGCAGCGGCAGCGCGCGGCCGTTCACGGTGATGATGTAGCGGCTGTCGTTGTAGCCCGAAACACGCACCTCCACCCGTTCCAGCGACGAGTCCACAAAGCGCACGGTGCCGCCAGCGGAACCTTCTTCGCCCATGACGTGCCAAGGCTCCAGCGCATTGCGCAAGGTGAGTTCAATGCCGCGCGCAGCCACTTGACCGATAAGGGGGAAGCGAAATTCGAAATGCGGATCGAACCAGCTTTTTTCAAACGGGTAGCCGCTTTGGGCGAGATCGTCGAGCACGTCGTCGAAGTCCATGCGCACAAAGGTGGGCAGCAGAAAACGGTCGTGCAGTTCGGTGCCCCAACGGGTGAGTTTGCCGTGCCAGGGTTGTTGCCAGAAGCGGGCCACCAGTGCGCGCAACAGCAGCTGTTGGGCAATGCTCATGCGGGCGTGCGGTGGCATCTCGAACGCGCGCAGTTCCAGCAGGCCCAAGCGGCCGGTGCTGCTGTCGGGGCTGTAGAGCTTGTCAATGCAAAACTCGCTGCGGTGGGTGTTGCCAGTCACGTCCACCAAAATGTTGCGCAGCGTGCG
>JACCDQ011050320.1_pt1 | contig 24699 bp, 16 predicted proteins | sample 7446031 | NCBI WGS metagenome assembly JACCDQ01 (sample SAMN15323442, study PRJNA562643) | freshwater metagenome | isolation source: river surface water | place: USA:Blue River Watershed | collected 2017-08-17 | reverse complement strand
GAGACGGGGGCTGGTGTGTGCCATACGTATGTAGAAAGCACAGCAAACCTTGAAAAGGCAGCAGCCATCGTCGTAAATGCAAAGGTAACCAGACCGTCGGTTTGTAATTCCCTAGACACCGTGATTGTGGATAAAGCAGTTGCGGCTTCGTTCTTGCCTATGTTAGTGCAAGATTTTATCAAATGGAATGTGGAAGTATTTGCTGATGAAACGGCTTACCCAATTTTGCAAGAAGCTAATTACCCTTACTTGCAAAAAGCGGTAGAAGCTGATTTCGGAAGAGAGTTTTTAGATTATAAATGCTCGATTAAAATCGTGGATGGTTTAGAGGAAGCTTTGGCACATATCAGTGCGTATTCGTCTCGCCACTCAGAAGCAATTCTTACCGAAAACAATGCCTTAGCAGAACAGTTTATGTTTGAAGTAGATGCCGCAGCGGTGTATCAAAATGCCTCTACTCGCTTTACCGATGGCGGTCAGTTTGGACTAGGTGCTGAAATCGGAATTTCTACCCAAAAACTACACGCTCGTGGTCCTTTCGCCCTCGAAAAACTCGTAACCGAAAAATGGATTGTGCAAGGTGACGGACAAATTAGAGGCTAGTTTATGAAGGAATGAGCTTGTATTGTTAGGTATTAGTTATGAGGTTAATAATTAGTGACTAAGCTAATTTACTGATAAAACAGAAGCCTGTGATGTTTCAAGACATCATGGGCTTCTTTGCATTTTTGTGAATTAGACTAAAATGCTTTCCTGTATTTGTTAGCTGATGAGTACCGATCGAAATTTTTAGCAATACGATTCGCTTTGATTATTTATTTGCAATTAAGTACAGAAAAACGTACATTTGTTCAATATGATAACAAGATTATGACTACAACTAATTATACAAATTTTCGTCAAGATTTAAAAGCATTTTTAGATAATGTAAATGCCAATCATACACCACTTATTGTGACTCGCCCCAAAGGTGAGGATGTTGTTGTTTTGTCAAAAGCTGATTTTGATAGTATTGAAGAAACGTTTTATTTATTAAGAAATCCTAAAAATGCCATGCGATTATTGAAGGGCTTGGAGGATTATGAAAAACAACTTGGTCAACAGCGTAACTTGATAGAAGAATGAGGTTAGTATTTCTTGATGGTGCTTGGGAGGACTATTTGTTTTGGCAACAAACGGATAAAGCGATGCTCAAAAAGATAAATAGTTTAATTAAAGAAATTCAAAGAACACCTTTTGAAGGAAGTGGTAAACCAGAACCGTTGCGATATAATTTGTCGGGTTGGTGGTCTAGAAGAATAAATCTTGAACATCGTTTGGTTTATCGAGTAGATGATGATGAGCTGGTAATTTTACAATGTAGATTGCATTATGACGATTAGCAAGGTATTAAACGATAATCAACAATACTATCCATCTCAAAAACTTTGATATCCAAAGGCAATGAGTGCAATCGTTGCCCGAAGTGTCCCTTTTGATACCAGATAAAATAAACTGCACATAATCAGATGAAAATTGAAGCTTATCAAGTTGCAGAGGTCATAAACCTTAAAAAATTTAGAGCAGATTATACCAATGTTCCCTTGTTGTTTAATAATTCGGAACTGTTTTATAAAGAAGATGGAAACAAATATTGGTACTTATTGAGTTATGGGGTCGTCGTTTTTGGCGGATTTGGGGATTTAGAAAAAAGCGAATTTCTGAAATTTGTCAAGACGTATTCCGAAGACCAAGTGACCCTTACTTTTGAAGAAAATTTTGAACTACAAGTAGATCCACAGGCTTCTGTCGTGTTGGCATATAATTCGATTACCATTCCCGAAATTACCGAAGATAGTATCCGCCTGGTCATGCTTAACGTGGGTCAGTCGGTATCGCTTGATTATTACGAACATCTGACCTTAGAAATTTTTCAAGACTCTCAAAAGTTTACGGACGAACTCGAACAAACGGGGACGTTCAAGCATTCCAAAAAAGATTTGCTGAAATTTATTGGTCGAACACTCAATATCAAAAACAGCATCATCGACAATTTATATATTTTTGATGCCCCCGAAGAAGTGTGGGAAGACGAACATTTAGAACGCATTGATAAAGGTTTAAAACGTAATCTTGACCTCAAAATGCGTTATCAAGACGTTGATTACAAATTAAAAATTGTTCAAGAAAACCTAAAACTCTTTACCGATTTACTACAAAATAGAGAAAGTACTCGCCTCGAATGGGTCGTGATTATCCTGATTTTGATTGAAGTATTTGATTTGTTAGTGAAGAAATTTTTCTAGGAAAAAATACCTTTCAAATTTGCATATTCAATAGTGATGCAATAAATTCGTAAAAATAGCTAAACAATTAAATCCTCTAAAACCTAATGGAAAAAATCACCTCAAAAGTTATTTTACAACTCATTGGCTATGCCCTTTTAACAGCCTTATTAAAAGAGACGATACCTTCTATTTTCTTTCAAGAAGTGGATAGTCGCCATACTTACGGCTATGTTATGCTAGGATTTTTCGGACTATTAGCCTGCTCCATATTGCTATCCAAGTGGCTCAACAAACCAATTCTTCCATCGTTATCAGTAGAAAATCTACCTCTCATGGGTTTTGCTTTCTATGGATTTTTTAGCTTTTTTATAGGATAATATCCTTTTTCCCATTTAATGGGAAATGATATTAGGCATTAATCGCTATTATTTTTCGTTTATGTCTTTGAGTATAATGTTAGATTACGTAATTTTGACATCTCAACTACGCACTTATTTAATTTCTAATCATATAAATCAATTCACGATGAAAAAAGTATTATTATCAATCCTCACCTTTGTAACTATCTCTTTTGCTTCTGAAGCACAGACACGATTTGGTGTTAAAGCAGGAGGAAACTTAGCGAATATGGCTGTGGCTTCTACTACAGGAACCTTAGATACAAAATCTATTTTAGCTTTTCACGTAGGTGGTACTATGGAGATGGATTTATCAGAATCTCTTCTTTTACAACCTAGCTTATTGTATGCTCAAAAAGGTTTTGGTGTTTCTGGAAGTGCATTTGGTATCACATCTGAGACAACAGCAAGATTTAATTACATTGAGTTGCCAGTGAATGTCATGTATCGAGTAACTGACTTTTTAACAGTTGGAGGAGGTCCTTATGCTGCATACCTTTTATCAGGTAAAGCTAAATCAACTGCAGCAGGACAGTCTATGGAAGACGATCTAGACTTGACGAAGTCAAACCGTTTAGATGCAGGGCTAAATTTAAATGTTGGTTATGAAGTAATACCAAGTCTAGTAATTAACCTAAACTATTCGTATGGTCTTACGAATATTGATAAAGGTGGAGAAACTTCTAAAAATAGAGTATTAGGCTTATCAATTTCTAAGTTTTTCGGACAAGAATAAGAGCATTAGAATATTGAAATCAAGAAGGTCAACTCACGGGTTGACCTTTTTTTGTACCTTGTTTGCCAAATCGTTCTACAATTCCTAACTTGCATCTATGGAAAACTTCGTAGTTTCGGCTCGGAAATATCGTCCTCAACTGTTCGATTCCGTAGTCGGTCAATCACATATTACAACGACCCTCAAAAATGCTATTCGTACCAATCATTTGGCACAGGCATTTTTGTTTTGCGGCCCTCGTGGGGTCGGCAAAACCACCTGTGCAAGGATTTTAGCGAAAACCATTAATTGCCAAAACCTCACCGACCAAGCGGAGGCTTGTGGCGAGTGTGAGTCATGCAAGAGCTTTCAAAATAATGCGTCCTTCAATATTCATGAATTGGATGCCGCTTCTAATAACTCGGTAGATGATATTCGTAGCTTAATTGATCAGGTGCGTTATCCACCGCAATCGGGCAAATACAAGATTTATATCATTGATGAGGTTCACATGCTTTCGACGAGTGCCTTCAATGCTTTTTTGAAAACCCTCGAAGAACCGCCTGCTTATGCCATCTTTATTTTGGCAACTACCGAAAAACACAAAATCTTGCCCACGATTCTTTCTCGTTGTCAGATTTTTGACTTTAATCGGATTCAGATTTCGGATATGACCAACCATTTGGCAGCTATTGCTTCGCAAGAAGGAATCAATGCCGAAGTGGAAGCTCTGGAACTGATTGCCCAAAAAGCAGATGGTGGTTTGCGTGATGCCCTCTCGATGTTCGATTTGAATGTTACGTTCTCGCAAGACAATGTGCTTCGTTATGCGGAGGTGTTGGAGAATTTACACATTCTGGATTACGACCATTATTTCCGAATGACGGAGGCTTTGATGGCGGCGAATATTTCGGACACGTATTTGTTGTTTGACGAAATCTTGAAAAAAGGCTTCGACGGGCATCAGTTTGTGGTGGGTTTACTCGAACATTTCCGTAACCTCTTGGTGTGTAAAGACCCTGTAACGGTGAAATTATTGCAGGTATCCGAATCGGTTCAACAGAAATATTTGGCACAGGCTGCTGTGGCATCGTATTCGTTTTTGGCTTCTGCCATGAGTTTAGGCTCGCAATGCGACTTGAATTATAAAGCGGCCAAAAACCAAAAGTTACACGTAGAAATCAGTTTGCTAAAAATGGCAAACCTTACCAACGTCTTAAACTTAGCATCGCTACCCGCCATGGAGGGCGACGGCGGAAAAAAGTCTAATGAGGTAACAGCTCCAACGGTTGCAGCTCCACAGCCAGCCAATGTTCCTGTTACGCCTGTGGCAACTCCGTCATCACCAACCACTGGTTCAATTCCGAAAGTTGCGGGTTTACGGAGTACTTCGACCATTATTAATAAGCCTGTTGCTTCGACTCCTCAGGCCAATAATGTGGCTCAAGAACCACAGATACTAACCAATAAGGCATTTACTTATGAACAATTGCAAACCGTTTGGAATACTTTTGTGAAGTATTTAGAAGGGCGTGAACGATATAGTGAGTATGTTATTTTGAATCGCTCTTTTGTGTTAAAAGGTACTACGATTCATTTGGCAGTGGATAATGAAATTCAGCAGGAATTATTAACGACGGCTCTACGGACGGAAGTGCTTACGTATTTACGTAAAGAATTGCAAAACTCAACCTTGCATTTGGAAGTAAGTATTTTGGAACAAGAAAAGGTGAAAATGATTTATACACAAGCCGAAAAATTCAACTTTTTGGCCGAAAAAAATCCTGCCTTAAACGACCTGCGTTCGGCTTTGGGCTTGGATTATGATTATTGATAAATGGTTTAGATCTTTTATGGTTTTACTCGGTCATAAAACTTTATCGCACAACGCAGACAGGGTTCCAACCCTGTCTGCGTTAAACCAAGTAATGCCATCAAGAACCATCGCTTATCGTATTGAAAATAATAAAAAAACATAGGTGCTTAGTTTGACGTGATTTATCGGAACTCCTGAACATTGAACTTTAAACTGACGACTACCGACCAAAACAAACCCTTATAACATGAAACCATTCTATTTTACTATTGCTGCCTTTTGTGCAAGCCTTAGTATAAGCTGTACTAGCGTAAGTCCCAGTCTGACAGAACACTATATCAAAACAAAGGTACAAGAGCATCCCGTAGGAGGGTATAGTAGCTTGAAGTCTTATCCCTTGTATAAACGCAACCATTACTCAAAAGGACATTTTGAGTTGACAGGCTTTAGTAATGACCAAACAAAATCGTTGGTCATTGGGGTTGGGAAATACCCCAAAACGCATTTCACTGCTCCGACTACGTATGAACACCAACAAGCTGGAGTTATCAATATTCCAAGTGTGGATAGTGACGTATTGGGCGATACGGCTTATGTGGAGTTGAGTCCTGTGCAGTGCAAAGCGATTATGGATGGCTTTCAAGAATTAAAAAGTCGTATGAAGTCGCAAAAATTAAAAAGTGGTGTGGTTTATACCGAAGACTTTGCCGTGACAAAAGATTTCTTTATTAGTTACAAAAAATCACGTGTCTCGTCTGGAAGCAGAACCTTAGATTTGTGGGTAAAAGGCGAAAAATATGCTGTACCAACCACTATTTTTATGCAAAAGTTGACCGATTTTTTAGCACATAAATAACTAGAGAATACTCTTCTTTGAAAAGCGAGGTTAAGACAATATCTCGCTTTTTTTATACTCATAAAATAAAAACTAAAGAAATAGTTTGATAACTAAAAAAATAGTTATATCTTTGATTCGTAATAAAGAAACAGGGAATAGTTAAGGAGGTAGCCATCCTTTGTTACAGCATTTATCCCACAGCAATTAACATCATAACACATTATGCAAGCAGTAGATAAAGAACTCACAAAAGCAGAAGAGCAGATTATGCAGGTGCTTTGGACCTTGGAAAAGGCTTTTGTAAAAGACATTATCGAAGAGTTACCCGAGCCAAAACCAGCTTATAATACGGTTTCGACGATTGTGAGAATTTTACAGGAAAAAGGCTTTGTGAGCCATAAAGCGTATGGAAAATCACACGAATATTTTCCGATTATTAGCAAAGAACAATACAGCACTTTTGCCACCGAAAAACTGGTAGAAGGTTATTTCCAAAATTCATTTTCAAGTTTGTTTTCTTTCTTTTCTAAAAAAGGGAAAATAGATGTCAACGAAGCAGACGAAATTATGAAAATGATTAACCAAATGAAAGAAGAGTAAGGGTAAACGAGTTTTGACCCGTTTATTTACCGAAAAAAGAATAATTCTATTTAACTTATATAATATAAAAACGGCTTAAAACCCGTTTGCCCTTGGCACTACTGAGTACACCTTAAAACGTTTTTACACATTATTGAAAACAAGTATATTAACCTCTGCAACAACAAGTTGCACAAATAAATGAACTCATGGCTGAAATCAACACCTCCGACAGTGGCTCTGCCAACAAGGCCAGATCCAAAAAGCAATCGACCAAAATAGATATGACTCCGATGGTTGATTTAGGTTTTTTATTGATTACTTTTTTTATGCTGACGACAACGCTCTCTAAACCTGTCACGATGCAGTTAAATATGCCCGACAAAAGTGGAGATGTTACGTCGCCCATTCCTTGTTCTAAATCGTTGAATGTCGTTTTGGGAGAAGATAATAAGATTTATTATTACGAAGGCTTGGCGTGTAATCCACAACTAAAAGTGAGTAACTTTAAGGAAGATGGAATTCGGAACGTATTGTTCAATTATAAAAGAAGGGTGGGAGATATGTTTACCGTCATTATCAAATCGACGGATGCGGCCAAATATCATAACGTGGTGGATTTAATTGACGAACTGATTATTACTAATAACAGCCGATACGCCATTGTTGCCCTAACGGACGAAGACAAACAGCTTATTGCAAGTCACAAGCTTTAGCGATGATATTCTTGATACGAGTGAATGAATTCACCCGCTAAGTGGAATCGTTGCTCAGGAAAAGCTATTTAAAACGGCTTCGATACAAACAATATAAGGTCAATCCACACTAAACATTCAGACGATGAACTGGCTATTTTATTTACTCCAAGTAAACCTGTATTTGGTTCTCTTTTTTGGGTTCTATCGCTTTTTCTTGGCAAAAGAAACCTTTTTCAACACCAATAGGGGCTATTTAGTCCTTTCGGCGGCTTTGTCGTTCTTTATCCCTGTCATGCAGTTTGCTTGGGTAAGAAAGCTATTCGTTGCCGAGGGCGTGCATGACTCCGTGGTAAATCTATATGCAATCCAAGGAATGTTGATAAGACCAAGTGTGGAGGCATCGGGCATGAACTGGGGACAACTATTGGCTTTTGTGTATATCACAGGTGTGCTAATTGCCCTGATTCGTTTTAGTCTCAACCTGGTTTATTTAGGAAAACTTATGCGTGGCAAACTCAAGGGAGAACTAAGTAATCAAGCCTTTTCCTTTTTTGGATTCTTGAGTGTTACCAACGACTTACCAAAGCGTAACACCATCGTCCAGCACGAGTACGTTCATATTAAGCAGTTACATTCGGCAGATGTACTTTTGTTTGAATTAGTGGCTATTTTCAACTGGTTTAATCCGATTGTGTATGCCTATAAACAAAGTATTCGCTTGATTCATGAATTTATTGCGGATGAGATTGCTAGTCAAGAAGAAGCTTCTAAGGCGGATTATGCCCTATTGCTTTTTCACCAACAATTTGGACTACAACCTGTTCCTTTGACAAATACTTTTTTTAATCCTTCTTTACTAAAATTACGCATAGCTATGTTACAAAAAGAACGTTCTGACCGTGATTCTTTACTGAAATACGGATTGATTGCCCCCTTGTTTTTGTTGATGCTAACACTTTCTTCGGCTACTTTAGCCACCAAGTCTTTAGCCAAGGTAGAAAAACAGATGGAACAACTAAGTAAGCAAAGGGTAGCACCGAAAGTTCCCACCAGAACGGCTCAGGAAGTATTGGCAAATGATGGTATTAACTTGTCTAGTGCCTTTATCGTGAGTCCGAGTATTGCTGAAGAAATGAATACAAAGGTACAAAAGGTCGATGAAACAGACCAACCTGCTTCATTCAAAGGTGGTTTGGAGGGCTTAGCGATGTATTTGAGAACCAATTTAAAGTACCCTGCGGAGGCTCAAGCTAAAAAAATTGCGGGAAAAGTCTATATCCAATTGGTTGTGAATGTCGATGGAAAGGCTAGTGATTTCCAAGTGCTAAAAGGACTTGGCGGAGGTTGTCAGGAAGAAGCCTTACGAGTATTGCGACAGGCAGAGGGCTGGATTCCTGCCTTGTCGAAGGGAAAGCCAGTTAGTTCTACTTTAGTGATTCCAATTAATTTTATGCTGTAAAACTTACTAAACTGATAAGGTTTTCAGAACCTTGTCGGTTTGCTAAAACAATATCCCCAATCAAACGGGGATTTTTTTAAAACCTAATCAACTAAAAATTTAGTTTGAAATAGGCTATACCGCTATGTGTGCATACCTATCTAAACCTATTGCCTTTGATTACCTACTAACGACAGATAGTACGATTAACTGATAACATCTTGTTACGTAAGTAATGGTAAAGAATAAATTGATCGTATTCTTTTACCGTAGCAATTGTTACCACAGAGGTACCCAGAGTTTAAAAATCACAAAGTTTCACAGAGTTTTTCTACTTTTTCTTTGTGTAACTCCGTGTCGGACTTGGTGTACCTCTGTGGAAAAATAGTATCAATTTAATAATTCTTGTTACGTACAAATTTTAATTAACATTTATCCAACCATGAAAGTCGAAACAGAAAACCAAGCAAACTTGGACGATATTATCTTCCAAGACCGTAACAAGGCGTATGGAGCATACAGCCTTCGTTCTGAGTATCACCTGAGAGTCAAAAAAGCCGTAAGCCTTGGCGTGTCCCTTTTCGGGATAGCCTTATTGACACCCTTGCTTTGGGCAAAGGTAAAAGGGGAGGACAATCGTGAAATTATTGCAACGGTTACGTCAGTATCATTACTACCACCTCCTGAAAAAGTTAAACCAATTGAACCAGAATTGCCGAAGCCTTCAGAGCCTGCTCCGCAAGTGGCAACGATTCGGGTATTACCGCCTGAAATTGTGCCTGATGATCAGGAAACGGAAGTGATGATGACGCAAGATGAAATTACAAAAGCCGATGTAGCGATTAGCAATGTAACGCAAGAAGGGGGAGATGGTGAGCTTCCTCCTGTGGATATTGACGAAGCTGGCAAAGGAACAGGAGCGCTTGAACCGCCCGTTGCCATAGCGACACCCGAAGTGGCCGAAGTGTTTACCAGTGTGGAGCAGATGCCTACTTTTAGCGGAGGAATGGACGCTTTGGCAAAGTATCTAAGCAAAAACTTACGCTACCCACGTGGAGCAGCCGATGCAGGAGTACAAGGAAAAGTATATGTGTCTTTTGTGGTTGGACGAGATGGGGAGATTTCTAAAATTGAACTCTTAAAAGGAATTGGTTTTGGTTGCGATGAAGAGGCCACTCGAGTAATTAAGGGAATGCCTAAATGGATTCCAGGGAAACAATCGGGTAGAGCCGTGATGTGTAAGTTTACGCTTCCTATTGCTTTTACATTGAGTGAATAATTTATGTAGTAGGTATGAGTTATTAGGTAGTGATGGCTATTAGGTGTAATTTTTACCTCATAACTATAACCTCATACCTACTACCTACACCTCCCCATATTTTTGGAGTAGTAGGGGTCTATTCGTTCTACTGATGGTGATTTTATGTTTATTTACTTCTACGTAGTTTTCTTTAAGATTGATACGTTTCACCCACTCCATATTGACAATGGCATTTCGATTTATTTTCTCAAAACCATAGTCTTTTAATAAATCTTCATACGTTTTTAGGGGTGTGTAATTCACATATTTGGATTCGTTGGTATAAATGGTTGTCGCATGGTCGATGGTTTCGACTAAAAGAATATCTTTAGATGCAATTTTATACAAGTAATTGCCCTGTTTGAGGCTGATGGTTGTGCCTGCTACAGGTAATTCTTCCTTTTCTGACTCTTCTGGTTCATTCTCACTAAATAAAAAAGACTCGATGGTGGTTCTAAGAACAAATTCATCGACGGGCTTTTTGATGAAAAACTTCTTAAATTTCAGTTCTCGGTAGGCTTCATAAAAGTCTTTACAGTCAAGCGAACTCGAAATAATTACCCAAACATTTTCATTACGAATTGCTTGGATAAGGTCTATCCCAGTCAGGTTTTCTTGTAGCATAATATCTACAATGAATAATTGATAAGATCCTTTGCCGAGTTCATATAAAAAGTCCTTCGCTGTACTCACATACGTTGGTTTTATGGATTCAAATGTTTCCAATACCATCTCAATAGCCAGTTGGTCATTAAGGGAATCTTCCAGTATAAGAGCTTGATGCGTTTTCATATAGTGATTTGTGTTGTGAATGGGTAACAAAGTAACGTAATTTAATCTAAAAACTAACTGTACATACATACATCTGTTTGCTGATGTCGGGTGCTGTATGAATGGTGAAATTAGCTTTTTCTAGAATCGACTCAAGGATACTCAGACCAACGCCTAAACCCTGATGATGATTTTTCACTTGAGGGTCGTACTGGTTTTGCAAGGTAATCTTAGACGTTCCCTCTTGCTGTGTGACGGTGATGGTAATTTTGGTATGTGGAATAGCATGAATTACCGTGTTAAAAATCACATTCCTAAGTACGATAATTAACAAACTTTGGTCTGTCTCACTGATAAAATTTTTACCTAAAATTTCATAAGAGAGCCCTTTTTCGGTTAATTCTTCTGAATAAACCTCAAACAACTGTTCGATAATTTCTCCCAAATGACAAGCTTGCTTCGTTGGTTCCCAGTTTTTATTAGCTCCTTTTATCCAGTAAACGAGTTCATCAATGAGCCATAAGACTTTTTTACTTTTAGTTTCTGTTTCTTTTCCTAATAAAGTTAGACGCTCAAAATCATTTTTTTGAATCAAATAATTCAGTTTTTTAGAAATCCCATGAAAACTCTGAACAGGGTAGCGAACATCGTGTATCAACAGACTTAGAAGCTGTTCTTTGAGTTTTAAGCTTTCTTGCAATGCGGCAGTTTGTTCTTCTACCTTCAATTTCAAGAGTGCATTCCTACGAGCTAGTTGAGCGGTGTAGTAGTAGGTATAAAATTTAACTAATGCAATGATAATAGCGATGACCACTACCCAGAAATACCATTCTAGATAAATGGGTTTTTGTCTATCAATGATAAGCGTAAGCGTTTTGGCTCCCACAAAATCATTACAGCTCACGACCATAATTTCAAGCTTCGTTGTTCCTTCATCAATGTTGTGTAAGATGAGTTTTCCATTTGTTAAAGCTTGCCATTCGTTGCTTAAAGAATGAGACGTTTTGTAGAAATATTTTTTGTCACAGACATATTTATAATCCTCGTAGGAGAGCAGGAGTTCAACGTTGTTTTCACTGCGTCCAAGAGATAGTTTATTATCTTTGAAATGATTAAAAGCACGGTTGCGGGATTCATTCGTAAAAGTCACCAATGAATCGATTTGTAATGGGAATTTAGGGTCTTTTTTTGTTGAGAAGTCACTCGGATTTAAGATGTTAATTCCATTGACTCCTCCAAAGTATAATATATCATTTTCGTCTTGAAAATGAGCTAGTCGATTACATTCACCTGTGGTTAGACCATCTGAAATCGTGTAAATTTTTAGTAAATTGCCAAGGTTATCAAAATGCCAAACACCTTCTTCTGAACTCGCCCAGACCCCGTTATTCGTTTGATAAGCAGACAAGAATTTTTTATGATGGTAATTGGTACTTCTGATAAAAGGACGTAGTTTTTGACGTAGCAAATCAAGTATCCAGATACCATTTTGGGTGGCAATCAAGAGTTGTGAAGGCTGTTTTTTGTTGCGTTTTAATGAGAAACAAGTCATCTGTAGCGGTTTATCAACAGGAAAGTGGACTTCATTCAAGATTTGTCCATTCTTAAGGATGTGCAACCCTGCTTCCGAAGCGATATAGACTAAGGCCTTATCTTGGTAAAAATCATAAATAATCGAATTTTTGAATAGCTCCTGCGAATTAGCAACAGGTGAAACCTTTCTGTTTTGCTTATCGTAATAAAGAATCCCTCGTTTTTCAAGCCCTAGTAAATAGCCCTGTTTGTACAATTGAATAGCCCATATTTTAGTACTATCCAGTTTAAGAAGTACGTTGTCTTTATGTTTGGTTAAGTCCGTTTTCACAAGGGCATCTTCGCCACAAATAATGTCTCTCTGTTCATCCTTTATACTGGTTAAGACGAACTTCATGTTTTCATCAGGTGCATTTTTAAAGTTATGTAAAGGTGTAATTTTAGCCGTTGCAAGGTTGATTAGTTGTCGCCCTTTGTTGGTGTTTACTAGAATTTCCTTGTTATTGATTTTTAAAATAGCTCGACACGAATAGTTATCAATGATATTCTCTGGATCAAGGTTTTGGAGGAAGGTGAATATTTTACGCTTGTTGAGTTGGATGATGTTCACGCCGTTATTGGTCGAAGCAATAAGATTGCCATAGTTGTCATGGCATATATCGTGTACTAAATAATTACAAGGAATGCGGAGTGTTTGTTTAAATTGTTTATCATAAAAAGTAATACTTGTTGCCTCATTAACAATAAACTGTTGTTTATCCGCTACATAGAGGATATTGGATAAGTAGCGTTCTTTTGAAATCGGAAATAGATGCTCCTTTGTACCTTCAAGTTGACGAAGAGCTAAGTGAATATCGTTTCGATAAACATAAAAAAGTTGCTTATCTATTTCAAGTACCGAACGTACAAAAACATCATGGGCGGAGCTGATGCTGAGAATTTTCCCCAAGTGATTAAGGTGAATAATACTCTGGTCATGCTGTGAGTTTTTTTCAAGAACCAATACAATACCTAAGGCTCCCACATACAGAAGCTTTACATGATTGGAAAAAGAAGCCAGTTTTTGGAGACGTTTTTGTCGTACATCAAAGGAGAAAAGCTGTCCATTTTTAGTGCCAATAAATACTTTTTCCTGAAAAGGAAGTAAGGAGTGAATTGCCAGATTACCCCCCAGATAACTAGCTAAAGAATATGTTTTTTGGGTAATAGGATTAAAAATAAGTCCTCCCTGAAAATTAAAGGGGTAATACCATTCAAAATTCTCTGTTAGCCAAAAGTTTCCCTTTACATCGGCAAATCCCTGATTAAAACCTCGATTCGAAAAGTTATCGGTCAATTTATAATTGACAATTTTATCTCCTCTGAAGAGCGAAAGTCTATTGTCAGATAAAAACCATAATTGCTGCTTATTGTCTATAAAGGTCGTGTTGACATGTCGGTTTTCTAGCCCATCTTTGATACCTAAATGTCGTTCTGTTTGTTGAATGTTAGGCATTAACTGTCCCATGAGCGGTACATAAATAGTACAGCACAAAAGGATATTGAAAATACCTTTAATATACTTGATAAGATTGTTCATGAATAGTGATTTCAGACTACTAAGATATGGCATTATTCTGTACCAATGATGAAAAAGGGTCGCATTTAAGTGCTACAATTTACCGTTCACGTTATTTTTTTACCCGTTTACGTATCATAGCGAACAAGTGAAATACAAAGTTCTGATAATAAATTCATCTTTGCTTTACTTCTTTATTCTTTAATTCGTCTAATAGTTATGTTAAAACTTTTTACTCACTTCGTACAAAGTATGATGCTTACTTGTTGTATATGCCTAATTGGTAATGCACAGGTCATGGACTTTAGTAACCTGAAAAATGCAAAAAAATTAACGGTAACAGGTGGACTTAACCTTAATAATCTCTATAATTCGTACGTGCCAGTGGACGCACAGCAATATAGCTATTTTATTAATGGAAGTGTTAATTTTAACATTTTGGGTTTAATTGATATTCCTTTAAATATTAATTATTCTAACCGCCAATTTAGTTACAGTCAAGCTTATTCATTTAACCAATTTTCGATTACTCCCAAATACAAATGGATAACAGGGTACTTCGGTACTACTGCCATGACATTTTCTCCTTATACATTAAATGGACATCAGTTCAGTGGCGTTGGCTTCGAGCTAGTGCCAGGCAAATGGCAAGTGAGTACTATGGTCGGTCGTCTAGTCAAGAAAACAACAGATACGACCTACAATCGTATGGGGTATGGGTTAAAGGTTCAGTATAACCAAGGAAAGTTTCGGGCGGGAATCAATTTCTTACATGCTGCCGATAACCCAGCCTCTATTACTGCGGCTCAACTCCAAATTAATGGACTAAGACCCCAAAAAAATGTGGTATTAGGTTTTGAAGGGGGCTTGATGTTACCCAAAATTGCCCAATTGGATTTGGAATACAGCAACAGCCTTATTGCAGACAATAGTGGGCTTGCTTCGGTTAGTCAGTCAGGAGTGGCATCCTTATTTTTTGAAGGAAATGGTTATGTGAAATCCGTTTCTGCAATCAAAGCCAAATTATCGAAAGCCTTGTTCAATGCTCAGACTACCGTGGGTTTAGGTTACGAACGGGTTGACCCTGGTTATACGACTTTTGGGGGATACTTCTTTACCGATGATTTTGAAAGCTATACGGTGAACTTAGCACAGCGTTTATGGGGGAATAAAATCTCCTTTTCGGCTAATGTAGGTACTCAGCACGATTTGTTGGATACCAAAGCCAATGGACAAGACCGTTTGGTGGTGGCTACTAATTTGGTGTTTACCCCTAACGAAAAGTTTAATGCAAATGTGAGTTACTCTACTTTTAAAGGCTACTCATTTATCCGAAATTTAGTAAAAGAGGCTCAACGAGCGTCCAGTTTGATTCCCATTGATACCTTAAATTATACCCAGATTAATCGAAACTTCTCGACGAATATTTCCTACAATTTTATTCAAACCGAGACAAAGGTACAAGGTGTTTCGCTTAATGCTTCGGTGATGGATGCTGCCAATAAGCAAGGTGAAATTATCCGTCAAGGACAAGCGAGTCAAGTCTATAACGCCCAAGTAACCTACAATATGGGCTGGCCTGCCAAAAAGCTAACTATCAATGTGGGCTATAATTATAACCTGAATGCTATTGGTAAAAACGATGTGTTGGTGCATGGACCTACCTTAATTGCTCAGCAAGCTTTCTTGAAAGATAAATTGCAAGTGGGCTTGTCTATCAATGCTTTACGCTCAGAGAATCGTGCTACGCAGTCACCTAGTGTTTCGTCTATTCTCAATGCCAACCTGAATGCAAGCTATGGTATTTCTAAAAAATCAAAGATTGTCACGAGCGTTTTACTTCTCAATAATTCAGATAATACTAGCCAAGTTGCTACCACGGTTTTACCTGCTACCATTTATACCATCAATTTGGGCTATAACTACCAGTTTTAACACATCATTTTATGAACTCGAAGATTTTTACTAGACTATATTTATGGCTGTTGATTTGTCTATGCCTACCCATGGGTAGTTGGGGACAAAATAACTATCCCGTACGAGCGATTGTACAGGTAAATACGCCGTGCCCAAGTGTTTTACAGGATTTTGCTAATCCTATCAAAAATCCTATGCGGGTGAGTTTGCAGTTACAAGATTTACAACTACCTAGCCGAACAGTTTACTTAAAAGTAGGCGTTCAAGGCCCAGGAATCAGCATATTGTCGAACGATGCGGCAATGGCTTTTCCATTGACCCTTACGGCTGGTTCGTTGGCGATTGTTCCTACGGCGGCCCTAGCCCAGTATTTTTCAGCGAACTTTTTAACGGTCGCTCCAGCCCTTTATACCAAACCACTTCCTGCGGGCTTATACACCTTTACGGTTGAAGTATATGACCAACAGACTAGAACAAAGCTATCGGACAAGGTGGCAAGTATGCCTGTCTGGATTGAATTAAACCAGCCGCCTGTATTGATTATGCCTCAAAATGGGGGAGAAATACCCGTTTCGCAGGTTCAAAATGTCTTGTTTCAGTGGAATCCACGCCATACCCAGTTGAATGATGTGGAATACGAATTCATTTTGACGGAATTACCCGTAGCCAATCGAGGGAATATTCAGAATATCTTTCTGTCACAACCTCCTATCTATAAGACAACCATAACCACAAATAGCTTTTTATATAACTCCAAATTTCCACCTTTGCGTGAGGGCTACAGCTATGCGTGGCGTGTACAGGCAAAGGTGAAATTTGGTAGTGAAGCAAAAGTGGGTTCTTTTTCAAATGAAGGTATTAGCGAAATTTACTCGTTTCGTTATGCCAATCCGATGTTAGCCCCGAGCAATTTAAGTGCTAATTGGGGAGCAGATTTTAAGTACCTGACTTTCTCGTGGAAAGGCGAAGCCAATCATTCGCAATATGTATTGAGTGTAACAGATGCTAAAGGGCGTTCGGTAAAAGAAGTAAATGTAAGTCCTTCGTTTGGTACACAGACCAATTCGACTCAGATTTCTGGGTTAGTACCGACTGAAAAATACAGCTATAAAGTAAAAGCAAACGATGCCGTAGGCAGAACGGCTACTTCTAGTTCTGTAGATATTGCAGCCGTGCCTGTGAACGTCGTGACAGCTCGTTTGGCTTCAACGGTAGAATTAAAAGGAGGCTTAACATGGAGTTTCAGACAGTCAGAGGCTTCTCTAGCTACGCAAAATACCTTGATTGCTACCAAGGTTGACCTTCGTAAACAAGAACGAGTGGATTGGACTGCTAGTAAAGAAGCAGCTACAAAATATGCCCTTCAAAATGCCAATGTGACTCTTTATGGAAGTAACGATAGTTTTAATGGAGGACTGACTGATTATCAGAATAATGCGTCAAAATTATCAATGTTAGAAACCGTTAAGTCGGACGATAAAGGAGAGTTTAAGTTTAAGAATGTCAAAATTGCTCAGTTGAAAGATGTCAAGTATTTCTATTTGTACATCAACTATAAAAATAAAGCGTTATCACCTCAATTTGTTAAAATTCAGATAGATGAAACCGCTTCTACGAACCGTGAAGTCGGCAATTTCAACCTCTTGGCAAATACCATGCGTTACTCGCCAAGTGTGTTTGATAAAGCAGGAAAAATCACCAATAAGAGTTTTGAAACGGTAGGGCTTTATCGAATGAAGGCTGTTTTTGAACAGGAAAAAACGATTTTAGAAAATGAAGGCAATGTAAGCACGACTAGAGACGAAGTCATGTTCAATGGTGCTACCTACATCAAGGTAGCAGAGTTAAAAGAATCGAACATTGTCAGCTTATTTGGTAACTCGCTTTTTGCCGATCAGTATATTTTGCGCCTGAAAGAAAAAGATTTTGATGCGTCTATTTTCCCTATTTCGACGGTGAATACGAGCGGAATCACGAATACAGAGTCCTTCAAAATAATGGATGTGATTCAATATACTTCGCCAAATCCAAAAGTGAAGGGACTTGTAGCCTTAGGAACGGAGAGTAAGAATAGACCTTTGGCTTCGCAGCAAGTAAGTGTATTTTCCATTTCAGATGCCTTGCTGAGCAATAAAGCATTGTCGCCAAGTCAGTTATTGATGGTAGCGACTTGGAAGTCAAGTGCCAAGTCAAGCGATAAGGGTTTATATGAAATCGAAATTCCTTCGATGATTGGGAGTAATCAGACCATCAAGAAACTCGGTATTTTGGTGAATAATCCAAATGGAGGACAGCCAGCTTTCAAATTGATTGATAAGCCTACTAAAAACCAAACAGAAAATATCTATTTCACTGCCGACGGTGTTTCGATTGCAGGATTTCTAAAAGACCAGTTTGGTCGTGCTGTGGTAGATGCGATGGTTTCGTATCCAAACAGCACTACGGTCAGAACAAATACGGAGGGAGCTTTCTTGATTCATTTGTCTGACGAATCAGATTTGAAAACAGAACCGTCGATTGCTGTAAAAGCAGAAGGCTATAAAGATGCTCGTTTTGAGGTGAGTAAGTTTCAGGTACTTGCCAATACGGATTTCAAAGACGATGGACTTGCCTTTGTGAAAGCAAAAGTGAAAGATTTTTCGACCGCTAATTTCTTGAATATAGAAATGACAGACGAGGCGTTTATGAATGAATTCAAAAACAAGAACGCACGAGTAGTGAAATTCTATAGTCAGAAAAATATGGCTTTAGAGTCGAGAGATTATCTGGTAATCATTAAGACCTATACCAAAAAAGAGGAGGTAAAAACCTTTGTAAAATCGTCCTTGAAATTGAATGATATTAGCGTTCAAATTCCTGAAAATGGGTTACGTCAGTATATCAAAGGAACACGATTGAATTTTGCGGTGCAGAATGAAGCAACTGCGTCAACGCTTTATTTAGAAGATAAACTAGAGGATTATACCTTGCCAGCAAGCAGTCAGAATGGACAAGCAATTACCATTGAATTGATGTTGAAAGAGGCATTTCGAGTAAAAGGAACAGTGACAGCATATAACAAAGATTCCGTATTAGTGGGTGCTTTAGAAGGTGTGGAAGTCAGTGTAACGGGTAGTCCGAGTAAAGCAAGCACAACCAAAGGAGGAGAGTTCGAGCTTTTGATTGAGAAGAAATCGGCAGGAGAAGAATTGGTATTTACAAAAGATACCTACAACACCGAGAAGAACTTTGTGGAAGTGAAAGAGGCATCGAAAGCGATTTCGATGAAATTATATCAACAGGACGCATCGATTCCGAAGTTTACTCACTTACAAGGAATGTCGGTCGTGATTGAAAAAGCCATTAAGAAAGCCGACGGTGTTTTTGAAATTACGGGTAAAATCGATCCTGAGAAATTAGAAGGGGTCTTCAAAATGGTGAAAGGCCAAACGCTAAGTTTTAAGAATGTTCCTGTTAGAAAAGACAAAGATGAAACTAATGCTGTGTTGGCTCGTGAGGAAATGAAGTTTGAAGAAACGGCAGTTAAGTTGACGTTACACAAATATGCGTCGGTTGCTTTAATTGGAAAACCTGCCATTTTATTAACGAAAGTAACAACCCTTGGAAAGCAAAATAAAGGAAAAATTGTCGGCACGTTTGTGAAGTTTACTCCCGAAAAAATTCTTGGTTCTAATCCAGAAGCGTACATGTCGCAGGTGAAATTAGAACTTGATTTGGACGTTGCGGAGCAAAAAATGGGCTTCAATAACGATATTACAGCGGCTAATCAGAAGAAACTGGATGCTGCAAAACCAAAAGAAGAAACTCCTACGGCAGAAGCCAAGAAAGAAGATAAGCCAACGGCTGTCGAAAAAGACTCTTTCTTCCCTGTGTTTATTTCTGAAGGAATGGAGTTGAAAAACAACGAACCTAATGCTCAATTTAAGTTGAAGTTCCCTGCTGTAAGTACCGATTCTAACCAAGTGGGTAAAACAGGTTTGGTACCGATTCGAGTAGGTGGCGTTGCCAACTTGATGCTGGATGTAGATCCTGCAAGTGCTGTGCTATCGAAAGCAGGAATAAAACTAAAAGGACAATTACGTCTTCCATTTATGTCGGGAGCGGCCTTTAAAGAGGTGTTTAAATTGGAAAAAGTCGTATTGGCAAATAATGCAGACCTTGACCTAAAAGAAGCTAGTTTCGTAAGTACTAAAGATGCTTTTGCAACGATTGGCGTAAAAGGCTCATGGCGATTTGATGTGACCAAAATTCAGGTGTTTGATAACTTTAAACGCTATGGAATTGGTGGTAAAATGTTTACGAGTCAACAAAACCACTTGATTGTCAACTCGTTTACACTGAACAATGTCAATGGAACTTACTATCCATACATGGATATGTCGTTCCCAGAAGAAGGCTATAAAATCAAAGATGTCATTTTCAAAAGTCCGAAGGGACAGAACATCGTTTTTGGTTATAACAAACGAGACGATGCCTATCAGTTGGATGCAGGGGCTATTTTAGAATTAAAAAATAGCAACAACTACCCAACCCTCAAAAAGGTATTCCCACTGACCGTACAGAAATTAATGGTGAATACCAATGGAGCTTTTATGGTAAGCTTAAAAGCCGACATTAGTATTGACATGGGGCCTGTAAAAATCAATATCCGTCGCTTGTTGTTTAGCAAAGGCAAAACCATGGAATGGCGTGATATGAATGATTTGCTATTGCGTACCGAAGAAGAAACCGCCAAGCTACAAGAGACAAAACAGTTTAATAATAAAAACTACGAAGCTGTCGGAAATAAAGATACACAAGCCAGTAAAGCAATTGGACAGACCTATCAGCAAACGGGAAAGGTAAAACCCGATGCTGATGTTGAGTTAGACAATGACTTTGTGAGTTGGGCTTTTGGCTTTGCTGGAGGTGTACAAATTGACAAATTGAAAGGAGCGAAGTTTAAGTCGGATGCGTCTTTCTTGGTAGGAGATTTTGGCAAAGGGGTAGAAGTGAAATTTAATAGTATTGACTTGCTGGTAGAAACAGCCAGTTTCAAAGCCTTTGCTTCGGTAAAACTATCCACCAGTGGTGATAAAGTAGGCTTTGAAGGAAATGGAGAGGCTGAAACCGTTAGCCGAAAATTTGGTGCAGGACTTAAATTCTATCAATTACCAAATGGTATTGAGTTTGGTGCGTCCTTAGTGGCTTCTACGACTATCGTAACAGGGTCTATTACATGGTCTTCTATTGGTGGAGCAATTGATATTAATACGGGAACAAATAAATACATGGTGTCTCTTTTGGGTAGTGCCTATCCGACGGGAGTTTCCAGGGATGTGACCGAGTTTAGAAATATCAAGCTGTCTGTCTTATTTAGTACAAACGATTGTGGAGCTGTGCCTGTGGTAGAAGGAGCGATGGATTGGTACAACAAAAAAGAGTTGTACTGTAATATCAAAGTGAAATTGGACTTCTGCCGTATGTTGGTATTGGGTACTATGAGCTGCGATAAAGAGGTGGTAAAAGGAGCGATGGCGAAGATTGATGCGACGGTATTCTTTACAACCAAAAGCTTCTTCTTAGGAGCGACTGTTCGCACAACGGTATTCTCAATGACTGTAAATGGAGCGGTAATGATTGGAGGAAATACCGATTTGAATGCGACCCTTACACCAAAAGAAGTGAAAAATTGTGCTAGTTCATTCGATAATAAATACTTCACCAACGGCAGTATTGTGAACGGCATTTACTTTAAATGTAGAGCCAACGCAGGTGCTTCGTCAAATGGTAATATTTGGGTAGCGAGTTATTCTGTTAATTATTCGAGCGAATTGGATGCCATTTTTGTCTATAACTGGACTTCTAATATTTTCGTTTTGGGTGTTGGGGCAAAAGTGAATTTGGCCGCTAGAGCGAGCGTATTAGGTTTCTCAATTGGAGGAGGTCTTGACGTGTACATTTCAGCACAAGGTGGTTATAACTCAGGTTGGTATTTTGATGCTTCAGCAGGGGCACGACTAGAAATGTACTTCGGTGATGGTGGAAGTGTTGGCTGTAACTCTAAAAGTATTAAGTACTGCAATACAAGAGTTCCTTGTGGATTAGACTGTTGTTGTGGACGTTGGTGGAAGCCAAGAGCTCCGAGATGTTCTGTGAAATGGTGTGATGTTCCTGTTCCTTGTGGACTTAGTGCTAAGCTTTGTCTAAATGGTTCTGTGAATGTATCTTATTCGCAGCGAAATGGCTTTAAAATGAGATTCTAACATTATCAAATTTGATACTTATTGTGTAGTGAACACAGCATTAATATGAAAAATTTACGTATAATTATCGCTTTTATATTCACCATTTATACAGGTTCACTTTGGGCACAAACAGTCTCGAAGGGTAAAGATGCTCAGGGAGTTGTGATGGCCTATTCGTCTCCACAAGGAAATTACCTACGTGCTTTTGCTAAAGATGCAGATCTTGCCAAGTTTGATAAAGCCATGCAACAAACAGCCTATTTTAAGGTGTTGCGTGGGGCTATTGTTTTGGGCGAAGACCAACTCAAAGAAATTGGTAAAATCACCAGAGTGACGAAGGTAAAAGATTTTCAGAAAATGGTGGGAAAAGACCTCGAAAGAGACTTTAGAAAAATGGCCAATTTGAAATCGGATGCTCAGCTACAACGCTATCTGGAAACCGAGTACCACTTTGATTCGTTGGGTACTTTTACCGAAGTAAATATCAACTTCCTAGAAGTTTTTGGTTATGGTTTTTTGGATAAAGAAGTCGTGAAAGACTCGGTGTATTATTATGAGTTGATTCGTGTAGATAAAAGTGGGGCGGAGGAATATTGGGGAGAAGCTCAAATCGCTTCTAAATTCACCAATCCTGAATTGAGAAAAGTTAAAACTACCTTGAGCCATGTCAATTCAATGGACAGCTTAGTGACCTTTAATTGGAAAGTAAATTATCCCGTTTTTGTACAAGGAGATTATCCGAGTTTTGCAGAAATTGATGATACGCTTCCCATTGAAGAGTATTTGAAACAATATAAAATGCAAATGAAAGCCTTGGCGGTATTCCTTAATTCCAAGCGTCAGGATGTTAATAATACCAAGTTCGATATTTTCTACAAAAAGAATAATGAACTAACGTGGCATTTGCACGATAAGGCTTTTGCTTATCCAGATTCGCTGGGTGATTTCCGTGTGTCAGCGTCTATTAAGGCATTTCCAGAAGATTTAATTTCGGCTATTTTAATTCCAGAAGATTATGCTACTGCCTTGGGTGATACCAGTGATGTGGCCAATGCCTATGCGATTTCACAGGGTTCTGTGCCGTTGATTTATGCCGTTTATGGAAAAGATTCTACCAATTGTATCAAATTAAATTGGACAAAATTACCTGTAAAGCCTTATTACACAGGAGTAACGATTGCTCGTAGTTACGACGACAATGCTCGTGAAGTAGTGGCTCAGTTAGATTATCAAGAAGATACCTTTACAGACTATCAGGTAATTCCGGGGAAAAGCTATACCTATTTTGTAAGTCCTTCTTTTTTGCCAAAACAAAATGTGCAACAGGAAATTCCTGCCAATGTGGTGCTGTCGTGTAAAACGTTTTCAAAACCATTACCGCCTTTTAATCTACAAGTAGATGCCGCTTCAAAAGCCTACCCTAAACTTCAATGGGAGGCTGCTGACGATAAAGCAGCGTATGGCTATTTCGTCTATAGAGGGCTTTCGCCTGATAAGTTAGCCTTGGTAAGTACGGTCGTTACGGGCAAAGAATATACTGACTCAACCAAAACGTTGTCGGGAAAAAGTACGTACTATTATGCTGTTCTGCAACAAAATCTAACGCAAGATACCAGCGATTTCTCGAATACCATTGCTTTTTCACCCATCAAGAAAGAAGAAATGTGGGTGCCTTCGTACCTGACTCACTCGATGATTAACAACGATTTGATTTTGGAATGGGTGGACATTCGGAAGAACGATGATTTTGTAGCAGGTTATTTATTAGAACGTAAAAAAGAGGGCGAAACAAACTTTCAACCTGTGTCGCCGTTTGGCATTGCAACCAATCGCTTTGTGGATACTACGTTTGTCATTGGCGAAAATTACTACTACCGCATTGCTTCGCTTTCGCTCAAAGGAGATACAAGTACCTATTCGGAAGAAGTAAAGGTCAATTACCCACGGACTTATATTGCCAGTCTGAAACGCATTGATTTAATCAACCATCCTAAAGGAATTATGATTAAATGGCCTGCGGTTGAGGGTGATAACGTAGCGGCTTATCATATTTATCGCCGCAAGTCGGACGAAGAGGATTTTAGTTTACTTAAAAAAGTAGCTAAAGGAACATTCGAGTATTTAGACGAGGCAATTATGGAAGAAGAGTCTTATGTCTATTCGGTCGTAGTAGTAGAAAAAGACGGCAGAGAAGGCTCAAAAAACACGATTGCTTCGGCACAACGTAGCACTCCTAAACAAGCGAAATAATATTCCCTGACACCATGAAACGATTGATATATTTTTTCCCAAGAATACTGATTATTCCAGTATTTGTTTTCTTGACAACAGCGTGTTTCAAGGAAACATATTTAGGCATCAAAGCTGATTTTGTCGTGAAGTACGAAGAGGAAAATAAGGCTGTTCCTGTAAAAATAACCTTGTCGAATACCTCCGACGGAGCTGAGTCTTACGCATGGACTTTTGAAGGAGCAGACATCACGACCAGTACCGAACGGAATCCTCCCGTCTTGACTTTTACGAAAGCAGGAACGTATAAGGTGATGTTGGAAGTGAAAAATTTGGATGCCCAAGTAGATAAAAAAGAAATGCAAATTACGGTTGGAGCTGCCATTAAACCCGCTTTCGAGGTGGTGTATGATGT
>JACCDQ010045569.1_pt1 | contig 24702 bp, 24 predicted proteins | sample 7446031 | NCBI WGS metagenome assembly JACCDQ01 (sample SAMN15323442, study PRJNA562643) | freshwater metagenome | isolation source: river surface water | place: USA:Blue River Watershed | collected 2017-08-17 | reverse complement strand
GCGGAGCGGACGGGGCTCGAACCCGCGACCCCCGGCGTGACAGGCCGGTATTCTAACCAACTGAACTACCACTCCAGACCGGTCGCCGAAGCAACCGGAAGCCGCGCATTCTACCGAAGACATTGCTTTATGTCGAGCGAGACTTTGCGCCATTACAATCTGTTGTCGCCAATACCACCTGACAACGGATAAACCATGAGCCTGAGCTGGCTGATCACGAACGCCCTTGCGTCCTTTCTACTGCCTCCGATGTCGCTGGTCCTGCTGGGACTGATCGGTGCGCTGCTTCTTCGCCGCCATCGGAAGACGGGAGTCACGCTGGTCACCGTAGCCGTGCTGCTGCTGCTGGGATTGTCAACATCGGCCGGCTCGCGCTTGCTGGTCAAGCCGCTGGAAGACCGCTACGTGCCAGTGCCCGATCCGAAGGCCAGCGGTGCCCGGGCCATCGTCGTGCTGGGCGGCGGCCGCGATATTCTGTCGCCCGAAGATGCGGATCGCGACCGTCCGTCCGCGGATACCCTGATGCGACTGCGACACGGCGCGCGCCTGCACCGGCAGACCGGTTTGCCGCTGCTGGTCAGTGGTGGCAATCCTGACGGGCAGGGCGAGAGCGAAGCCGTCGTGATGGCACATTCGCTCGATGAAGATTTTCGCGTCAAGACGCGCTGGATCGAAGACAGCTCCGATAACACCGCACAGAACGCCAGCCATTCGGCTGCGATGCTGAAGCAAGCCGGCGTCCACCGCATCCTGCTCGTCACCGACGCCATCCACATGCAGCGTGCCGAGCAGATCTTCCTGCGTACCGGCCTCGAGGTCGTGCCGGCGCCGACGGCGTTCAGAAAGCGGGGGCCGCTCACGCCCGCCAGCTACATCCCGAATGCCGGCGCCCTGAAGGACAGCCACTACGCCTTGCACGAATGGATAGGCGCGGTCTGGTACCGCTTCCGCTATGGTTTGCTTGACTAATTGACACGGTCTTTACCGCCGGTCAGGCGGGGCTGCGTTATGCTTTTTGTCACGTCTGCCCTGCCGTCCAGCCCGCCCGGTCTGTGCCCAGGCAGTCCCGCCCACGTCAACGCAGGAGAGCCGTGATGCACGATTCCCATATCGAGACCGTTCGCAACGACCTGAAAACGCTGGTGCGCGAAGCCCAGTCCCTGTTCGACGAGGCCGCCAGTGCCGGCGGTGCACGCGCCGATGAATTGCGCTCCAAGGCGTCCAAAGCGCTCGATGACGCGCTGCGCCGCGCGCACGAGCTGCAAGAAGCCGCCATCAAGCGCGGCCGCCAGATGGCCAATGACACCGACGCCTATGTGCACGAGCACCCGTGGCGGGCGATCGGCATTGCCGGCGCCGTTGGCGTGCTGATTGGCATGCTGATCGCGCGGCGCTGATCCATGGAAGAAAACCAGGCGGCCGCGACCGGTCTGGCTGCCCACGCACGTGTGTTGGTGGCCAGCCTGGTCGGTTTGGTGCGGACACGCTCGTCGCTGGCCGTGCTGGAACTTGCCGAAGCGCGCGATGCGATGCTGCAGGTGCTGTTCATGGGCGCTGCCGCTTTGCTGCTGGCCGCTTTTGCGATCGCCTGCCTGTCGGCACTGGTTGTCGCGCTGTGCTGGGATGCGCTCGGCTGGGGCATCCTGCTGGTGCTGTTCTTCGTCTACGGCGGCCTGGCGGCCATGCTGCTGAGTCGTGCGCGCGCCATCGTTGCCAGCGGCCGCATCGGCCTGCCGGACACGCTGGAAGAATTGCGCAAGGACCGCGAAGCGCTGTGCCAGGGGGAGGCTGAATGAACAGCCCGATGACGCGCGAGCAAAAAAAGAAGCTGCTGCTGGCGGAAGGGACGCTGTATCGCTTCGAGAGCGTACAGGCACGGCACGCCATCGCCAATGAACTTGGCAGCATCGCACACAGCGGGCCGGCGGGCATCCTGCGAGCCGTCAGCGGGCGCAGCTGGCTGAGCCTCGCGGCAACCGCCTTGCCACTGGTGCTGGGCGCGGGACGGGCGGCGCGCTTGCTCAAGCGCGGCATGCTGATGGCGGGCGGTGTAGCGGCCGCGTGGTCGGCGATCAGTCGCTGGCGCGAGCAGGCCGCGCAAGAAGGCGACGCGGCCGGCGACGAATCCGTCACCGCAGCGGCCGGGTCCCCGGACGGGCAGGCCGCTGCCGCCCCGCGAACCACCTTATCCACCACCTCATCCACCCCCCCATCACACGAGGGCGGGGGCACGGCGCACTGAAAGCTGCTGCGCCAAGGCCAAAAAAAATCCCGGCTCATGCCGGGATTCTTCATTCGGGCGTCCGTGGACGCAGGCCGATCATGTCGGCCTGTGCATGCCGATTACATCTTTTCAGCCGTTTCTTTCGGCGCCGGTGCAGCCGGCTCCTTGAAGCTGGCGCCTGCCGAATTGGCCATGTGGGCCACGGCGCGTGCGACTTCGATGTCGTCCAGATCCGGATTGCCGCCCTTGGCCGGCATCGCGCGGATGCCCTTGATCGCATGCGACACCAGCGTGTCGTAGCCTTGCTTGATGCGGCCGCCCCAGGCGCCGGTATCGCCAAACTTCGGTGCGCCGGCAGCGCCCGAGGCGTGGCAGGCAGCGCAAGCAGCGTTGTAGACATCGGCACCGGCCTTCAGCTGGCGCGGGGCGCTGGCGTCGACCAGTGTGAAGCCTTCATCAGCCACCGGCTTGATACGTGCAGCAACGGCTTCCGGCGCCTGGGCATTGGAACCGGCGCCAGTCTTCGGGTTGTTGCCAACATAACCGACCAGCAATACGATGATGGCGATGGGAATGGCAAAGCCGGCCACCACGGCGGCAATCAGCTGCTTCGGGGTCTTGATGACGGATTCGTGCTCGTTATGGGCGTCGCTCATGGTGTCCTCGGATCGATTCGGCGCAAAACGCCGGAAGTGCTTGCAAAGCCTTGGATTATAGACGAAACGATCGGGTTTTCCCCCAACACAAGGGCGCTTGCGTGGACTGGCCCGGGGAAACCCGGTATCCTTGCGCCTCTTCCGGAATCCGGACCGCGCGGCTGTAGCTCAGTGGATAGAGTATTGGCCTCCGAAGCCAAGGGTCGTGGGTTCGATCCCCGCCAGCCGCGCCATTTACCTGATGCACCTCGTGCAGGGCGTCCGCCCTGTCACTTTCCCGTCTTGTCACTTTTCCTTTTGTTGCATGGTCCGGCGCTGCGCAGATCAGGCGCACGCACTGCGCTCGCCCGATCTGCATGAACCTCAATGGCCGGGGATTACTTCAGGATCGAGATCTGGCCCTGGATATTGCCGCCTTTGGCGATTTCCAGATTGGCGTAGGCGATGTCGCCCGCCGCCGTGCCACTGGTTTCGATGACCAGGGTGTTCTTGGCAATGGTGGTTTGCGTCACCTTGCCGGCGATGCGTACGTGATCGGCCGTGGTAACGCCATTGACCTGGCCGTTTTCGGTCACATGGACGGTGCTGGCCGTCAGCATGCCGTCGACCGCGCCGTCGATCACGGCCTCGCCGGGCACGGTCATCGTGCCATTCATCGTCACACCTGCGCCTACCGTGAGGTTGCCATACCCGTTTGCTGCCATCTTCTTGTCCCCGTATTTGCTGCGTTATCGAATGCCTGTATTGCACAGGTCAGGAGCGAAATCTAAAGGCTGGAGCCAGTCTTGTCTAAGGAAATATGCGAGATCCTGCATGCGGCCGCATCCCGGGCGCCTTTTTGCGAAAAGAGCTTTCACCCGCAAAAGGTTTTATTGCCCGGACAGCCCCAGTAAACGCAGCGAGAACGGCCGGTCGGGGCGCTCGTCGTTGACCGTCACCATCACCGCATCCGGCCTGTGTTCGCCCGGCACCACCACGCGCGTCAGCAGCGGCAGCGGCTTGCCCTGGGCATTCTTCAGCGGCTGGTCGATCCGGTGCAGGTGGGTGTCGCCCTGAATCAGCAGCACCGGCTTGCCCCAGCCTTCCACTTCCTCGGCCAGCGCCGCCAGCCAGCGCGTGAAGCCCGAGTCGGCCTTGGGCTGGCCGTAAAACGTATCGGCCTGCATCGCCAGCACGATGGCCACGTCCTTGCGCGCCTTCGCTTGGGCAAAGCTGTCGCGCAGCCAGGCGATGTTGGCCTCGTCGCGGCCGGCATACTCGGTCACGGACGGCAGCTCCGGCTGCCAGTTGTTGTTCGAGCCGACCAGATGCAGCGTCACGAAGCTGACCTTGCCGACGGACCAGCGGCGGTTCTCCACATACTTGCCGAAGCCGGTGTGTGCCGCTTGCGACTGCAGCGCGAGCTTGTGCTTGCCGAAGCTCAGGTCGGTCGCGAAGAACAGCGTGCGCAGCCTGGCGAGGCGCTCCAGCGGGTCATATTGGCCGCAGCTGCGGCGATGGCAGTCTGTCCACTCATTGTCGCCGGGGGTATAGACCAGCGGCTGATCGAATTCGTCGAACAGGCGGCGCACGGTAGCGAAGGCTTCGTCGCTGCACAGCGAGCCACCGGACTTGATGTCGCCGACATGGATGGTGAAAGCGGGCGCGGCGCGGTTGATGCGTTGCGCGAGTTCGCCGAGTTCGTCTGCCGGACCGTAGGGCACATCACCGATGGCGGCGAAGGTGAAGCTGGCCGCGGCCGCGCTCATCGGCAGGCCGAGCGTGCCTATGGCGCAAGTGGCGGATAGCAGTAAGGCAATGAAAGATCGCATAGGCCGGACCTTGTGGCGAAATCAGTCGGTAGGCTTGCGATTGTACCTATGGGAATGGTTGACCTTCGGGCCACGCCCGTCTGCAAGGTCATTGCCATTGCGGACCTTGCCGAGACGTTCGCTGCTGTACGCGCCCGTGTGCCGTGCGGGCCGGCCCCAGCCGTGGTCAGCCGCTGGCCTGAAACGGATTGGCCATCGTCGCCTTGCCCTGCATCAGCCGCGACAACCGCGCCACGTAATGGCGGCACATGAAAAAATCGCCGGGAAACCAGGTCTGGCAATCGAGCCGCATCCGTGCGAAGTCCATGTCGCCCCCGATCGCGACAGTGGCAGGAATGTACTGGTTCAGTAGCGCATCGATCGCTGGCCAGTCAGCCAGCTCACTGCGCAGCAGTGTTTCATTGAGTGACAACAGGCGCTCCAGCGGTGACGGATCGCGATACGGAATTTGCGTCAGCGTTCGTATCACCGTGGGTGGCTGGCCGCGGTTGGCATCGACGAAGCCGACAATGTCTTGCAAGTGGTTGCGACACGCGACTTCGGTATGGGCCGCTTGGCAGGTGTCGCGCAAGCTGCCGAAGACCTTCGATACCGGATGCAGGTCCACGCTATCCGGCAGGAAGCGCGTGACCACGCTCTTGAACCAGCGCCAGTGGCTGGACAGTGCCGATTGCAGTTGGGATGCATCGACCGCCAGCAGCGCGCGCGGCAGTGCCGTGTCCTTCCAGGGCAATTGCGCCGGGCGCATCAGCACCGGCAGGCTGGCAGGTTGTGCTTGCCGTTGTGCTTGCGGTTGTCGCGCCTTCATTTCAAATGACAGCAAATCCATCAGCAGCCGGCAGGGGCCGGGCTCGTGGGTGCGTACGCAACGCGCATAACTGGTGTCGGCAAACGGCGAAGTGCCGGTCAGCGCGGCACCGGCGGGCAGGTAAGCGGCAATCGTTCGTTCAACCATTGGCCATTGCGACGCTACCGTCGCCGCAAAGCGGGCATCATTCAGCGCCAGCAGCGCATCGAGCGGCGCGGGCTGACGGTAGGGCAGTTCCTGCAGCGTGACCGCCGGCGCAGCGGACGCTGCAAGCAAGGCGAAGAGAATAGCCAGCCGAATGCGCATCGTGTGCTCCGCGAACGGTAAAACACACGATGATTCTCCTTACGGCACAGCCAGCGTTTGAGCGTGCACAAGGGCCATGTCGGACTTGCGCCTGTGTCGAGCAAGCGCGGTGTTCCGGTCCGCAGCCCTCAGCCGTCAGCCGTCAGCCTTCAATCGTTCAGCCCTTCAGTTCTTCTTCGATATACGCACGTACCACGTCGTCGAAGCTGGCATCGCGCACGAAGCCGAGGCGATCGGCACGCGGCGTCAGGAAGCTGCCGGGCCAGCTGCCGACCAGGCGCGTGATTGCTTCATCCTTTTCCCAGCGAACGCGCTTGGCCACATCATCACCAGCGACGCGCGCGAGCGCAGCAACCATCTCGCCCGCCGTTGTCGCCAGGCCCGGCAGGCTGATCGCGCCGCCGGTGCCAACATCGCTGGCGCTGATTTCATGCGCCTGGACCAGGTTCGCGATGGCACTGCGTGGCGACATGGCCCATACCTTGGTCTCCGGCGACACCGGGCACACGGCTTCGACGCCATTCAGCGGTTCGCGCACGATGCCGCTGGCGAAACTGGAGGCCGCCTTGTTGGCCTTGCCCGGACGGACCGTGATCGTCGGCAGTCGAATCGAGCGGCCGTCAATGAAGCGGCGGCGACTGTAATCATTGACCAGCAGTTCGCCGATGACTTTCTGCACGCCGTAAGAACCCTGCGGCGTCGGTGCGGTCGAGTCCAGCACTTGCGCCGGCAGTTCGCCGCCGAATGCGGCCACCGAGCTGGCGAACACCACGCGCGGACGGTTGCCATTGAGGCGCGCCTGTTCGAGCAGGATGCGGGTGGCATCGAGGTTGATGCGCATGCCGAGGTCGAAGTCGGCTTCGGCTTCGCCGCTGACGACGGCAGCCAGATGAAAGACCGAATCGATGGCCGGCGTCAGTGCGCGCGCAATCACGGCCGCATCGGCTACATCGCCTTCGATGACGCTGATGCGCGGGTCATCCAGCCCTTGGGGTGCGTTGCGGTCCAGCAGCACGATGCGCGTGACGGGCTGTTGCTTGCCAGCGGCATCGGCCAGCGTGTGACGCGCCAGCAGTTCGCGCGCCAGTTTCATGCCCAGAAAACCTGCGCCACCCGTGATCAGCACTTCCATCGTCGTCCCCGTTGTTATTGATTGTCGACACGCGTCGTCGGGCGAGCATAGCGGCTGCGCGAGTATGATGGCAAGCGATACGCAGTCCGTCTGCTTCGATTAAAAGGATGCCTTTGCGATGCCCATATTTGCCGCCAACCTGACGATGATGTTCAACGAAGTTCCCTTCCTGCAGCGCTTCGACGCGGCAGCGAAGGCGGGCTTCGCCGGATGCGAATTCCTGTTCCCGTACGAGCATTCGCCACAGGATGTCGCCGCGGCGCTCAAGGACAGCGGCATGCAGAACGTGCTGTTCAACCTGTCGCCCGGCGACTGGAGCAAGGGCGAGCGCGGACTGGCCGGCTTGCCGGGGCGCGAAGCTGAATTCCGCGACAGCGTCGCCACGGCAATAACGTATGCGCAGGCGCTGGGCACCAAGCGCCTGCATGCGATGAGCGGCATTCGTGCAGAAGGCATGACGCATGATGACTATGTCGCGACCATCGTGCCCAATCTGCAGCACGCTTGCGACCAGCTGGCGCCGCTCGGCATTACCTTGTTGATCGAGCCCATCAATACGCGCGACATGCCGGGCTACCAGTTATCGCTGCAAGCCGATGCACATGATCTGCTGGCACGCGTGGCGCGGCCCAACCTGAAAGTGCAGATGGATTTCTACCATGTGCAGATCATGGAAGGCGATGTCGCCACCAAGTTTCGCCGCTGGCAGAAAGACATCGGCCATGTGCAGATCGCCAGCGTGCCCGCACGCCACGAGCCCGACGAGGGCGAGTTGAATTACCCGTGGCTGTTCAAGCTGCTCGACGAGCTCGGCTATGACGGCTGGGTGGGCTGCGAGTACCGGCCGCGCGCGGACACCGTCGACGGCTTGCGCTGGCTGCGCCAGCACTAAGCCGGCGACCGACGCTCAGAACGGTATGCCCTGGGCGCGTTCGCGCTGTACCAGCTGACGGTCAGGCACCGGGTCTTCATGCATCTGCAGCGAGGGCCGGGTGTCCGGCGCGCGTTGCAGCATCCGCAGCTCGTCGCCGACGATCTCGGTCGTGTGCCGCTCGACCCCATCCTTGCCGGTCCATTTGCGTGTTTGCAGGTGGCCTTCGATATAGACCAGCGCGCCTTTCTTCAGGTGCTGCTGCGCCAGTTCGGCCAGCCGCTTGTAGAGCACCACGCGATGCCATTCGGTCGCATCGCGCCGCGCGCCGGTGGATTTGTTCTTCCACGCTTCGCTGGTCGCTACCGACAGATGGGCTACCGGTTCGCCGCTGTTCATCGTGCGCACATCCGGGTCGTGCCCGAGGTGCCCGATCAGTAATGCCTTGTTCAGTGTTCCAGTCATCGTGCTGTCCTTGGTTTTTTCTCTACGTCCTGCGGGTCTCGTCGTTCCTGCGGCCCATCGTGTGCAGGGCTGTCATCGGGTAGGTCTGATAGCCTGATACTCAGCCAACTCAGCCAACTCAGCCAACTCAGGCACCATGGGCCACTCAAGCCGGCAAGGCTTGCTCTCCCTCTTGCCGGCTTTCGAGAACGGTCTTGCGGCGATCCTTGGTTTGCGTGAACTCATCGAGTGCCGCCAGATCCTGCAAGGCATTGGCCGCGCGATATGCATGCGCAAAGGCGCGGTACAGGGTGTCCAGCGAATCGGCGCTGGTGATGGCGTCCAGCAGTGATTGCCGCTGCGCTTCATGCAAGCCGATGCGCACCGGTTCCTGAGCGCCGCTATCCAGCCAGGCCAGCAGCTCACGCCCCACCTGTTCATCGGGGCGCAGGATCATGCCGTCGAACAGCCGCGTCCTGTCCTTGCCCACATGCGCAAGGTGCTGGCTGTCGAGCTCCATGAAAACCGTAAATTCGTACTCGATCCCATCGCGCATCACAGGCGCGAGGCCAATCTTGCGCACCACTTGCCGGCCGGTGCGCTCGTCTTTTTCTTGCACGTATTCGGTTTTGGCGCGCATCGTTGCGATCACATGGCAAGGGCTTTGCAGCATGGCCTCGACCAGCGCATTGTGTTCGGGCGTCACCTGCCGCCATGCCTGCCAGCTGTTGCCTGAGCGGTCGGCAATCTTGCCGTGCCGGTCCAGCGAGCCGCCTTCACCGGTCCATGCATGTGACAGACTGTCGACAATGATGGTCTGCACGCCGGCGTCTTCCAGTGCATGGATAGCCTCGATGTAACGCGCGGGTGTGAAAGGCGGCGTCAATTGCAGCACGTCATAGCCTTCGGGCAGCAGGTCGGCATACAGGTCGCCGCTGCCGTGTTCGGTATCGATTAATCCTATCGGACCGCCCAGCCCATGGGCGATCAGCAATGCCGAGTAAGTCTTGCCGCTGCCCGCAGGACCGGACATGCCCAGTCGCAGCTTCGCGCGGCACTTGGTGGCGCGATGAATTTCGAATGCTTTCATTGTCGGTTTCCGTCGATATCGTCTTGTTGAATACGCCTGAATATTCTTTGACCGACAAGTTGGTAAAACGATCTCGGCTGGAGCGATTTTTGTGCGCACAAGAGCCAGGCAGCGCGCGGTGGCGCGTTGCCTGGCGACCGATGACAACGATCATTGCGCTGAAGTTCAGGACTTCAGTTCAGACCTTCAGTTCAAACCTTCCTGAGCAGGAAGCCGCCGATGGCTAACGGTCCGTTATTGGCCGCGAGCAGCCGGAACGCGCCGGCCAGTTCCGCCGGCGCATTGCCGCTGCCGCCCGTGGCGACCGGCCCGAAGAAGCGGCCCGACAGCGCGCCCGACAGGCTGTCATTGGACGCTGCACCGTTGAAGTAATTCGCAAACTGCGCGCTGTTGATGCTGACCGTTGTCGTCAGGTTCACCGGCAACGGGTCTTGCGTGCCTTCGTCGATCCGGGTCGATGTCACCGTCAGCTTCACGGTGCGCGCCGCGAAATCGACGACAGCCTCGACATCGCCGGCGATCGGATAGGAGTCGAGCGAAGGATCAAAGCTCCACCACCCCTTCAGGTGGCCGATGTAGCGCGCCGTGCCGGTGGTCGGCACCGAGGCCGGGGGCGTTACCTGGCCAAAGGCGACGAAGCCGCGCCGCGCCTTGTTGTGCTCGAGTGCGCCGCCCCATTCGATGATATCCACCGTGTCCTGCGTGATCCACGACGCGAGGTTGGCGTACTGGTAGCTCCAGTCATGGAAATTGCGGAAGCCCTTGAAGCCGGGGAAGGGCACGCCCCGTCCATTCGGCGGTGCCACGGGATTGCCATTGGCATCGGCGTTGTCGCCGGCGTCGGTGGCGCCATCTTCATGCAGCCGCGTGGCCAGCGCATTGTCGGGTACCGTGCCGCCGCTGTGCCAGTCGCCGGTAAAGCTTTGCACGCCCTCGGATTCCTGTTGCGGACAGTTGCTCGCATCCGCAGGGCAGCGGATAGGCTCGTCGCGCGGGAAATACGCATTGTTGGCGTAATGCGCTTGCGTGCCGGCCTTGCCCTTGCGCGCGAAGTCGAAGAAATTGAGGTCGCTGGAAGGCGGCAAGGCCACCGTACTGATCTTGCCGTCGGCATCAAGCTGTACGCGCCCCTGATGCGTGAGAAAAGTCTCGATGATGGGCGGGCGCTCGGTCTTGCCATCCCACGACAGACCGAGCTGGCTCAGCAGCAGTGCCACGCTGGTCACGGCGCCACTGGCATCGTGCTTGACACGAATGTCGGCCAGCCCGCCGGTCGCCGGTTGCAAGCCGACGGCGATGGCGGGGGAGTTGTTCGGCGCCTCCAGATCGTTGGTCGAGGTGGCGTAGACCTGTACGCTGGAGGCGGTCACGGCGATCCCGCTGTCGGTGCGCAGGATCGTGCTGCCAGTGCACTGCGTGCCTGCCTCGGGGCAGGCCATGGTCGTGGCACTGCTCAACGCCGGCTTGATGATGGCGCCATTGTTCATTGCGCCGCCGCCACCACCGTCGCCGCATCCGGCCAGCAGCAACAGCAAGGCCAGCGCGCCCGTATTCCTGTCCATGCAAACTTTCATGCTCGCTCCCTGTTTCTTCCTTCGTCTGTGAATGCGCCGCAGGCATCTGTCGGCGTGGCCATCCGAGAACTTAGGGAAGGGGGGGCGCGCCTCATTGAGCGCTGACAAGCAGGCGCGGCAGCCGCACTGCCGCAATGCACAGGATTTACGCCGCAGCAAGCGAGTCATGCCGGCGGCAAACAAATGCGCGGCCAGGGCGTACAGCGTTGGTCGCTGTCACCCTGGTTGCGAAAGGGAGGACGGGGCGGCCAAAGTCGCCGCTGGCTCAGGCGGGCATCACGCGCATTTCCGTTTCGCGCGCCACATGCCAGTCGCGCAATTGATCGGGCCGCATCGGACGGCCGATCAGGTAGCCCTGTGCGAGCCCGCAGCCCAGGTCGCGCAGCATGCTGAAGGCGCCCGCGCTTTCAATACCTTCGGCCACCGTCTCGACCCCGAGTTTCTGGCCGAGCGCGAGCACGGTTTCGGCGATCGCCAGCGAGCGCAAGTCGGTATCGATATGGGTGACGAAAGCCTTGTCGACCTTCAGTTTGTCGATCGGCAGTTGTGCGAGGTGGCTGAGGCTGGAGTAACCGGTGCCGAAGTCATCGAGCGCTACGCGCAGGCCCAGCTTCTTGAGCCAGACCATGGTCCGCGTCGCTTCCTCGATGCGGCTCATCACCGTGGTCTCGGTGACTTCCAGCTCGAGGCAGCTGGGGTTCATCGTGCTGCTGTCGAGCGCGGCGAGCAGGCGATCACGGAAATCCGGCGAGCGAAACTGGATCGGCGACACATTGACGGCGATCCTGACCTCGGGCAGGCCGGCCTCGCGCCAAAGTTCATGCTGGCGGCAAGCTTCGCGGATCACCCATTCGCCAATCTGGTGGATCAGGCCACTGGCTTCGGCGGCGGCAATGAAGTCGCCCGGCATCAGTTCGGCGCCATCGGGCTGGCGCCAGCGGATCAGGGCTTCGACGGCCGACAGTTTGCCGCTGCGCATGTCGATGACGGGCTGGTAAGCCAGCTCGAAATCATCTTCCTGCAGGCTGCGCCGCAGCCGCTGCTCGAGCGCGAACACATTGGCGGTGTTGCTGCGTATCTCTTCCGAGAAGTACTGGTAATTGTTGCGGCCGCGGCTCTTGGCGTGATACATCGCCGCGTCTGCGCGCCGTATCAGCAGGTCGATGTCGTTGCCGTCGTCGGTGTACAGGCTGATGCCTATCGATGGCGAGGTATGCAATTCCAGCGACTCGATACGATACGGTTCGGACAGGCGCTTCAACAGGTGCGAGGCAATGCTTTCGAGATGCGCATCCGAATGCAGCTCCGTCAGCACGGCAACGAATTCGTCACCGCCCAGCCGGCCCACCAGGTCACTGGAACGCACCGAGGTCTTCAGCCGTCCCGCGACTTCCTGCAGCATCAGGTCGCCAGTACGGTGTCCGTAGGTGTCGTTGATGGGCTTGAAGCGGTCGAGGTCGAAAAACATCACGGCCAGCTTTTGCTTGTGGCGCTGCGCGCCGCCGATCAGTTGCGCGCCGATCTCATAAACCAGCGCGCGATTCGGCAGCCCGGTCAGCGGGTCGTGCTGGGCTGCGTGCCGCAGCTTTTCTTCGGCGCGCTTGCGCTCGGTGATATCGGTCATGAAGCTGACGCCCATCTTGCCTTCGAACGTATCGGTGACCGTGATCGCGGCCTCGATAGGGAATAGTTCGCCATTCTTGCGTCGGCCTTGCAGGTCGAGACCGTGCCGCATCTGGCGCTCGTCCGACTTCGCAAAGAATGCGCGCAGGTGGCGCGCATGCGCGGCGCGCTGCGGCGCGTCGATCAGTATGTCGAGCGGCTTGCCGACCAATTCATCCGGTTCGTAACCGAAGATCCTGTGCGCCGCCAGGTTTGCGATCCGTATGTTGCCGTCGGTATTGATACCGAAGATGCCTTGCGACGAAGATTCCAGCAGCGCCGTCACCGTGTGCTGGTTGAGCTCCATCTGACGCTTGGTCTGTTCCAGCGAGCGCATCAGGTCGGCCTTGCGGTCGCGTGCCCGCTTGAAAGATTCGCCGGCGATGCCGAACAACAACGCATCGATGATGAAGATGGCCATCAGCGTCAACTCGGCCGGCTGCCCGATCTTCAGCGTGTACGCTGGCTGGATGAACAAGTAAGTCGACACCAGCACGCAGACGACGCAGGTGAACAGCGCCAGCCGCAGGCCGCCGTACAGCGCGGCCATCGCGATGGCGAGGAAATAGACCGCCACCGGGCCGACATACTGCATCAGCGGCAGCAGCAGCCGCAGTCCTGTCAGGCCAGCGATCAGCACCAACATCAACAAGTAGGGCTTGAAGCGCAACAGTCTTTCCATCGAGGGATGGAGTGCCGGCGGCGGCCAAAGTTCAGGCTGGCGCTGCGGGCGGCGACCGCGGTCGGCCAAAAGCCCGTGAAAACCCGCAAAAATCCACTGGCGCGGCCCGGCCTGCCGAGGCGAAACAGGGGGGCGGCGGCTATAATCCCGGCTTTGCCGCCTGTCCGCGCGGCAGCCCCGAATGCCCCATCCCATGCAATCCAGACACAAAGAACAAATCGTCCAGCTGTTCACCGCTGCCGTTGCGCCGCTGCTGGCCGGCACCGAGCTCGCCATGCCCGTCATCACGCTGGAGCGCCCGCGCGACCCGTCGCACGGCGACCTGGCCTGCAACATCGCGATGCAGCTGGCCAAGCCGCTGAAGAAGAACCCGCGCGAGCTGGCCCAGGGCCTGGCCGACGCGGTGATGGCCAACCCGGCCCGCCAGGGCTTGCTCGATGCGGTCGAGATCGCCGGCCCCGGCTTCATCAACCTGCGCGTGGCGATGGCCGCCAAGCAGGATGTGGTGCGGCGCGTGTTTGCCGACGTCGAATGCTTCGGAAAATCGAACGCCGGCGCCGGCAGCAAGGTGCTGGTCGAGTTCGTGTCTGCCAACCCGACCGGCCCGCTGCATGTGGGCCACGGCCGCCAGGGTGCGCTCGGCGACGCGATCTGCGCGCTGCTGGAAGCGCAGGGCAATGAAGTGCTGCGCGAGTTCTACTACAACGATGCCGGCGTGCAGATCGCTACGCTGGCTTCTTCGGTGCAGGCGCGCGCGCAGGGCAGGAAGCCCGGCGACGCCGGCTGGCCCGAGTCGGCGTACAACGGCGACTACATCGCCGACATCGCGGCCGATTTCCTCGCGAAGAAAACGGTATCCGCTGCCAATGGCGAGCCGGTCACGGCCAGCGGCGACGTCAATGACATCGAATCGATCCGCCGCTTTGCGGTGACTTACCTGCGCCACGAGCAAGACCTTGACTTGCAAGCCTTCGGCGTGCGCTTCGACAACTACTACCTCGAATCCTCGCTGTACACCGACGGCAAGGTCGAGGCCGCCGTCGATGCGCTGAACAAGGCCGGCAAGACCTTCGAACAGGATGGCGCGCTATGGCTGCGCAGCACCGACTACGGTGATGACAAGGACCGCGTGATGAAGAAGTCCGACGGTACCTACACCTACTTCGTGCCGGACGTGGCGTACCACATCGCCAAATGGCAGCGCGGCTACCAGAAGGTGATCAACATCCAGGGCAGCGACCACCACGGCACCATTGCGCGCGTGCGCGCCGGCCTGCAGGGGGTGGGCGCTGGCATTCCGCAAGGCTATCCGGACTACGTGCTGCACAAGATGGTCACCGTGATGAAAAACGGCGAAGAGGTGAAGATCTCCAAGCGCGCCGGTTCCTACGTGACCCTGCGCGACCTGATCGAATGGTCGGCCGGCGATGCCACCGATGCCAACGGCCAGCGCGACCTGACCCGCGGCCGCGATGCGGTGCGTTTCTTCCTGATCTCGCGCAAGGCCGATACCGAATTCGTGTTCGATGTCGACCTCGCACTGGCCCAGTCCGATGAGAATCCGGTGTACTACGTGCAGTATGCGCATGCACGTATCTGCTCGGTGCTGGCCCAGTGGACGGCGGCGGGCGGCGATGAAGCGAAGCTCCAGGGCGTGGACCTGTCGCCGCTGGTGGCGCCGCGTGAAGCGAGCCTGCTGGCAAGACTGGCCGAATTCCCCGAGATGCTGGCCAAGGCCGCCGAAGAAATGGCGCCACACCAGGTGGCGTTTTACCTGCGCGACCTCGCTGGCGAATTGCACAGCTACTACAATGCAGAACGCGTGCTGGTGGATGATGAAGCCTTGAAGCTGGCGCGACTGGCGCTGTTGCTGGCCACGCGCCAGGTGCTGCGCAATGGCCTGCAACTGATTGGCGTTTCGGCGCCCGCAAGAATGTGATGACAGCGTCGATGACTGCGTCGTTTCGTCGGATGAAGCAAGGCTCGGCTTTCCAGCGTCGCCGCCAGCAAGGCGGCACGCTGGCCGGCCTGATCGTCGGCCTCATCATCGGCCTGCTGGTGGCCGTCGGCGTGGCGATGACGATCATGAAGACCCCGCTGCCCTTCGTCGACAAGCTCGGCAAGCAGGCGCAACCGGCGGGCGAACTCGGCGACCCGAACAAGACACTGCCCGGTGGCGCGCGCGAGCGTCGCGAGCACATGGATGACGCCGAGCCACCGTCGACACCAGCCGCACCGGCCTCGCCACCGCCACCACCCGCAGCGGTCGTCAGGAAGCCGGCAGAGGTAACACCGGCGCCGCCGCCGCCAACAGCGCCGGTCACCACGCCGACCAAGGACAATGCCCCGGCCAGCGGTACCGCCCGCGCCGACAAGGCTGCACCGGCCACCGGTACGGGCAATGCTGTCGCCCCCGCGACCCCGGCCGGTCCGCCGGCCGCCAGCGGCGGCGATGCCTTCACCTACTATTTGCAGGCGGGCGCCTTCCGCGAGCTGCAGGATGCCGAGGCGACCAAGGCCAGGCTGGCGATGATGGGCGTGGCCGCGACCATCGCCGAGCGCAAGTCCGAGATTGGCACGCTGTACCGTGTGCGCGTGGGTCCGTTCGCCGAAGTCGATGCGATGAATCGCGCGCGCGTACGCCTGTCCGACAATGGCGTCGATGCCGCCGTCGTGCGCGTGCCCAAATAAGCACCAGATCGAGCAAAGCAAGTAAACATTCGTAAGCGGACTGCCGGCGGCAGGTAACCGGGCTCAGACTGGGAGCCTGCCAGAGTCCGGACTGCGAAGCATCCGACAAGACCTTAGAACAACCTGGATAGAGGAAAACCATGCGACTCCTGCAACGCCTGTTTGCCATTGCCTGTTTCGGACTGATCGCAACCGCTGCTGCGGCGGCACCGAATGCGCCGGTCGAAGGCCAGGAATACATCCGCCTGCAACAGCCGGTGCCGACCGACAGCGGCAAGAAGGTCGAGGTGCTGGAGTTCTTCTGGTACAACTGCCCGCACTGCTACCAGTTCGAGCCGCATCTGGCCGAATGGATCAAGAAGCAGGGCGACCGTATCGTGATGAAGCGCGTGCCGGTCGGCTTCCGCGAATCCTTCGTGCCGCAGCAAAAGCTCTACTACACGCTGGAGGCCATGAACCGCCTCGACCTGCATCGCGTGGTGTTCGATGCCATCCATGCCGGCCGCCAGAAGCTCGACCGTGAAGAGCAGATCATGGCCTTCATCGAGAAGCAAGGCGTGGACATGAAGAAGTTCACCGATACCTTCAATTCCTTCACGGTGCAATCGAAGGTGGGTCGCGTGGCCCAGTTGCAGCAGACCTTCCGCATTGATGGCGTACCGACCGTGGTCATCGACGGCCAGTACATCACTTCGCCGTCGGTCGTCGGCCAGACCATGCGCGGCGCGTCCGAAGCGCAGATGAATGCGGCGACGTTGCAGGTGATGGACGCGCTGGTCGCGAAGAAGAAGTAAGCTTCGGAGCCGCGTTGAAGCGCGTATTCATCACCGGCGCCTCGAGCGGGCTGGGCGAGGCGCTGGCGCGTGAATACGCGGCAAGCGGCGCGCGCCTTGGCTTGCTGGCGCGCCGCAGCGACAAGCTGCAGGCACTGGTTGCCAGCCTGCCCAATCCCGCACTGCATCTCTGTTATACCGTCGATGTCAATGACCATACGGCACTGGCCGACGCTGCTGCCGACTTCATCGCACGCACCGGCGGCGCCGATGTCGTGATCGCGAATGCCGGCGTGTCTTTCGGCACGCTGACCGGGCGCGAAGGCGATGTGGCCGTCATCGAGCGCATCCTGCAAACCAATGTGGTGGCCACCGCCGCTACCTTTGCGCCGTTCATCGCGAGCATGAAGGCGCAGGCTGCAGCCGGCGCGCGCGACCTGCGGCTGGTGGGAATCGGCAGCGTGGCCGGCATCCGCGGGCTGCCCGGTGCCGAAGCCTATAGCGCGTCGAAGGCCGCCGTCATCAGCTATTGCGAATCGCTGCGCGTGGAATTGCGCAGTCATGGCATACGCGTGGTGACGATTGCGCCCGGCTACATCGACACGCCGATGACCCGGGTGAACACTTACCGCATGCCTTTCCTGATGCCTGCCGAGCGCTTCGCACGCAGCGCTGCACGCATCATCGATGCCGGCCGCAGTTACGCCGTGATCCCGTGGCCGATGCGCATCGTGTCCTGGGCATTGCGGCTGATGCCGAACTGGCTGTTCGATGCCGCCTTTGCGCGCGCGCCGCACAAGCCGTCGGTGCAAGAGATTGAAGGTCCCGCTTCCCGATGAACGACGCCATCGCAAAAGCATCTCCTGCCGCAGTTGATGTGCTGGTCGATGCCATCGGCACCGTGCATCGCGCGGTGCAAGCCGGCGAGACGCCGCGCATCGTGTCGCTGGTACCTTCGGTCACCGAATTGATCTGCGATCTGGGTCTGGCGCACTGGCTGGTGGGCCGCACCGGCTTCTGCATTCATCCGGCCGAGGTGCTGGCGCCGATTGCCAAGATCGGCGGCACCAAGGACGTCAACCTCGGCAAGCTGCGCAAGCTGCAGCCGACGCATGTGGTGGTCAATATCGATGAAAACGAAAAGCCGACGGTCGATCAGATCGCCGAATTCGTGCCTCACATCATCGTCACCCATCCGGTAGCGCCCGAAGACAACCTGCCGCTGTACCGCCTGCTGGGCGGCATCTTCGGTGCCGAGGCGCGCGCTGAAGCCTTGTGCGTGCAGCTGGAAGCCGAGCTGGCGCTGACGCGCGCGCTGGCCTCCTCGCTGAAAGACAAAGGAGCGGCGGGCAAGCGCGTGCTCTATTGCATCTGGCAAGACCCGTGGATGACGGTGTCGCGCGACACCTATATCGCACGCATGCTGGCGCTGGTCGGCTGGCAGCAATGGGAAGCACCGTCCGAGGCGCGTTATCCGGCCTTCCGCTGGAGCGACGAGGTCGTCCATCAGGTCGACGAAGTGCTGCTGTCCAGCGAACCGTATCGCTTCACCGAAGACCATGCCGATGCGCTCGAGCGCCAGCTCGGCAAGCCTGTGCGCGTGGTCGATGGCGAAATGCTGTCCTGGTATGGCAGTCGCGCGATTGCGGGGCTGCGCTACCTGCGCGAGCTGGCGGTGGCTTGAGCCCGGGTTGCGGGCGCGTCGCTCTGCAGATCTGTTCCTGCGGGCATGACCCTACCCGCAAATAAATTTCCCGATCGGGAAATTTCATGTCATTTCTCGTGATCTGGCGCCAAATTTTCCCGATCGGGAAAATTGTATTGCTTGTACCGGCCAATCTCGCCATAATTTCCCGATCGGGAAATTCAATCCCTATCGATGGAGCGGGCCATGATCCAGTTGGATACGCCAGACACGCTAGGCACGCAGGTACTCGCTGCGCGCAAGCGCCTGAGCCTGACACAGTCCGAGCTCGCGTTGGCGGCCGGCGTCGGCGTGCGCTTCATCGTTGACCTGGAAGCGGGCAAACCCACGCTCCGGCTGGCGCAGGTATTGCGCGTGATCGATGCCTTGGGCTGCAAGCTGATGCTCGACGGGCTTGAAGGTTTTGACGCTGCGCCATCGCATGCATCCGAGACAAGTCATGACGCGTGAACTGGGCGTCTGGTTGCACGCCAATCAGGTAGGCACCCTGACGCTTGAGGCTGACCGGCTGGGTTTTGCGTATGACGTCCATTGGCTGACGCAATCCGCTTCGGTCGCGTTGTCATGTTCTTTGCCGTTGCGAGAACAGCCTTTCGATGACCGCGAGTGCCGCCCCTTTTTCTCCGGCTTGCTTCCCGAAGGCCAGCTGCGACAGCTGATCGCTCAACAATGTCAGGTGTCGGGCGGGAATGACTTTGCGCTGCTGGCTGCCATTGGCGGCGAGTGCGCCGGGGCGATTACTTTTCTGCCCGTCGGCAGCAAGCCGCAGACCGTGAAGCCCGAAGACACGGAGTGGCTGGACGACTCGCAGTTGCGCAACTTGCTCGATGAGCTTCCTCATCGGCCTATGCTGGCAGGCCGGGACGGGCTGCGTTTGTCATTGGCGGGCGCGCAAGACAAATTGCCCGTCGTATTTGACGGCAGCAGGATTGGATTGCCGAAAGGCGGGCGCCCCAGCACGCACATACTGAAGCCGGCGATCCGATCGCTTGAGGGCAGCGTGATCAATGAAGCGTTCTGCCTTGCCCTGGCGGGCGCGATGCAGCTGCCGGCAGCGCAGGCCATCGTGCATGACATCGGCGAACGGCGCGTCTTGCTTGTTACCCGCTACGACAGGCGCGTGGCCGATGAGGCTGGACTGTCGAAGGCGCAAACGCGAAGACGTGTATCGCGCTTCGCAGAAACGCTGCCGATGGTTGCGCAGGAATTGCTCAGCGACGGACGCTTTGCTCGCCAGCCCTTGTTGGAAAAGATCGTGAAGCTGGTTGAGGAGCGCTCAGCCCTCGCTGTTCTCCGCTTGTCCGTTTGAGGTTTCACTCGCTGCGCACGAAGCGCAGCACCCCGTCTTCCCCTTCTTCGCGCGTCAGCTCACCCGCATACCAGAGCCGGTGCAGGTGCGCGAGCGCCTCGCCCATCGCAAAGGTCAGCTGGTGCGTGTCCAGTTCGCGCTTGAACATGATGGGCACGATGTCCGCCGCCGATTGTGGCGTGACGCAGGCCTCGCTGACTTCATCCAGCCGTTCGGCGTGATGCGCCTGCAGCTGCGCAATGCGTTGATGCAGGCCGCGGAAGGGTTTGCCATGCGAGGGCAGCACCAGCGTGTCTTGTGGCAGCGGCAGGAATTTTTCCAGCGAGTTCAGGTATTGGCCGACTGCGTCCGCTTCCGGCTCGATCGCGAACACCGAGGTATTGGTCGAGATGCGCGGCAACACCATGTCACCCGAAATCAGGATGCCAAGCTCAGCGCAATGCAGCGCCGCATGTTCGGGCGAGTGGCCGGTGCCGGTGATGACGCGCCATTCACGGCCGCCGATCTGCAGCGGCCGGCTTTCTTCAAGCCGCAGAAAATGCGCGGGCACCTTGGGCACCAGCGTCGTGTAATAGGACTTGCGCCCGTCCAGCTGCGCCAGGCGGGCCGGGTCGGTCAGGCCGTGGCGCTGGAAATGCGGCACCATCGCCGGACCGTCGGCGCCCGGCAGCGCGGCGCCCATCATGCGCGCAAAGCCATATTCGCCGACCGTCATCACCAGCGGCGCCTGCCAGCGCTCGCATAGCCAGGCCGCCAGCCCCACATGATCCGGGTGGCAGTGGGTGGCGATCACGCGCCGGATCGGCTTGCCCTGCAATTCCTGCGCAAATACCTGCTCCCATGCTGCACGGGTTTCGTCGGTGGCAATGCCGCAATCGACCACGGTCCAGCCCTCGCCGTCGTCCAGCAGCCAGAGGTTGATGTGGTTCAGCGCGAACGGCAAGCCCATGCGCAGCCAGCGCACGCCGGGTGCCAGTTCGATGGTTGTGCCGGTGGCGGGCAGGGTGTCGCCCAGTGGGTAGTGGAGCTCGGATTCCTGTGGATTCATGCGGCTTTTCCGTGATTTTTCCGGTCTTTGCACCGCTGGCCTTGCCCGCCGAAAGGGCGTGGCCGGGCCGGCCAGGGATGCCGAAAGATTGTCAAAATGTTGCTGCACTGCGGGGTTTGCAATTGCGTATACCCCGCCTACAATACCCGCTTAATTGACGTTTACGTAAACGTCCATTCTACAGGGCCCGGGCGGGCGCTGCCGGCGGCCGGCCAGGCCGGTTGGCTGCGAGGCCGGGGCACGGATACGGAGACCATGGCGACTTACACCATCACCGAGTTGGCGCGCGAGTTCGACATTACGCCCCGCGCCATCCGTTTCTATGAAGACCAGGGGCTGATCAGCCCGCGTCGCGAAGGCACGGGCGGCCGCACCCGCGTCTATGGCGCACGCGACCGCACGCGGCTCAAGCTGACCCTGCGCGGCAAGCGGCTGGGACTGACCCTGTCCGAGATCAAGGACCTGGTCGACATGTACGAATCGCCCAAGGATTCCACCGCCCAGCTCACCAGTTTCCTTGCCGTGCTGGCGCGCCATCGCGAAGCGCTCGAGCAGCAGCGCGAAGACATCGAAGTCACGCTGGCCGAGATCACCGGGCATGAAGACCAGTGCCGCCGCATGCTCCCCGACGCCGAATCCCGGCCCAAGAATGGCGGTACGCCGCCCCGGCGCGCTGCCTGACCCCGACAGCAGCACCTGTCACGTGCTGCCCGCGCCCGCGAGCAGCGGGACAAGAACGACATAAGCCGAAACAAGCTGATACAAGCCGACAAGCACCGACAAGCACCGACAACAAGCAATAACAAGCACGATAACAAGCTCGACAACAAGCTCGGATATACAGGAGACCCAAGATGATCGATTTGCCCGGACTCACTTTCGACCATGGCGACGATATCGCCGCACTGCGCGACGCTGTACGCCAGTTTGCCGAGAGCGAGATTGCGCCGCGCGCAGCCGAGATCGACCGCACTGACCAGTTCCCGATGGACCTGTGGCGCAAGATGGGCGAACTCGGCCTGCACGGCATCACCGTGCCCGAGGCTTATGGCGGCAGCGACCTTGGGTACCTCGCGCACATCATCGCGATGGAAGAGATCTCGCGTGCATCGGCCTCGGTCGGCCTGTCGTATGGCGCGCACTCGAACCTGTGCGTGAACCAGATCCGCCGCAATGGCAGTGAAGAGCAAAAGCGGAAATACCTGCCCAAGCTGATCAGCGGCGAACATGTGGGCGCACTCGCCATGTCCGAGCCCAACGCCGGTTCCGATGTTGTCAGCATGAAGCTGCGCGCCGATTTCAAGGGCGACCGCTGGGTGCTCAATGGCAGCAAGATGTGGATCACCAACGGCCCCGACGCCGATGTGCTGGTGGTCTATGCAAAGAACGACATCGAAGCCGGCCCGCGCGGCATCACCGCCTTCCTGATCGAAAAAGGTTTCAAGGGTTTTTCGGTCGCGCAAAAGCTCGACAAGCTCGGCATGCGCGGCTCGCACACCGGCGAGCTGGTGTTCCAGGATTGCGAAGTGCCGGCAGAGAATGTGCTCGGCGGCCTCGGTCGTGGCGTCAATGTGCTGATGTCGGGCCTCGACTTCGAACGGACCGTGCTGTCGGGCGGCCCGCTGGGCATCATGCAGGCGTGCATGGACGTGGTCGTGCCTTATGTTCATGAGCGCAAGCAGTTTGGCCAGCCGATCGGCGAGTTCCAGCTCATGCAGGGCAAGCTGGCCGACATGTATTCGACCATGATGGCATGCAAGGCCTATGTCTATGCGGTGGGCCAGGCCTGCGACCGCGCGAAGTCGCCCGAGCAGGTGCGCGCACTGCGCAAGGATGCGGCCGGCGCGATCCTGTACTCGGCCGAGAAGGCGACCTGGATGGCCGGCGAAGCAATCCAGACCCTGGGCGGCAATGGCTACATCAATGAATACGCGCCAGGCCGCCTGTGGCGCGACGCCAAGCTGTACGAGATCGGCGCCGGCACCAGTGAAATTCGCCGCATGCTGATCGGCCGCGAGCTGTTCGGCGAAACTGCCTGACGAATCGCGTGCAGAATCGCCGGTCGAATCGCATGTCGAATCGTTTGTCAAAGCTTCAGCACAGCGCCAACGCCAGACCGTAACCCCGAGGACCCGTAAAGGACCGTATGCAGCATTTCCCGAAACTGTTGTCGTCGCAGATCGCGTTCGATATCGCGCGCGTGATCATGGACGGTTTCGACAAGCACTACCGGCTGTTCCGGCAGTCGAGCCAGGCTGCGCGCCGTCATTTCGAGAACATGACCTGGAAGCAGGCGCAGGCCGAGGCGCGCGAGCGTATCGCCTTCTATGACCGCCGCGTGCAGGAATGCATACAGGCGCTGGAAGACGAATACGACGAAGCCGAACTGACCGATGCCGTCTGGCGCGAAGTCAAGCTGCACTACATCGGCATGCTGACCGAGCACAGCCAGCCCGAACTGGCCGAGACCTTCTTCAATTCGGTATGCTGCAACATCCTGCATCGCACCTATTTCAACAACGACTTCATCTTCGTCTGGCCGACCATCTCGACCGAGTACATCGAGCCGCGCGAAGGCGTGCCCGCTTACCGTGTCTATTACCCGGGGCGCGATGGCTTGCGCAGTTCCCTGCGCCGCGTGATCACCAACTTCCAGTTCGGCGGTGATTTCGCCGACCTCGAGCGCGATGTCGCGCTGGTCGAGGCCCGGCTGCATCTGCTGCTCGGCGGCCATCCGCCCGAGGCCAACCACCAGATTCAGGTGCTCTCCAGCCCCTTCATGCGCAACAAGGGTGCTTACATCATCGGCCGCCTGATCAATGGCAACCAGTTGCATGGCTTCGTGATTCCGGTGCTGCACAACCGCAGCGGCGAGATGTACCTCGACACTGTGCTGACCGACACCAGCCAGCTGACGCTGCTGTTCTCCTTCACGCGTGCCTATTTCATGGTCGACATGGAAGTGCCGTCGGCGTATGTGAAATTCCTGCGCACCATCCTGCCCAACAAGCCGCGCAGCGAGATCTACACCGTGCTCGGCCTGCACAAGCAGGGCAAGGCGGCGTTCTACCGCGACTTCCTGCACCACCTCGCGAATTCGTCGGATAACTTTGCGATTGCGCCCGGCATCCGCGGGCTGGTGATGGTGGTGTTCGCGCTGCCGTCCTTCCCCTACGTGTTCAAGGTCATCAAGGACCAGTTCCCGGCGCCGAAGGAAACCACGCGCGAACTCGTCAAGGAAAAATACCTGCTGGTCAAATACCACGACCGCGTCGGTCGCATGGCCGATACGCTCGAATACTCGAATGTCGCCTTCCCGCGCTCACGCTTCTCGGACGAGCTGCTGGCCGAACTGAAAGAAGTCGCGCCGTCGCTGATCGAAGAAGACCGTGACCAGGTGATCGTCAAGCACCTGTACATCGAGCGCCGCATGACGCCGCTGAACATCTGGCTGACCGACGCCGAGCGTAACGGCGATGAGCAAAAGCTCGAACATGGCGTGCGCGAGTATGGCAATGCGATCAAGGACCTGGTCGCCGCCAACATCTTCCCCGGCGACATGCTGTACAAGAACTTCGGCGTCACCCGCCAGGGCCGCGTCGTGTTCTACGACTACGACGAAATCGAATACATCACCGACTGCAATTTCCGCAACATCCCTGCGCCGCGCCATGAAGAAGATGAAATGGCCAGCGAACCCTGGTATCACATCGCGAAGAACGATGTATTCCCGGAACAGTTCGGCGTCTTCCTGCTCGGGAACCCGAAAGTACGGCAGTACTTCATGAAGCATCACGCGGAATTGCTGACGGCCGACTACTGGCGCGAGCGCAAGCAGAGCATCGTCGACGGCCAGGTGCCCGACACCTTCCCGTATCCGCAGGAGATACGTTTCATCCACCACAACGGCGCAGCG
>JACCDQ010337377.1_pt1 | contig 24720 bp, 21 predicted proteins | sample 7446031 | NCBI WGS metagenome assembly JACCDQ01 (sample SAMN15323442, study PRJNA562643) | freshwater metagenome | isolation source: river surface water | place: USA:Blue River Watershed | collected 2017-08-17 | reverse complement strand
TAGAATCCCTAAATGTGACGCGAGTACACACAAAAAATATTTCAATGCTCTTGAGAATTATTTCAAAAGAAAAGAATTTGACACAACATCAAAGAACATATCAAGGGTTTGCTATGAATCTTACGATCCAGATATTTATGTAAATGACTTTAGCTTTGAATGGACTACCATGCTTGATAAAGAGGAACATTTCTCAAAGCAACAAAAGCCAGTCATTGCAATTACAGACACCAACGAAATACTTAGACGTGTAATGGTGTGGTGGACAAATAATTACGGAATGGCAGATGGGTCACGTAACCATAATTTGTTCATCTTACTTAAGGCATGTTGTGAGTTTGGGGTTGATAAAGAAGAAGCTAGGCAACAAGCATTGAGTTTTGTTGAAAGTGACTTCACTCAAAAAGAGATAATCACTACACTTGACTCAGCTTATAAAGACATGAGTGTATTTAACAGCAAGTCATTTGAGGATAATAACAAGACTGACGACATTAAAAAGCGTATTAGTTACGGTGATACACTGATGGATGTTGTGATAAATACTGGCGTGGATGAAGATACTATACGCAACATAGCTGACTCAATTCAGGAGGATCAGTTCTGGAGTCAATCTTCAAAAGGTGTAATATCCATCATACCACATAAGTTCCGTAACTTCTTAACACGTAATGGGTACTATAAGTATTACCACGCAAAAGCAGAGAACTTTGTATTTGTTAAGATTACTAACAATTTAATTGACGATACTACAGAGGACAGGATAAAAGAGTTTGTGCTTGATTACTTGGAGAGTAATGGCGACTGGGCTGTGTATAACTTCTTTGCGGAGAAGACCAAGATATTTAAGGAGGATTTCTTGAATTTCTTGAAGACAGTTGATCCAAAATTCATCATTGACTCAAAGAGTGATGCGTATATTTACTTCAACAACTGTGCGGTTAAGGTTACGCCAGATGAAATAAGCACAATAGACTACATTGATTTGGATGGTATTGTGTGGCAGAAGCAAATCATTGAACGTGACTTTGTGAAATCAGACAATCATGAGTGTGACTACAAGAGGTTCATACAATTGGTTGCGGGTGAGAACGAGGCAAACGTAAATGCAATGCATAGTACCATAGGGTACTTACTGCATGGGTTCAAACCGATGAGTTTTTCACCTGCCGTTATTATCAATGACGAGAAAATATCTGACAATCCAGAAGGTGGTACAGGCAAGGGTATTTTTGTGGATGCGCTGTCTAAACTAAAAAGGACAGTCATTATTGACGGTAAGCGGTTTGACATATCTGGACAGTTTGCGTATCAATTAGTGTCAGCAGATACTCAGTTACTAACGTTTGATGACGTGGTGAAGAACTTTGACTTTGAGAGACTGTTCAGTTTGATTACTCAGGGTATTACGCTTGAGAAAAAGAACAAGGATGCAATTAAGATACCGTTCGAGCAGTCACCTAAAGTTATTATAACTACCAATTACGCCATTAAAGGGGTCGGAAATTCGTTCGAGAGACGTAAGTGGGAGCTTGAGTTCAGTCAATACTTTTCACGTCACAGAACGCCAGAGAATGAGTTCGGAAGAATGCTATTCACTGATTGGGATACTGAGCAGTGGCGATTGTTCGATAACTACATGATAAGTTGCTTGCAGTACTACTTGAATCATGGGCTTGTGATGAGTGAATTCAAAAACCTTGAGTCACGTAAGTTCATTGCTGAAACGTCGTTCGAGTTCCATGATTGGTGTACTAATAGTGACATCGAGATAAAAACCAAATTAACGACAACTAAAGTGAAGTATAATTGCAAGGATTTGTATAACAACTTCATAGAGTCGTATCCAGACTGGAGTAAATTCAAGTTGACCGAGCGAAGGTTCTACGCATGGCTAGAGAAGTGGGGTCTATTCAATTTCGACTGCCTACCAGAGTTTAGTAGAGATGCGTCAGGTAAATGTATAAAGTTCGTTAGAAACGAACCTGTTCAATTAAAATTTTAGAAATCGCGAATTAATAATTAAGTAAAATAAACATGAAAGTATTAAATCTATATGCTGGACTTGGCGGAAACAGAAAGAAATGGAAAAACGTTGATGTAACTTCTGTTGAAGTTGAGCCTAAAATAGCAGAAATTTACAAGCAATTATTCCCAAATGATACTGTAATCGTAGGTGATGCACATCAATACTTATTAGATCATTTCGATGAGTTTGATATGATTTGGAGTTCACCGCCTTGTCAAGCTCACAGCAAGATGATGAAAGCAACACGACATAAGATTAAGAAGTACCCTGACATGGCTCTTTATCAGGAGATAATTTTTCTACAGCATTTTTTTAAAGGTAAATGGATTGTTGAAAATGTAAATCCATACTATATCCCTTTAATAGAACCGAATGCAAAATTAGGTAGACATTTCATCTGGAGTAACTTTGATATATCTCAATTTGATGTGCCAAGCCCAAAAGGCTTTATTACATCTGGAACAGTAAAGGATTCTGAAATGTTAAAAGAATGGCTCGGAATTAATTACGAAGGTAATATTTACTATAAAAACAATCATTGCCCTGGTCAGGTTTTAAGGAATTGTGTTCATCCTGATCTAGGACTTCATATTTTCAATGAATCTAAGCAATAAATTAATTAAACTATATTGATATGGAAAACCAATTTAAGGACTTTATTGAGTCATGCATAAGTAGTGGTAAGTGTATAGAAAATAATTTTGATTTGTCTCAAAAAGAAATATTAGAGATTGAAGATATTTTAAATAGATTCAATGATACTACCGCCAAAATTAAAATACGCAAGATAATCCGTAACAGACAAATCTAACAAGATGGAACAACTAAGAGATTATCAGGTTAATGTAGCGAACGAGGCGGTTGTCATTTTAAGGGGATACAATATTGTTTACATCACGTCACAGGTTAGGACTGGAAAAACACTCATGTCACTTGAGACTGCTAGACTTTACGGAGCTAAAAATGTACTGTTCCTTACAAAGAAAAAGGCAATCAAGTCAATCAAAAGTGATTACGACAAATTCAATTATGCCAAGTATTTCGACATGACGTTAATCAATGATGAGTCAATGCATAAAATTGAAGGAGACTTTGATTTAGTTATACACGACGAGCACCACCGCTTCGGATCTGCACCTCGTCCTAGCTCAAGAACAAAACTGTACAAGAAAATGTACTCATCAAAGCCAATGATATTCCTGAGTGGTACGCCATCACCCGAATCGTATTCTCAGTTGTATCACCAGTTCTGGGTATCAGACTATTCACCGTGGAAAAACTACAGTACATTCTACAAATGGGCGACACGTTACGTCGATGTACGTCAGAAGATGATAAATGGCTTTCCGAAGAATGATTACTCAAGAGGACGCGAGGAAATGATAATGAACGATGTTAAGCATCTGATGATTTCATTCACTCAAAAACAGGCTGGATTCTCAACTGTAATAAACGAAACAGTACTGTACTGCGATATGCCGCCTCTTATTAACACGATCATAAAGTCGCTTCTTAAGGATAAGATATTCAGAGGAAAAGACGAGGTGATACTTGGAGATACTGGAGCTAAGTTACGTCAGAAGATTCATCAGTTGTCAGGCATGACAATTAAATTTGAGTCAGGCAACTCGATGGTACTTGATTTAACCAAAGCAAATTACATTAGAGAATACTTCAAAGGAAAGCGTATCGGGATATTTTACGTTTACAAAGAGGAGTTAAATGCCATTAAGTCTGTATTTGGAGATGAAGTTACAACTGATTTAAGTAAGTTTGATGATGGAGTTCCGAACTATGCAGGACAGATAGTAAGCTCACGAGAAGGAATTTCACTAAAGAATGCAGATTACTTGGTATTCTATAACATATCTGACAGTGCTGTGAGTTATTTCCAAGCAAGAGATAGGCTATCAACGATTGACAGAGCTTCAAATGACGTGTTCTATGTCTTCACAAAAGGAGGTATAGAAGACAAAATATTTAGAGTTGTAACAGAAAAGAAAGCAGATTATACTAACTATTATTTCAAGAAAGACTATGGAGGAGAAACGTAAATTATTGGCAGCTAGATTAAATGAGCTAAACAATATGGCTGAGTTCATAAAGAAAAGACAAGCAGCCATCCGTAATCAAATACAAGAGATAGACGATCATGACTTCAATAACGGACAACCCAATGGTGCAACGTCTAATTAATACATTTGATTTAAGTGTTCCTTTAAGTCATAGGATGGTAATAACTGAATATGAGATAGTTAACGGAACTATAGTAATCAAAAGTATAGACGCTTACGATACCGATAACAACTTCGTAAAGAAGGTTGATATTAATAAAATTGATTTAACATTATATTCATTTGTGTATGCTTGAATCCAAACGACAGTCACGTATCATCAAGAAACTCGAAGAAGAGGGATGGTATGTTGTTAAACTAATGAAGACCAATAAGAACGGAATCCCTGACTTATTGGCTGTGAAGGAAAAAGACGCTATGTTCATAGAAGTCAAGCAACCCGATGGAGTGTTATCAGAAATACAGAAATACAGAATTGATGAACTAAAATCACGTGGCGTTACATGTCATGTATGGATTGATTATAATACTGATTATGACAGCACTCTACATAGCTGACATTGAGATAATGTTAATCGGCACTCCTAAACTTAGGAAGAACCAACGAAAGCCATCCAGAAAAGAAACTCATGTAATAAGACATCACGATGTCCCACTGACGTTAATAAACGAAACCACGATTCATCCTGACAGATACAACAGGACAATTTATCGATTGACTCACGATAGAGTTAAGGACGTGACTCGTTATCACGTAACGTACAAATTAAAAAATGTTAGGTTTTCTAGCAAAATTATGGTAGATTTGTCTGTATGATACAGTACGTTAACTCTACAATGTCTGAAATCAATAGTTATTCAGATGATTTATACGAAGCATTGATTGACGGAGACTCTTCTGTTCCGACAATATGCGATAATCTAATCAAAGTCTTAAGAGACGTAAAACAATCCTATTATGAGCGAATACAAACAGAGGGCGATTCAGTTAATAAAAGAGACTAGCCTGAAAGATTCCGCATTAGCAAGGAAGCTGTGTGACGAATTAAACATTCCATACAGTGATGTTGTTAGGAGAAACGTATGCAACTGGAGGAAACAACAAGATTTAGTACAGTACTGTTCCGAAAACGGAATTGATTCAGATAATGTATCAATTTACTGGCACAAGAGTAAAACACACTCATTACTTGTAAAACAACCCAAGATAGATTACGGATCTGTCATTAAAGGAATTGTAGAAGGTTTAACAATCAACGAACTACCTAAAGTTAATAAATCTAAATGCAATGAAGTTGCGTTAAGAATTGTCATATCAGATGCTCATGTTGGGCTATCTACGGGTGGAGACAAATCATTATTTAGCTATGTTTATAATAAAGATATTTTCCTTGAGAATATTTCACATTGCGTTAATTCTGTCAAAGAACGATGGGCTATCAACGGATGTTACGATACTTTGTTTATCGATGATTTAGGTGATGGACTTGATGGATTCGAAGGATTAACAACAAGAGGTGGTCATAAATTAGAGCAAGGACTTAGCTCTGAAGAGCAGTTCACCGTATTTGTGACAGGTAAGCTGAAGTTAATTGAAGAATGTAGAAATTACGCCAACAGAATTGTAGTTAGGAATGTATGCAACGATAATCACGCTGGTTCATTTGCGTCTATTGCCAATAAGACGATAGAGTTAATTCTGAAGCGTAGTATGCCTGAAGTTGAGATTATCAATTGCAACAAATTCATGACTACGTTCTTCTATGGAGATCACTGCCATGTACTGACTCATGGTAAAGATAAGGAGTACATGTTCAAAGGATTTCCATTGAAGCTAGACCCTAAAACAAAATCATTTATCCAAGACTGGCTACATCATGAGGGAATTAACTCAAAGTATATTCACGTCGATAAAGGTGACTTACATCAGCTAGGGTATGATAACGGAGGTCGATTTATTTATCGTAACTTCATGTCATTTGCTCCGCCATCTAATTGGGTTCAGCATAATTTTGGAGCAACATATTGTGGATATAGTATCCAGGAGATTCCAAAGTATAATGGACAAATCAAGCACACTGACATATTTTTTGACATCAATGGAAAAGGAAATAGAGAAAGCAATTAGGGAGACTTTAGTAATAAGTAATCCTAGCAGTGTAAAGATTGCAGTTGACAAGATAATGAAAATACTAATAGAGTCTGCAATAGACAATAATAACGAAGTTAACAGTAGTCAGGACGAATAAACTCGTACCAGCCTGACTCTTTTGCCCCTCAATAGATAGTATCTGTTGACCGTCAGCTTTTGCTGATTCTAAAGCACCCACTTATGCGGGTGCTTTTTTTATTTACTCAATATGTCGTCGATTTCTTCACCAGTCACTTCACCGTGCTCTTTCATAATACTAAAGTATGCATCTTTTTGTTTTTGACTCTTGAAATAATCATTAGCCCAATTTACCTCTTCAATTATTTTATCAACACCCATACCTCTTTTTATCATCATCTTAACATTGTCATCAATATTTATCTTAGCCTTTTTAAGCTCCAATAATTTATCAGACTGATTTATTGTTTGACCATCGTACTTCTTAATGTACTTAACCTCCTTGTCTGCAAGAGTATTGAATTCTCTGACTCCAGAGATTAGACCAGCTAATTTTAATGTCAAAGGTATATCTAATTTACGCATACCTTCTTCTGATAACTGCATCTCAGTAGTTCGTCCATTGTAGTCTTTTTCATATTTACCACTACTAGCAAGTGACGTTATTTCACCGAATTGACTCCACTTATCATACCCAACACCTAAAATCCCGTAAGAGTCAGCAAGCCTATCCTTTCTATCGTCCTGATAAAACTGGAATAATTCTTTTTCATAGAATTCCTTTATCTTTTCTTGCTCTTCGTCTTTTGTTAAAGGCTCTTCTCCATCACGTTTTCTTTCTTCATTTATTTTATCGATGTATGCTCTTGTTAATTCATTATTAGGGTTTCCAATTCCAGAGAACTCTATTAATTTATTCAATGCCGACACAACTAATGGATCTGTCGTTGGAATTGGAGAAAATACATCGGAACTTGTTTGACCTAATGTACCTTTTAGTACATTCTTCATTGCTTTTTTCTCTTCCTCTTCATCATCTACTCCAACGTATGCTAATGCAAGTTTAGCTATGTAGTAAGCAAATGCTGTTTTAATAGCTGCGTATGAAGCAATCTCAAGAGTTGTTCCAGCTAGTGATCTTGCTGACTTTACTTTATCAGTATTGATGTTGTATATATCTGCGTAAATCCTGTTCTTTTGGTTTATCGCAAATGAAGCGAACGGGAACACAGTTTGACGAATTAATACAGATAAAGTTGACTTATTCTTCATCCACTTACCTCTCTTAGATACATCTGATACATTTATCTGACGTTCAGCCATCATCTCAGCATAATCGGCTGCTTCATCATTTGGATTTCCATCATAATCAATAGGTATATTATTTTTCTTGCAATAGTATCTATAATGAGCCATCCATGTAGATATTCCAGACCATACATCGGCTTTACTATTTGTTAGTGTAAGCATCTTCTCTGAAAATGAAGCCATTAGGTCAATTGGTTTCATGGCAATAGATTTGAATCCATTACTATTGACTATTTGATCCTCAACCTTTTCCATTGTCTTAATAGAATCTATGGTTCTTATAACAATAGATTTATTGCTTCTACTCATAAATTCAAGTACCTTAATATTGAACGGGTCGCCCAAATTTATGTTTTGAGGATTAGCTGTAACTATCGTATGTAACATCATTGGAACATACTGACCTACCATAGCCTGTACAGAAGATAAACTAAGTGATGAACCAATTGTACCTAACTTATTTATGGCTGATTTCAAGTCTTTATAATCGTCATCCGACACAAATGACTTTCCTTTTCTGTCGTTAATAAACGAAACAATAGAATCTTTTAGTGTTTTTGCATCTTCAAATGATCCTGCTATGTTTTTAAAGTTATCCGAATCGATATATGCTTTAACTTGATAGATAGCCTCTTGTGCATTCAAATCAAATAAGGCATTCTCAAACGCACTGAAATTCACGTTATCGAAGTTGAAGTCAACAATTTTACCTTTAGGCAGCGTCGATGGAGTTTCAGCCTTGAATAATACTCCACTCTTTTTTGTACTAATGCCACTAAATAAACCGAATGCTGATGAATCTGTATCAACGTCAAGTGTCTTACCTTCAATGGTTTTGTATCTGTCTGTGGTGTAGTTTATGTCTTTCTCAAGTAAAGTATTGTACATTGCCAATGAATGATCGTATAAATCATCATAAACTGTACTCCACATGTCCTGAACAAACTTAACTGCATCTTTGTTGGTTTTCGAAACAACTAAGTCTTCATATTTAGTTGCGTCTTTCACACTCATTCTATCATATACAGTCTGCATTATTTTTGCTTCTGCAACTTGATTTGAGTCACCATTACGAAGAGTCTCTATCGTTTGTTCAATCAGTTTTTTTCTGTCTCCAAACTTATCAGTCTTCGTGTTTGTTCGCATCAAGAATGCATACATTCCACGCTCAAGAATATTATCTGGATTGTTAAATCCTTTTACTTTATCGAATTTATTTGAATATTTCTTTTTAAAATCATTCACAAGTATGGATGACTTATTCATTCCCTCTTCAAATTTAGTAAGCCCAGACTCCCTCATGAATTTAACATAAGCTTCTTTGGTTCTTAACTTTTTCTCAAGGAACAAATTCAAATTTGCAAACCAACTATTGTAAGACCTTGAAGCCCATCTTCCGAATACAGAGCCTAATTCTCTCATCTTAATGTCAGATGTATCTGCATTTTTGTTTCCGTTGTATATCGCAACTATCTTCTTTAAACCTGACGCATATCCATTCTTGTTGTAATTATCAATCAACTCAACTACCTTTACTGCATCACTAGGTTTTAAATAGTCAATATCCATTTCAATTGCTTCTTTGACATAACTTGGAGCATCGTCATCTACATCCATTGAATCCAACGCAAGTCTAACAGCTTTCTTCATTTTGTCTGACTTCTCTGTAGCAAACTGAACAAATGCATCTTGAATATCTTCATCTGTCATTCCTTCTGAAGATTCTCCAGTTATTCTTTCGTATCTTGACCTAGCATCTTCAACTGTAGGCAACTGTTTACTAAGTTGCTCCTCAATATAAGCCTCCACATCCTTTGTTTCGATCATCTCACGGAACTTCATATCACCTTTGATGAATCGAGAATTTTTAGATGCCTCGACTAATATCGCTCCAATTTCGTTGTGTTTGTCAATGTCGTTAACTTTAGTCGGGTCAATTTTAGCAAAGTCCTTAAATACCATAGCAGTGGGCTGCGGCATATTTTTGGATACTCTTTTTAGCCTAATTGAATTAGACTTTGATTTTCTAACACTGTTAAAGTACTCTACATTAGTGGAGATTTTATCCACATATTTGATAAAGTCGCTAACAGATTTATCTGAAAGTAAATTAGTCTGTTTTAATTTATTGGTGATATATCTGACTTGTCTCACCTTCATTTCACCTTCTGGGAGTCTAGTGGCTACATTTGATAGTATCGACTTCACAGAATCTTCTACAGCCTTAGCACCTTCCTTAGCAGCTTTAGCCTCCAACTTTATTTGGTCTTTTAATGCTACTCGCTCATTTATTGTAACTTTCTTATCAGTAACTTTCTCAGGAGTAACTTTCTTTACTCTATCCAATGCATCAATCACATCCAATTCAGCTACGTTATTCTCTTTAGCAGCTTGTTTGAACGCTTCCTCAAGTGATACTCCAGCGTCAACCAGCTTTTTAACTGTTTTTAGCACAGTTTTAGCTACCGCAACAGGAATATTTACACCCAATGTCTCTTTACCAAACGCATCCAAATCATTGATAGATTTATCAAGCCATGACTGAACTTTCTGTAAGTTAGTGGCATCAGTAACGTCAAGTGACTTTATTTCTTCGAAGCTCGGCTCACTTTCTTCGGCAATGACTTCTTGTTCGGAGTTTCCTTGCTCCACTTCTTGCAATCCCATTTCGGGTTGTTCTGTGCGTAACACGCTTTCATCTGTTGTTTGCTCTTGAATGGCATTTGTCGAAATTGTTTTTAGTTCTTCATTAATAGTGTTAATTCGCTCTTGCTTATCCAAAACAAGATTAGGGTCTTTCCCTGCTATTTCTTTTTTAAGTTGCTCTTTTTCTTGAATTAACGTCACAGCAACTTGAGCATTTTCAGCACTTAAGTTATCTGGAACTTGATCTGACAATGCTTTAAAATCCCTCATTGCGGTTAATTTATCTTTTGCCTCTTGAGGTGTTATTTCCTTACTTATAATCTGAGCCTTTAATTGATTTGTCATTAATGACATTAAATCAGGATCATTGGCAATATCTCTGGCTGCTGCAAAATTCTTAACATTAGACAATTCAGTTACAGTAGATGGAAGTGACGCAACAGAACTAACTAATCCACCAGTCATAGCGCCTAACGCAAAGTCATCTAACATTTGCTTCCCAAGTGTACTCCAATCTTGCTTGAACACATCTTTATCTGTTATAGCATCGTAAAGTTCCTTAACCCCAGCCGTGTATAATGTTTGAGATGACTCTGTAGCACCCTCCACAACTCCTTTGCTAGTTATAGTCAGTACTTTATCTGCAATTGCTTTTTTAAAATCTGCTGAAATGGCTGATTTAATCTCTGCTATAGTCGCTTCTTTTGGTAGTCCAGAGATTATTCTTCCGAAATTCTTTACTAACCAATTATTTACAGGTTTAGCGGATGAAATAGCGTCGAATCCATACTTTTCTAAAGCACCGACTCCAAGACCTATCGTTAGCGATAGTAATTGCTTGTCTGACTCTAGCATGTCTGGAGCTACCGCATCAATCTCGTCTTTTGAATTAGTATATGCCTGACCAAAGAAAAACAAAGGTCTAGCAGCAGGAGGTATAACCATTGCTGGAGCCATCTGTGCAATTGTCTGTAATACCTTAGTAAACTGACCTCTATCCTTTGAGTTCATAAACTCATCAGTAGTAGTTGTGAATGATCCTGAAATGCCATCAATAATAGCGTCTCTATCTTGTTTTGATACCTGACCCAAACCTAATGTAGCATCAATAGCCGAATCCACAAATGCTCTACCTATAGATCCAATCGCAGTACCTTGCTTTTCTTTAGCTAACTTCTCACTTACAATACCTTCAGCTTGTACGTTTACAATATTGTTTACATTTTTTGAATCAACATCAAGTCTTTCAACTCTATCAGCTAGAGCCTTTTGTTCTATAGACAACTCTTTTTGACGCAAATCGATTTCCTCCTGAGTAAGATTTGGTATTTGTTCTTCAAATTCCTTTACCTTTTTATTGAACGCATTGATAGATGAAGTTATATGATTTGTTCTTGAGTTTAATTCTCTTAATTCACTGTTAGCATATTCACGAGACATCTTTTTAGATACCTCTGCTTGTCTTTGAATCCCTTCTGTTGTATTAGGAAGTACTTTCTTTTTAGCAGCTAATTTCTTTTCAAGATCAGCCATTTTAATACCAGAATCATCTTCTAGCTTTTTAAGAGCTAACTGTTTATCCATGTCTGCTCTTAAATCAATTGCAATACTTGGAATAATAGGCGACTGTAATGTACCTTCTTGTTGGGAATTTACATCTATGTATTCTGGTCTAGATATATCTGAGTATTTTTGACTGAATTCAAGTTCTCTTGCTTTCTCTTCATCATACTCATTTTCTTTCAAGTATGCTCTTAGCAATGATGCATTTTCAGAATCCTCTCCATCAGTCCAGTTATCCAAACTAATCTTTAGTGGCTCTACTCCTGGTAACTTAGATTTTACTACTATGAAGTCGCCAACGCCAGACTCCTCAAACGTAAATCCTCTTGAAGCATATCTGTTATTCAAGTATTTAGCAACATTCTCTTCTTCACCGTCAATTAGTTTAGACGTAATATCAGCATACTTGAATTTATCATCTTTAAGTTCTTTTGCTACTTCACTTGTAGAGAAATCAATTTCTTTTTTGAACTGCTTGTTAAGTCCGTCAATTGCACCAGCATTTGTTACAGTTTTCCATTCTGAATACTTACCACCGTCTAACGGTGTTGATCTTTGCCAAACACCGTCTATAACTCTATACTTGTTTTCTTCTTTTCCTGGGAATCCAGTAAATACTTCTGCTCTTTTTTGCTCTGATATTAATGTTCTCTCCTTATCTGCTATTTGCGTAACAGGATCAGCCACACCCATTCCAAATGTAGCATCCGACATAGCTTTCTCTATCTTTATGCCTGGAGTTAGTAACTCCGCATTCGGCATTTTAGCTGTAGTTAAGTCGTTATCTAATCTTGCATTGTTCTCAAGATTTTTAACACGACTAGCAACGTCACCTTTCGAAAGCGGCATAAATTTACCCTTTGAGTTCCAATCAACAAACCACTCTCCATTTTCTTTTTTATATGTTGCTTTTTCTGATCCACCTAACTTATAGATACCATCACTTTTGCTTGATGAAGCCGAATACGGACTTTTTGTAGTCTGAGTAGTACCCGATGACGACGGTTGATCCACGCCATCTGTATTTGATACCGACGATTCTTTTTTTTTTAATCCTAATGAGTAAGCAAACTCATCCTTACTTTGAGGTACTTCATATCCCAATTTAACAAATGACTTATGCAACCCCTCCAACATAGTGGGGTCACTATTCAATTGAGCCTCAAAATCATTTACATTTTGAGGTACTTCATAACCATTCTTAATCAATGACTTATGAGCTAGTATTAATTTTTCGTTTGGCATCCTATTCTCCTAGTTTTTTTCCACCTTTATTAGCAACCCCTGACTTCTTAGGTGATGTTTTCTTATTTGGATTAATTTGTCTTGCATTTTGAGAACCTAGATATGTCATTCTAGCTTCGTTGTACATTTTTGTTGCCTCTGATGGGTCATTTGTTCCATATACAAATTGCGCCAAATCAACAGGTCTACTAAATCTACCAATGATACTTTTAGGATCACCAGCTTTCGTCACCACAACAGAGCCGTTATCCCATCTATATGAGTATCTTCTGTCTAGTTTCCCGAAACTATGATTTCCAGTTGATTTATAATCTCCAGACTTTACAGCATCTTTATCTATACCGAAAGCTTCCAATGAAGCCAAATAACCTGGAACCCAATCACTAGGATTCACATCTCCAGAGCCGCTGTCTCCTCCACCGCCTCCATAATGCGGAGCGAAGATTTGTTGCTCTCTACCCATTCTAACCTCGATGCCGTTATCTACAACGCTCTTAGCTTTGTTTAATTGCTCTTCAGTCAAGATTGGCTGATAAACACCCTTCTCATCTTGCTTCATTAAAATTAAGTTCTGCTCAAAATCTTTTGGCTTTGCATCAAGTGGCTTACCTAATTGCTGATTAATCTCGTTTTGTCTGTCAACAAACTGCTGCAAAGCTTGTTGCTTTGAGTCCTCGTCATAATACACAACGTAATCTTCATCCGTATTATCATACAGAACTGAAGCTGTAGACCTAGGTGAAGCAAGTATCGTGTTTATTAAATCAACTTTAGCCTTTGCATAAGCTGGATTTTTTCTAGCGTCAGTAGTTGTACCTACTTGAAATTGCTCCCATCCTTTAGTTCCAGCATCAAGCATTCCATTTAAGTCAACTCGATTGAACTCAACATTTAATGGATTAAGAACCTGTTTAATATCTTCTCCTGAAATAATATTACCTTCAGTATCTTTTTTGACCACCATTACGCGACCATTATCATCTATAATAGTGTCTTTTCCAATGACATTTGCTAAGTCACCAAACTTTACTTGAAGGTCTGCTTCAATGCCACTTGCTTGAGGTAGTTCACCATTTTCTCCAACGCTCTGTCTTTTAAGTGACTCTTGTAATCTTTGGTCGAGTGTTTTGGCTACAGTAGCCATACTAGATGTATAGTCGTTTAAATTCGCAATACGTTCCTTGTACTCTCTTCCAGATATTTCACCTCTTTTAAGCTGCTTAGACCACTCGAAAATCTTGTTACGTCCTTGGTCAGCATATCTATAAGTAAAGTTATTTACAGTTTCAGACGAAACAGGATCAAACTCCATTGCACCTTCGGCAGTTTTTCTAGCTTGCTTATTCGTAGCAGTCCTAGATTTCTGACCTTCCCTAACACCTTCAATCGAAGATGAAAGACCTTGAGCCAACTGTCTAAAGTCTATACTGGAATCAGATGTCGGTACATATCCGTAAAATTCAGCCATTACTTAATATTAAATAGTTCGTAATATTTTTCATACGCTTTTCTATCAGAAGGATCGGTTATTAATCCAATATCAAATGAAGGGTCGTCAACATTGTAGCCTTTAGTAATCAAATTTTGCTTAACTTCATCAGCTTTTTTGGCTTTCATTTTAGCCAACTGAGTGTCAGTTTCTTCTGTATTGAATCCAGATATTGTATCTCCAATACCTCCTACAGCACTAATTATAGCTTGATTCTTAGCTGCCCTTGCGTCTGCTGCCGCTGTTTGCGCACCTATGATCTCATTTTGAGCAACATCAGCCTCTCTTCTGACTCTTCTGTCTTCTATATTTGTTATAGCTTGAGCTTCAGCCATGTCACGTTGGAATATGTTTTGCTCTAAGTTAGATGCAACATCCAAGTTTGCTGCTCTCTGATTTTGAGCAAGCGACGCTACGCCACCTAACACACCTTCAGCACCTACACCTCTTAATGCCTCAACATTCTCAGATGTACTTTGGCTAATTTGATCCATTGCCATTTTACTTCCAAGTGTAGGTGTTTGTATCTCTTGATATGGATTGAGTTCTTTTAAATTCTTCAATCTCATTGATGCTTGTTGCTGTGCTGCTTTAGCTGATTTCTCTAGTTTATTTTGCTTTACGGCTTGAGCTATACCCAATCCCGCACCTGCTAATCCAACTGCTGCCGTTACCCACGCCATATTGTATGTGATTTTATGAAATTCAAAGTTACGAAAAATTACAGAACTTTAATCATTTCAGTACAATTAACACTACCTTTAGTGAATCCGTTTGTTGAGTATGAATTAATTAAAGACTCGTTCTTGAGTGAAGTGTACGCAACTTGATAGCCTAACTCAGATGCTTCTTCGCAAAGTTTTGATATTAAGAACTCTATGCAACTCTTCCTGATATTCTTATCTTTTACATCTGGATTACTTACTATGAATTCAATCCAACACATAGCTGAATCTGTTCCATACATAAATCCAGCACATACATCTATTTCATTTTCAGATATAATAATGCCAGTAGCAGGGAGGCAATTAACAGGAACAGGAGTCCACCTCCACCATTTCCACCACTGCTCAAGCTTTTTGTAGTCATTTGATTTAATTGCTCTATATTCCATAACACAAAGTTACGGAAAGCTCTTGAATATACTAGAAGAAATTGCAAATAACTCTACTGCATCTACATTATTATTTTCTAAAGTAACATCCATGTAGTATCCTCTCATTCCAAATGACTCTGCATTTTTGTTTTTAGCAACCACAATAAAGTCTCCTGGAGCTGGCGTTACTGCTACTGACACCAATGTAATTGATGTGGCTGTATATGACTGAACTACACCCACATAAGTGAATGACAATCCAGAAGCAATATAAATCCTATCCCCTACAGATACAGGAGATGAAATAGAGAACGAGAAGTTTATCACAAGAGACGAGTAAGTATTTACAGCACCAACACCTTGAGTTGATAATGATTTAGCGTCATCCTGTGCAATAGACAGACTATCATCTCTTCTTATGTATGCGAAGTAATTCCCCTCTTTTAGTTCAAACGAAGATGATAGAATTGATCCTGAGTTAAGGTCAGTAATGTATGATGCATCCCAACTGTCGTCACTATCAAGCGATAATGTTTTAAACATCTTCACATCAAATGGTGATTCATTAAATGTAGTGGTTACACTTGCTGGATATTTAACACCGTAGAATTCACCTCTATCTACATTTGTAGAGTTGTGTATGTATATGTTTCCATTTTTAAATGAATACATAGTAGAATCTAAACCTAACATAAAGTCAGGTTGATATGAGTAGCGAGAAACCCATCCTTGTTCGGATGGGCTAAATGATAAAGTGTCTAACATACGTGTTCATTTATTACTGTGCCGTACTCATCAATTTGAACTGAGTAAAGCGAGTTATCTATTTTATACCAAAGCTTACCTCCTACAAACGGATCAACTGCCCTAGCATCATTATATACAATATCGTTCAATGTTGGAATATCACCAATCCCATTATGGTACAATAAGTCGTAACTTGACGATAACAAACAAGCATTAGCTCCAGTATCAGATGGCTGTTGAACATCTATAGCAAAAGGCTTCATGTTGATAGCTGACTCTACTGTAACTGTGATAGTTTCATTTGCACTTGTTCCAAAACAATTTGTCGCATTTAATGTAATATCAAACGATCCTGTCCAAGCACCAACTCCAGATATTATGCCATTGCTAAACGATATACCTTTTGGAAGTGATTTATCTTGACATACGCCAATCAACGTAACTGTACCTGTTCCAGTGACTACTGTAGGCAACGCTGACGCACAAACAATAGTACTTGAGTTAATTCCAGCAGTTGCACGTTTTGAGTTTCCGTCACAATCTGTGTATGAGAACACAGACCCTTTAACTCCTCCAGAAAGCTCATACTCGTTGCATGAAGAAACTATGCTCCAAGATGTCGGGTTATTCGATGCTTCAACTGCTATTGAGAACGCTTGACCTTTAACTACTGTAATGTCAGCTTGAGTTATGACTGGTGCTGCTATTTCCGAACAAACGCAACTTCCAACACTTCTGACTACCCCATCTGTACTTAGCTCGATGTAAGTTGTTCCACCACCAGAAGTAGTGTTCATTTTATGATATGCGTTACCACCGTCATACACAGAAGAACCAGTTACATCGGTGTACACAATATTTCCAGCTACAGGGAGCAATGCTTCTCCGTTATGAAATACATCTAAACTAGGTGTTTGAGAACATACATCACTTAAAGTTCCATCAAGAGGATCGATGCTAAATTTCTCCAATACCTCTGTAACGTATCCCAATGTTACGCTATTTGCTGATGCTGAATTATTTTCTATAATCATTCTTACATCATCTTCTGTTGTTGATGTTTTTGTGAATGTAACATATCCAGGTGTACTTACATTGTCTAATTCTACTACTACACTTCCGTTGTATTCCACTTTAGCTGTTATACCGCCTGTTGTTGGAATGTAAACAAATCTAATAACTCCAGGTGTTTGCTCCAACTTACCATCAATTACTTGAACTTCACCTACATCAAATGAATATGTCACACTTGATGCTAAATTAATATAGTTCTTGTAATCAGCTACAATGTAAAGATATTTAAAGTCATCTGGGTTGTTGTACACAAAAGTCCCTGTATATCTTCCTCCACTTAAAGATACAGATATTGCTGTCCCTTGAGATATTACAGTGTCTCTATCTGTGATAATATCATTTGATACTAGCCAATAAAACTTATTATTAAAGTCAGGTATAAAGTCCCTAGTATTTGCAGTCCCAATTACATTAGAGTAGACAGTTACAGTATCACCTTCATTCGGCATATATTCATATCCTCTAAACCCATTGATATTCGCAAATTCAAAGGATCCAGATTCAGTTTGTTGAACATTAAGGTCAAATTCAGAACTTGACCCGTATTTATAAGATAGCTTTAGATTCATCTTCGTTTACATTTGTGTATCCTAATAATATTACACCGCCCTCGCCACCAGCGGTTTGTATGAGTGTGAAAGTTTTTGTAGCACCTCCACAGTACTCAACTTCAATTTCCATGCTTCTATTTGCTGATGTAGTGTTGTCATCAATAGTAGCTGTTACGTCAGCGTTACCTGAACCGAATGTATTTGTCAAAGTAACCCATGAAGTGCCGTAGCCAGTGCTTACTTTTGTTAACGTCCAGTTAGATTCTGATATTATGTTAAATAGAGTTATAGGTAGATTGTTTTTTATTATAAAAGGAACAACTAATCTATCTGGCTGTATTAATAATTTACACGGAACAGACCTTAAGTTATTGGATGAAATTGTATAGGTTTTAAGATACGGATCATACACTCCTAATTTCTGAGTATCTGGATTACCCCTGAACATATCTCTAAAGTAATCTTTCATTCCATAATCAGAAATCTCATTTATTCTATCCCCTGAAATTTCAAGTACTACACCTCTGTATGCATCAGTACACCAAATACTTGTACCCCAAGATGCAAAAGATTCTGGATTTCGAGATATTCCATTCTCGTAAGGAAACGCAACTTGAGTTCCTAATACTTCTGGAATGGATGCCACTTGACCACCTCCTACTGCATCGTATAATACATTCTTACCGTATAGAACTGAAGATATTTTATGTTCTTGGAAGACAAGTAGATCAGTGTCACGAGCGTATAACTTCTGAATGCTGCCAAACGATTTATCAAGATACTTGAAGTTTGCTTCAGATAAATTGAATTCATTTAACTTATTTAAAGAAGATGACTCTTGATATACCCCACTGTATGTTAACCCATTTTCTACAGTCTCCTGTTTATAGTCCTCTAATGTTGATAAAGCTCTAACGCTGTACTCTAGTGTAGATGCATTGAAGTCATCTTTGATTCGATTCGATTCGATTCCGTTGCCCCAAGTATATGCGTTATAGTTGCTATTCTTGTTGTTCGGATTGTTTATAACTAATGTAGCACCTTGAGGCGAGTTATTAACCTGATCCGTATCAATTAAATTGTGAGCTACCGTACCGCCAATTGTAGCACCGCTTATGTGAGCTACGTCAATTACTATAGAGTACGGACTTGGTACTGCAATTACTTCTTGCTGACCACTTATGTATCCAACAGATGAAACGACATTGACTGTCTCTCCGACTTCGAAGTAATGCGGTCTGCCGTTTGTTAATTGAGCTAGTTCGACCTTGCCATTTATGTAAGAGTCTGAGCTACTGAAAAATAAATAATCATCAAATGACCAATTGACAATGTGGTTGTAATCATCTACAGGATATGTTCTAGTTAACTCATGATAAATCTCCGTGTCAGTTTCTTTAGGAGCTGTTTCGGCAATAATTTGACTTTCTGTTTGCTGTATTCTGAAATCAACGCCTATTACACTTTGACCAGAACCACCTTGTTGTGCTCCATCTCCCATGATTAACATCCTAACAGGATAGTTCATTGTGGTTGAATCTGCTGATCCACCTTGAGAAATTGTATTACATATAGCTGAGTTACCATTAGGAGTTACATTACCCCAATTTATACCTCTTCTAAATCTGATAAATCTTGATCCAGCGTTCCATCCGCCACCAAAATACTGTACATATTGAGAGTATGCTCCAGATTCAATGAACCATTCTTCAATATTCGCATAGTTTCTATCTGATGGTGGGAATGACTGAGTAAAATTAAGTGATTGACTAGAGTTATAAGTATCGTACTTAACATATATAGTTATTATAGCTCCAGCGTTTATTGGGCGGTCAGTTTCAGCTACCGTTGTTGGAGACCAGTTTGTAGCTGGGATTATTGCAAATGACTTATCTGACTTGCCAAAAATATTTCCACCTCCATTTGTGCTGGATAGATACCCTCTAGTGGGCGTAGACCATCCTAAACCGCTCACATAAGATATTGCTTCTGGATAAAAATCTCTACAACTTACCTTCCATTTATCTCCTACAACGTATCCAGTGTTAGATGAAAACACTACATTAAACATAGTATTTCCAGCAATGTCCTTGATTGGGATACTGGTATTTGCTACAATTGCTACGAATTGCTCTATGTACGGCTGGGATGCATCTACATTTGCTGTATATCTAAATGTAGTACTAGAATCTATTTCTATGGTGTATCTTGCATCTGTTGAGCCTAAATATTCATTATTATTGGCTATAGTTAACATTGTTCCGTCACCACTACCATAAAATATTGGATTTTCAGCGCAAGCAAAAGCATCAGTAACAAAAGGAGGGTTGCTACCTCCTGATGTTAGTTCGTTTGTGTTACTTCCTTGTGATGAAGATGCGTAAGAGTATATCGTGTTTGGATTGAATTCGTCTTGTGAGTCTGCCTTTATTTTAAAATACAGTCCATCAATAACATTTACGTTACTTCCAATCGTAAGTCCACTTCCATTCACTCCAATGTCTAGAATTTTATACTGCTTATTTGAGTTAGTAAACCCAACGGCATCAGTTTTGAATGTAATGTATTCACCTATAGTTATTTTATCTCTATCTGAATCATTTATTAAGAAGTAACGATAATTACCGTCTTTATAGAACAGAATTGGAAATAACGTATAGTACTGATTTTTACTCTGTTTAATACCTACACGCCAAGATGTAGCCCAATGAGGTGCTTTGTTTTTTATATTTATTACAAGACTGTTTGCAGTAGCACTTGCAGTAGGTGGAATATACACCGTGTTTGTATTTGACGTAAGAACAGTAGACATTCTTCCGTAATCATCAGTATATATGATTCCTAACTCATAGTCACGATCAGAACGAAACGTTTGTTTAGGCTCTGTAAGCGTCGGAACTATTGTGTTTATGTTCTGATTGAATCCAACAGAATAATCTATCTTTATTTTGTTTTCGTTTGAATCCGTAATGTCATAAAACTGAGTGTAATTTCCGTAAACAATTCTATTGCCAATAAAATCCTGCGACTTGGCTTTCAATGGAACGTTATCAAATAGTCTACTCACTTGGCTCGGAGACAGTGAGCTATAAGTCTTATTATTACTGAAATCAGTAAAAGTGTAACTATCGTCATCTTGGATTCCTAATTCATCTTTATCAAAAGTTTCTACAATAAATACAGACTTACTCGTTGAGTCAAGCATAACTAACTGAATAGCCTCAACAAATTCATTTCCAGTCTCCATAGTTAATGCAATATTATTTATTGAGTTAACCATAGCTTTATTGTATCCTTTTTGAGTGTCGAACTCAAAGTCTTTTGGAATAAAGGAAGCTGTAGTAAATGGACTTAATGAGCTGTATTCATTGTCAATATATTTATATCTATACGCAAAATAAAGGAACTTCTCTGACATGTTGTTAGATTGAGTTCCATCATTTTTCATTACTATGTATGGCGCATTTAATGGCGGTCTTAAGATAACATAAGAGTCTTTGTCAAACTTTACGCTATCATTTGGATATGACTTACATCTAGCAACGTTAATTCTTCTAGGCTGACCATTGTTATCAGTCCAAAATAACATTCCGTTTATGTAATTAATACCCGTTATTAGATATGTTTGGTCAAAGTTCAATTGACTTACGCCTGATACTTTTGTTGATTTGAATACCTTATAAACGTTACCTGACTCTACATCAAGCTCGAAGATAGCATCATAAGTATCAGATGTCATCATCCAATAAATCAATCTAGGCGACTCAACTGCGACTGCTCCGATTACTTTTGGATTAGTTGGAGTACCTGTTATAATAGCAATATTACTAATAGCCTCATTTCCTAGTACATTCTGAACTGCCCCAATGTTTGATGATTCTGATGATCCTACTGTAATGTTTAGTCCGTCTCTATATTCACCGTCTGGCAGGATGCGTTCGTCCACATCCTTGTTCATTTTACCTGACGCAAAGTTTCTTCTAGTCTCCATTATTTAATCCAATTACCTTGATTGCGTAGAACCATTAATATTCTTGAAGGATGTAGATTACTCAATCTTATTTTAGCATTTCTAAGTAACGCTGATTTTTGTTTCTTAGCCTCCTGACGCTCGTACAATGGAACGTTATTTTTTTCCTTGATTATAGCGTATTTGATGTACGCATATATGTATTCTTCTAGTAATTTGTTTACAGTAATCTCTGCTTCATTACCATTAGCCATTCCATCTGAAATATATTCAAGTACTACCTTCTGAAATGAAATATCAGAACTGAATTTAATAACTCCAGAATTCTTATCAATGCGGAATTTTTCATTAATATTTGCGGTTTCTCCGTTTAGTCCGTAAGCACCTGTGAATGGCATTGTGAAGTACCAGTCTTCTCCTACGTTCCATCCTAACTGATTATAAAATTGTCCTCCTCCAAGGTAAATCTTTTGAGTATTACCTGCTAGACGTTCAATTTCAAGTCTTGATGTAGTCTCAATTACATTGCCACTTAAGTCAAATACAATATCGTTATTGTTATCCTGAAGATACGACGTAGCCCAATTCAATTGCTTGTTTTCAATCATTGGATACAGCACACCTCCTCTCTCGTAACTTATCCTAACATAATTCACGTAATCTGGTGGAAGCACCATTTGTAGCGTATCGTCAATAGATAGTTCAAGTGCCTTAATTTCATTTGCTGAATCGTAATTCAACTCCTGAATTCCTCTTTTTGCATGAAACAATATGACATGTCTTCTAACATTGTTGACCAACTTGTCGTTTCCGACATACATTAACATGAAGTTTGTTACGATTTCATCTAGTGTAATGTATTGATATGATCCCCAATTAGCATCAGTTGGAGATACACCTCCGTTTGCGTAGTATTGATAATTAGTAATGTATGCCATTATTGCTCTTGTTTATCTTGAATCTCTTCTGATTTAGCCATATTAACCACCTGCTCTTCACGTATAGTAACTCCACATAACTGTAGTATTCTAACAATTAGATTCATTTCGTCACTTAACGGAAGTTCAAAATCTTGATAATCTACAGCCGACTGATTAAATAAAGGTGCGTCACCTACCTGAGTATAAGTCCATTTAGGTGTTGCAGGGTATCTAACGTAAGTTATTCTAGCTGAAGATATTGTAGTTGGATATACTTGAATAGAATTAGCATTAAGTGTATATACTGGATACAGTAAAGTTGGAGTAGTCTTGTCTGAAATGTTAAGTAACTTTATTTCAGAATTACTAACTCTATCAATCTGTCTTCCAGTTAAGTTGCTTACTTCTGTTATTCTATAGTAGTTCGTAGGTAGCGTAAACTTACCTCCAGATACAAATGTTAAATTGGCATCAGGCATGGTAAATCTATCTATTAAGTCTTCAATATGCTGAAGTTTATCAGCGTAACCTGATCCATATTGACGTGAATTCACTTTCTGTTGAGCTAATTCATACATTGTGTAGTACTCTTCGAATATTTCACGTTGAGCCTGGTCAGATAATTGATTAAATTGATCTGGAGTTATGTATCCATTATTGTCCTTATTCAATATGGACATTACTGTATTTCGAACATTATTAATCATAAATACAAAGATAAAATAAAAAACCCACAAGAAAAACTTGTGGGCTAAAACTAATTAATGTTTTGATTACGCAATTGCAATACCTGTAACTTCTAATGGTAAAGTAGAAACAGTGTAAGCTGGGTTTGTCCAAGGTGTTTGCAAAGCTGCGATAACAGCATCTTGGATAGCGTCACGCATAGACTCGTCACCTGCACTAGCAGTAGCGTGTGTAATTGTCAGAACATCTGTTCCAGTGCTACCCCCTTTGTAAGAAATGGTAACAGTAGTTGTTGATGCTTGCTCAATCAAAGCAATGTCTGTTGCAGATACTAATTGATAGTTTTCTGATGTAACTGGAATTCTTAAAAACTTCTCCATAATAAAAAAATTGGTTGAGCAAATATACAAAAAATTCAAAAGATACGCTCTTACCTAACTTACATATAAATGTTACTAATCGCAACTTACACTTGGAGATAACCTCCAGAATCTTTCATACAAACATTGACTGTATGTAATCATTGATTGAAGTTGGATTTTTAATAATTCACGTTGCACATTGTCGACACTGTTAAAAGCATCTGATTGCATGAACTCATTTAATTTTGCAATCTTTTCATCAAGTTGACTTTTTTCATCTGAAAGTCTTGAAATGAAATCACTCATAATATATAAAATTTATATGCGTTACAGATGCGCATCCCCTGTTTTGTTACAAGAATTTATACTCGATTCGTTTGGCGAATTTCCAAAATACTACCCCGTCAGATTCAAACCTTCCATCTTTTACCCCTGTGAATTTAGAGATATAGAAAGTTCTAAAATCCTCATAATCACTAAAAGCGAGCGTTTCACCTTCTTTGAAATCATCCACGAACTCCGCCCATTTGCCGTCTTTCCAAGCGCAACCTTTTGAAAGCCAAAATCGGTTTGCATTTTTATCAAAAAGCGGTGTCAAAAAACCCTTTGTCTCTTTTCTAAGCTCTAAACAATCAAATGACTTCTCATAATACCCTCTTTTTCTTGCTTCTTTATCGAAAGCATCGAAGATTTCTTGCTCTGTGGCGATGCGGGAGATATTTTCAATACACTCAAATCCGTTAGAATTACGAAGCGTATCTTTCCAAAAGTAGTAACTATAATAATAGATTTTATTACATTCAATATTTTTTACTCTAAACAACAATTGTTTACTTTTGCTCCAATAC
>JACCDQ011789006.1_pt1 | contig 24733 bp, 23 predicted proteins | sample 7446031 | NCBI WGS metagenome assembly JACCDQ01 (sample SAMN15323442, study PRJNA562643) | freshwater metagenome | isolation source: river surface water | place: USA:Blue River Watershed | collected 2017-08-17 | reverse complement strand
TCATTTTGAAAATTGATTTCTTTAAAGTTTCCCGAGCCAGACATAAAAGAAAATAAACTATCTTCTTGTGTTTGGAGGATACTTTTTAATTCTTCATCCTTAAAATACCGATTACCAAGAAAACTGATTTTTTTAACTTTAACTTTATCGAATTCTTTAATTTGAAAATTAACTTCGATATTTTCATCATTGATTTTCTTTTCACGAAAATCGACTGAGGCCAGATAATATCCCTTCTCTTCATAAAACTTTAAGAGTGACTGCACATCACTTTTAACTTTATTGATATCAAGAATAGAAAAGACTTTGGTTTTAACTTGATTTTTTAATTCATCTTCTGAAAGTCCATCATTACCATCAAAAGTAATTTTGGTTACAATTGGTTTTTCTTTAACTTGAAAGATCAAAGTATTTTTATTATTGATCATTTCATGATGAGCTTCGACTAAATCGAAGTATTTCATCGAATAAATTTTCTCTATGTCTTTTTTCAGAAGATAATTATCTAAAAGAGTATCTACTTTGGTATTTATTTTTTCTAGAATGGCTTCTTTTTCTACTTTTTTTAGGCCCTTAACTTCAATTGATTCAACTTTAAAAAGATCCACGCGCGGACCTATATCTTCAAGTGCAAATACCAATCTTTGGAAAAGTAACAATAAAATTATAAAATAATGTCTTTTCGACATATTACTCCATAGTGGATAAAGATACATGGGTATTAAAAGGTATCAATATTAAATGGCATTCGCAAAAGATTTTTTAAAAGGAATTTGAGATAAAGCTCAAAGCGTTATAATTTTTCCATCTCGCATTTGTAGACGACGATTAAAAGTACTCGCAATAGATTCATCATGAGTTACAACTATCAGCGTAGATTGAAATTCTCTGGATAATTGCTTTAAAAGTTCGATCACTTTCGCTGAATTCTGCGAATCAAGATTTCCAGTAGGCTCATCACACAATAAAAGTTTAGGACGCAAAGACAGTGCACGAATAATATTGATTCTTTGCTGCTCTCCTCCAGAAAGTTGGTGAGGAAACTTATGAAGCAAATGATCAACCGTTAAATACTTTGCTAAATCTTTCACTCTTTTTTCTATCTCAGCATTAAAGAGTCCACTCAATCTAGCTGGTAAATAAATATTTTCAAGCGCACTCATTGAAGATAATAAAAAATGAAATTGAAAAACAAAACCAACAAAGCGATTGCGGTATTGGGCCAATTCTTCATCGTCGAGAGCATTTAAATTTTTTTGATTAACAATTATTTCTCCTGAAGAAGGTCGATCCAAGCCACCGAGTAAATACAGAAGCGTTGACTTCCCTGAACCAGAGGCTCCCTTAATTGAGTACTGCTCATTTTCAAAAAACTCTAAATCAATGCCATTGATTGCCAGACTTGGACCATAATTTTTACTTAATTTAGAAATTTTTATCATTGGATACATTTACTTAAACCCTAATTATGAAAATTCTTGTCTCAAGCCTTCAAGCAGAGATTTCTTTTTCATTCGCTGAAATAAAAACCAAGTTATTAAATTTAACCATAAAAAAGATCCAAACAAAACTATTAAATAGCTTTCGGTGCTCAGATGTAGACTCAGTCTTGGCATATAATAAATTTCAGCAGGAAGTTCAAAAACAGGTAGATACTTTAAACCAAGATTAAAAATAAAAACAAAAACCAATGAAACCAAAAAAGAAAAAATCCAAATAAAACTAATTAATTTAAACCACACCTCCACAAAACTTTTTTGTGAAACACCTAAAGCTTTAATTAAAAAAATCTCTTTAGCCTTTTGTTCATTTATAAACATTATAAAAGCTAAAATATTAAAAATAGAAATAATCACCACCAATTGCAAAATGATTCCGATCATGACTTTTTCAATTTGCACAGCTTCAATGAGAGAATCATATTCTTTCCAAAAAACTTTTACGCGATAATCACTACGCAAGACTCGATCAATACTACTTTTGGCTTTAAGAACCATATTTAAGTAATTTTGATCGATGGCGTTTGAACTATGCTTTAAATTAAGCGTATAAAGATTCACCTTTCCACCTAATTCTAAAATTTTTTGAGCTTCTTTTAATGAAAGATAAACCAATCTTGAATCTTTTTGATAGATTCCATGATCGATTATATTTTTGACTTTAAACCGATAAAGCCCCGGGAGAGCATGGAGATTTTTATTACCATTCACCAAAGTTAAAACGATTTCATCACCAAGTCGAATTTGAAACTGCTTGGCAATTGCCTTTCCGATCGCCACTTCGTTGGTTGATAATTGAATATCTTGCCCCACTACATTGATATAGTTTTCATCAACGCCTCTAAGGATCACTCCCTTTGATTGATCATCAAAACTTAAAAACGACTCAATCTGCACAATGGCAGAAAAATTTTCAATTTCAATAATTTTATCTAATTCCTTTTTCAATTTTGTCGGTTCGAAAAAACCTTGAAGAGAATTAATCGTCAAATCCCCATGGGATTTTCTAAGTCCTTGCTTTAAGGCCAGATCAAATCCATCCATAATTCCAATGGTCGAAAGGATGACTGCGATGGAAAATCCAAAACCTAAGATCACTCCAATTAAAAAATTTCTTGAAGATTTATTATCTAAGAATAAAGAATTAATTAAAAAAACACTATTTTTCATCGCTTTCGTCTTTTTGAATTAAAAATCTCAAGTAGGCATCGATAAAACCTTCAAGATCTCCATCTAAAACTTTTTCCGCCGTTGATACTTCGTAATCAGTACGATGATCTTTGACTAATTTATATGGGTGTAAAACGTATGATCGTATCTGAGCACCCCAAGCGATATCTTTTTTTGAAGCTTCTAGTTCCGCTTCTTTTACTCGGCGTTTTTCCATCTCTAGTTCATATAATCGTGAGCGCAAAACTTTCATCGCTTGCGCTTTGTTTTGCAATTGTGATCGTTCATTTTGGCAGACGACGACGATATTTGTCGGAAGGTGAGTCAGTCGAACAGCCGAGTCAGTGGTGTTAACCCCTTGTCCACCTGAACCTCCTGAACGATACACATCTATTCGCAAATCTTTATCCAAAATTTCAATTTCAATAGTGTCATCGACTTCCGGTGAAACGAAGATTGAAGCAAAAGATGTATGTCTTCGACCTGCAGAATCAAAAGGGGAAATTCTTACTAAACGGTGAACACCACTTTCACTTTTTAAAAAACCATAAGCATAATTACCAGTAGCCGTTAAGGTTGCTGATTTAATTCCTGCCGAATCTCCTTCTTGCGTTTCTAAAATTTGTACTTTGTATTTTTTACTTTCACAAAAGCGCACAATCATTCGAAGTAGCATAAAGGCCCAATCACACGACTCTGTTCCACCGGCTCCAGCATTAATTGTAATGATGGCATTATTAGGATCGACTTCACCAGAGAGTAAAACTTTCTGTTCGAGTATGTGAAATTCTGCTAAAAAACTATTGTAAGCGGTCTCTGCTTCAAGGCCTGATGATTCATCATTTTCAGTGAAAGCAAATTCAACCAAAACATCAAAGTCATCATATAAAGATTTTAAATGAGTATAGTTATTAACGACATCTTCTAGAACTGATTTTTCTTTCTGGATTTTGGCGGCGTTGACAGCGTCATCCCAAAATCCATCCATGGCCTCAATTGTTTTAATTTCATCTAAACGATGAGACTTCTTTTCAATTTCAAAGCGACCTCCTAAGAAGGTCCATTTTCTCAGTATAAGACTTTAATGCAGACTTTTTCTCATTAAGTGATATTTTTAACTGCTCATTCATTTTTCAAATCCCAACTTTTTATAAATACTTTTTACTAGCTGATTTTCATATTTTTCCATAATTTTTTCTTCTTGAATAGAAATCTCATGATCAAAACCAAGCAAGTGTAAAAAACCATGCACCAATTGATGGTACACCTCCATTTCAAAGCTTATTTTAAATTCTTTGGCCTGTGAAATGGCGACGTCTTTACAAATAAAAATATCACCTAACTCAATGACAGGCATGGAAACAATTTCACCTAACTTGTCTGGTCGCAATTCTTCAAAAAGCGGAAAAGATAATACATCTGTCACTTTATTTTTATTTCGGTATTCAGCATTAAGCGCTTTTATTTTTTGCTTTGAGCAGAGAGTTAAATTGACATGGATTTCTTTTACTTTTTTTAATTGAGGTACTTTTTTTAAAAGAGCTAAAAAAACCGCCTCAATTCTAATTAAATCATCACTTTTTAATAAAGATGATTTTTTTTGAAAAGATTGATGAAAATGAATAAATAATTTCATAGAATAAAGCTAACAAATTAAATGGTGGCAAGCAATGAATAATTCAGAATTTGAAAACTTAAAAAGTGTCATAAGCGCACTAAGACATCCAGTAACCGGCTGTCCATGGGACTTAAAGCAAACCCATGAGTCACTTTTAAAATATTTACTTGAAGAGTCTTATGAATTTATCGAAGCCGTCGAACTTAAAAGCGATTCTAAAATGGAAGAAGAGCTGGGTGATGTTCTATTACAAGTTTTACTTCACGCTAAACTCGGTGAAGAGAGAAAAGCTTTTGACATCGAATCAGTTTCTAAAACATTAAAAGAGAAACTAATTCGAAGACATCCCCACGTTTTTGAAAATCAAGGGACCAAACTTGAAGTGAGTGAAGTACTATTTAATTGGGAAAAAATTAAAAGCGAAGAAAAATCTAGAGAAGATTCGCAAAACTCAAAACGCATCAAACCTTCCATCGTGCATGCTCCCTCTCTAACGGCAGCAGTTAATATCGGAAAAAAAACTGGTGAAATAAAATTTGATTGGGATCATTATTCCCAAGTGGCTTATAAAGTTGAAGAAGAGTGGCAAGAATTAAAAGAAGAACTATCATACGTTCAAGGCTTAAATCGCGATCGAGTGTTCGAAGAGTTAGGAGATTTGTTATTTTCTATTTCACAACTGTCCAGACATTTAAATATGGATCCTGAAAAAGCACTACAGTCGGCCAACAAGAAATTTCTTCGCCGTTTTTATTCGATGGAAAAAATTATGTCGGAAAAAGGCGTCGTGCTTGAAGATCTTAATCAAGAGCAAATGGATGTTTACTGGCATGAGGCAAAAGTAAAAGAGAAGAAATGAATCAACTGAAACTTAAAAATGAATTTGTTAAATTAGATTCAAGTAAGCGCTTGTATCAACTTGAGTGTCCTGTGATAGGCTTAACCGGTGGAATCGCCACAGGCAAAACCACCGTTTCGCAATATCTCTTGAATAAAAAATTACCCATCATCAATGCGGATAGTTTGGTAAAAAATATTTATGCGCAATCTGATACCGTTGATTTTATCGCCAAGAATTTTCCGCAAGTAATGATTAATCACCAAATTGATTTTAAACTTTTACGTGAAATTGCGTTTGAGTCTGAATCATCTTTAGCCATTATTGAAAATCATATCTACCAAAAACTTCCAACTGAATTTAAAAAAGCTTACTCTTTGTTAAATAAACCAAATTTTGTCATTTATGACGTTCCTTTATTATTTGAAAAAAAGCTCGACTCTCTAGTCGATTACAAAATTTGCGTCTATGCTTCAAAGGATTTGCAACAATCGCGAATCAAAAATCGCGATCATACTACCGACTTAGTTATCGAAAAAATTTTAAGAAAGCAAATTAGTATTGATTGGAAAAAAGAGCATTCAGACTATATCATTGAAAATCAAACAGACTTAAATACCCTTTATAAAAACATCGAACATTTTTTAACATTACATTTTGAATAGGATTATTATGTTAAAGTTTATTCTTATTTTATGGCCAATCCTTGTCAGTCTATTCGCTCTTACTTATCAGAAGAAGCAAAATGGAACCAAGCCTTTAACCGGTGGGCCGATCTCAAGGCCAAAATCTTTTTGGTTAGCCTACACTATTTCAACTTGGTTTTTCCTACCACTTTTTTTTTACTTCTCACCAAATACCTTAGCTGAATTAAAATATGTATTATTATTTCATTTAATTAGTTGGTGGCTGAGAGGTCCTATCGAACTTTTTATGATTTATCGCTTTTTTAATTGGACTCCAAAGTATGGCATTTCTCACGATGCATTTCATATTATAGGATTGTTATTTTTTTTAAAAAAGGTAGCTATTCATCCTGTTAACCTAGATGCCCATAATTTTATCGTTTGGTTGTTTTTAATCGTTACAGTCATTGCAACAGTCGCAGAAATTTTATTTGCCTATTTATTTTTAAAAGCTCGAAGTTTAGAAGAAGAACAAGATAATATTTATTTTGCTTCAGATGACCCTAAATGGATTTTTATTAATCGCGTAACCTTAACAGTGGTCATATTTGTCATGTCACATTTACTGATACAAGCTTTTATGAGTTGGCTTTATTTATAAAGTATTTTAAAAAATAAAATCGATAAACCAATATCGCTAAAATAAACCCTGTTAAAATATCAAATAAATGATGCTGGTGAACTAATACCACTGAACAGGAAATTAAAAAAAGCCATAGATGATTGATGAATTTGAACCATCTTTTAGGTTTTGAACGATTCATGATCCAAAAAGTAATACTTGAATAAGTAATATGCAGACTAGGAAATAAGTTATGGGGATGATCTAGGGCGAACATCGTTTCAAAGTATTTTTCATATCCAGGAACGCTTTGTCTCACAAAGCCTAATTTTCCTGGAAATAAATAAAAAACAATTCCCGCCGAAAATGCGGCTACAACTAAAGAAAGACACAATCCTTTAATATCCTCGACTTCTTCTAAAACAAAAGCCGCAAATACAAATAATAAATTCAAAGAAACATAAGGATAAATCATCCAAGGAATCAGCGGTATTTGAGTCTCAAAGTCGAGAAACATGGCATAGTGTTTGGGACTTTTTAAGGCCAGAGAATTACAAATCCCATAAGGAAGAGCAAAACCAAAGGTAGCAATCGTACCCCAGATGGTTATTGCCAATAATCTCTTTTTGTCAGGAATTGTCATTACATTGTTTTTTCTCATTCATTTAATAATAACCCTAATTATGCTCAAAGCTCAATTGACTTTTTTTAGAGCGAGAGGAATAATTTTTAAGTGTTCTCAAGCTGCTTTTCTAGGACAAAAAATGAAGAAATTAATCTATCGAAATATTGATGTCACACCTCCATATAATTTAAATATTTTTATTGGAATTATTTCGTCAATCGCTTATGTGGCAACATTATATTTTGTTAACAGCACTGAAAGTTGGTTCTATAAAGTTTTAGGAGCTCTATTTTTTGCCCATATTGCCAATACGGCTTTTTCACTTTTACATGAAGCTGTTCATTCCGTTTTTCATTATAATCGCAGCACAAACTATTACTTTGGTGTTTTGATGGCTGCATTATTTCCTACAGCTTATACTTTTCAAAAAAGATGTCACTTAAACCACCACCGCAATAATCGCACCAAATATGAAACTTTTGAAATGTATGATGATAAGGACAATTATTTAATTAAAACAGCAACTATTTACGGTGTCTTAATTGGAATTTATTACTTCGTTCCTTTTTTAGGTTGTTTATGGCTTTTACTACATCCAAAGAGTATGTTTAACTCTGCCTTTGCTGGTAAAAATAATTATGAAGTTGGCCGCATGGGTGGGGCATCGATGCTTCGGAGTTTTGAAAATCTCTCAACCAGAGAAATTCTAAAAATGAGACTCGAAGTGGTATTCACGATTGTCTTTCAACTTGCACTTTTTTATTTTTTAAATTTAACTTTTTTAACCTGGGCTTTATGTTTTTTAACTTTTGGTATTTTTTGGTCTTCATTACAATATGCTGATCACGCTTTTTCTGCGAGAGATATTCGCAATGGTGCTTGGAACTTAAAAGTTAATCCAATTACTCGTATCTTTTTTCTCAATTACCATTTTCATCAAGCCCATCACCAACACCCTAATGTTTCTTGGCTCCATCTTCCTAAGTTTGTTGATACTAAATATGGCCAACCATCATTTTGGGAAATTTATTTAAAAATGTGGAAAGGGTTAGTGAAACTTGATCCCAATGAACCAGATCCTATTGATCCAGAATTTGAAAAACTAATAGAAAGCGAACACTTCTCAAATTAAAAATATGCAAGAAAGAATTGTTGAAACTATCAAACGCCAAGATGTTCCAGTTGAGCTTTTAGCTCCACCAGATTTGAATTTACTCATTCTGTTTGCCCTAATCGACTGGTCAATAATTTTGGCTTCTGCTTATATGATGTTTCATTCTTCTGAAATTTTATATCCACTCTGGGCGATCATTATCGCGGGAAGATTGCATGGTTTTGGAGTCATTTTGCACGATATTTCTCATTTAAACTTAGATAAAAAAACTATAAAAATGAGACTGATTGAAGTTTTAGTCGGATACCCCATAGCCTCTACTGCCAATGCCATGGCCTACCATCATATTCGCCATCATCGACATACTTTAATGGACAATGACCCTTATTTTCATATCAATAAAAAATGTTCTGGTTTTAAAAGATTTTTATTAACATTTAAAAAAGGAATTTTCTTTGTTCCTTTTTGGATGCTTCGAAGTTACTTTGCTCCATTTGCTTTAATCCTTCCAAAACTTAGAAATTTTTATGGAAGAGTCTTCCTGCAAGATGTTTCTAAAACCGATTTAAGTCAGGATGAAGAATTAAAGACTTGCTTAAAAGAAGATTTACCACTGGCTCTCTTTCATTTAAGTTTCATTTTTATTACTTTATATTTTTATACAAATTTATTATACATCTATTATATTCCCGCTATACCTGCAGGAGTCTTTTGTATCTATCGTCTTTTGATTGAGCATGAATATGATATTATTCCCAACAAATCAGTCTATGAATTAATTGAATCAACTTATGATCATCACATAGTTTTTTGGGAAAGAATTTTAATAGGTCCGCGCAACATAGGATTTCACTGCATGCATCACATTCACCCGAACGTAGGTCTGCATGCTCTTCCAAAGCTCAGAGAATGGTATTTAAAAAATTCTACGCAATATCGCAATCATTATTTAAAAAACTAAATACCAATAAACTCTCTCATACTTATTCGATTCTTAGTTTTTTCAATTCCTAAATCGTAGTTTTCATTCAAAGGTGCAGGATCGACAAATGTGCCAAAAAGTCGATCCCAAAATGAAAATATTGTGCCTATGTTAATGCATCTTTGACCTTTCGTCGAATGATGCAAACGATGAATTCTTGGAGATACAAAAATCCATTCGATAATTCTATGTCCAGTATTTGAATTGGTATGTTGATAAAAGTTGGTGAAAACACCTATGCAAAAATAGATTAAAAGCTCTAATGAGTTAAGATTAAATAAGAAAAATCCAACGGTGACCCGAGTAAAAATAAATTGAAAGTAATGCATGAAGCTTGCTCTTAAACCAGAGAACCAATATAAATTTTGAATTTTATGATGAAAGACATGCGTCCTCCAAATATACTTATTGGTATGCATAAAATAATGAACCCAATAATTAATAAAATCTAATACCAAAGTTGCCAAAATAACATTGAGAATTAACACTTCAGTTCTAAGAGGGAAATTGAAGGGAATTTGTGTGTAAAATTTTTGCAATGGAGATGACACCATTAATCCGGAAATATTGAGCATAATAAATGCCCCCACTTCATATTTAAACTCTAATTTAAAATTTAACTTCCTTTCTGGGAAATACTTTTCTAAAAAATAAAAAAATAAACCCGACATGACAAAGAAAATATTTAAATAAATTGTATGCTCTGTGCTCATGGGTTTTCCTTAAATTCATATCCGCCCACTCTATCACTTAAAATACCGGCATTTTGATAAGCATATTTAGTAAATCGAGTAAAATAGCCATAAATCCCTTTGGATTTTAAAATGCCTGAATCAAAAAGAATTTGATTCATTAATCCTACACAATTTTTAAAAAAGAAAGAGTATGTACCCGGTGATTCTGGCTTTGTTATCCACAATCTTAATACTTCCAAAAACTTTTTATTTTGTTCAGTACTCGTCCGCAAATCATAAAAATCAAATGTACGATTTTCTTTTTTGCCATAATCAATTTTAAATTGTGCCATGGTATCGACTTTAACCAAAACCGTGTATCCCCCAAAACTGGCCTTTAGTTTGTTTAAGGGAAAATCGTTAAAATCAGCTAGAAAACTAATAGCTAAATCATTTTCAGGATTTGCTCCGCCAGACCCCACTAATCGTATCATGCAATGTCCCCACCAACTGTAATATCGAGGACCAGGACTCACTTCAATATATTCTAATTTATCAAATTTAAAATCAGAAGAGAGAATGAGTGCTTGATGTTTTTTAACTCTATCGAGCTCTAGATTGTGCTCTTTTAACCATGCATTGTATTCGGGGCTTGAGCGATCTTGAAAAGGTCCGGTTTGAGACCAAAGGAAAATAGTAAATACCAATATAAAACTTAAAAAATAAATCCATTTATTAGACATAATATTGAGGCTACTTTGAATTTAATTAGTTGGCAACTAGACGTACATCCCATTATTTGAGTAAAATAATTTAGTGAATTCTTTTTTAATATCTATATCAACACTTGCCGCTCAATCTCTATTTAAATTAAAAAATAGTTTAAACTATATTCAAGCAATTTTCATGCGCTTCCCTAGACTTATTAGCATTGGTTTAGCTGTTAGTTTTTTGCTCTCCTTAAATTACAGCTCAAAATTAAAAATTGCGGTAAGAACTGAAGACTTTGGTAATCATAACCTACAGTCCTTTAAAGATATGGAGATTTTAAAAAATGAGTTTTCCATGGAAGATCGATTAACCTTAATTTTTCATAAAAAAACTCCTTTAACTTCTCTAGATCTTTGCTCAATTCAGAAATGGATTGGTTCCACACTAAAACAAGACTTTCCATTAGAAAAAATTATGAGTGGGTTTGATTTACGATTTGTACTAAAAACGACTGAAGGCAACATCTTCTATCCTAAAGTTTTTGAAGATGTATGTAATAATAAAATTCATTTCAATGAATTGTATACTCATCCACTATATTCAATGTATTTTTCACCTGGATTTAAAGATTTCACTGTCCAATTCCAACTAATGCCGGAAGAAAAAGAATTACGCCATGGAATCTATGACTATCAACATGTAAAAAACATTATCGCGCATGCTAAGAAGTTACCTTTTGAAGTTAAAATAGGTGGCACACTTTTTTTCCAATCTTCTGTTTTAGATGGGATTAGACAAACCAATTTATTAAATTTCATAGCTGGAAGTTTGTTTATACTAGGTTTCTTTTATTTTTACCGTTCCAAGCTCGCTTCCATCACGCTGCTTTCAATAATTATTTTCACAACACAAATTATTAAGTTATTAATGTATTTATTTTCAGTCAAAATCGACCCTTTAACTTCCTGTATTATTCTTATGCTAACGGTGGCAATCATTGAAGATTTTGTTTTTTTAAGTTATTTAATCTTTAAGAAAAAGAAAAACTTTCTAGAGGCCACTCATGAGCTTATGTTACCGAGTTTTTTGACTTCACTTACCACGGCAATAGGCTTTGGCTCTCTCGCTTTTTCCAGTAATCCCAATATCGTTCAGTTTGCTATCTGGACCTCATTTGGTTCGATGCTTGAGTGGTTAATCATTTTTTGGGTATTGCCAAGCCTTTATCAATTAGCTCCGAATAAAATCAATTCCATCATTGCTAAAACCACACCTTCAAATGTTGAATTCTCCTTCCTTTCAAAACTTTATCCCAGCAAAATTCTTACTACATTTTTGATTGCCTTGATTTTTTTAATTCCATTTATTTTTAATCAAGCGAACTTAAGCTATAGCCCCTTTGACATGTTTACAGAAAATCACGAGATTTCACATTTTAGAAATTATTTTCGAACTTCTAAAAAGGCTGAAGGAGAAATATCTGTTGTTTTTGTAAATGGTCAAGAACCGAATGAAGAATTTATCCGTGAACTAAAAAAAATCAATCGCATAACAGATGTTCATTCGCTTATTGATTTTCATCCCCACTTAAAAAACTTTGAACCAAGCCTACAGCGAATGATTATATTTGATTTAGAAAATTCAGAAATAGGTAAATTATATAACTCTAAAAACCTAAAACGTGTCATCGCCTACACAAACTCATACGACACCTTAGATATTCCCAAGGTTCAAAATGAAATAAATGCTTTATGTAAAAAAATGATGGCGAACAATTGTCGCACAGTAAGCGAAGTTATTGTTTCTAAAGATTATGCAACAGGAGTTTTACAAACTCTATATGATAGTTTTTCATTTTGCTTTCTTTTAATTGTCATTATTATCATGTGGCTAACATTAGGGGTTGATAGAAAATTATTCTTTCCTATTATACTTTCTGTTATATGGGCGCCGATAGCGCTTTTAATACTCGTCATTTTATTTCAGTTTAAAGTAAATGTTATCACTTGCGTAGCACTCTCATTAATTGTTGGCTTAGGCGGAGACAATGCCATTCAGTTTTTACTGCTTAATCATCAAAAGATTGATGAAACAGTTAAGGAATTCGGCCAAGCCAGTATTCAGGTAATGGTACTTTTATTAATTGTTTCTCTAACATTAGGATTTTCCTATTTTAGAACTACAAAAATCCTATCTCTTTTAATGGTCATTAGTATTTTTCTAATGCTGGTTGGAGATATCTGGATTTTAAATGGTCTTTTAAATTTTAAATCTAAAAATCAGTCTAAGAGCAAGCCCCAATGAAGTACTTAAAGATTTTAATTATTGTTTTAGGTTTGTCGCGTTTTGTTGGTGATACTTTTAGAATAGAACTTCTTGATAATTTAGGATTTGCCTCAGGATTTTCTCCATTGCCATTAGTTTTTTCAGATCGGCAAGGTATTGAAGATTTTGCCCATGAAATTAAATTAACTTTTCACAATGAATCAAATAAAAAAATAGTTTATTTTGATCAGCAGGCTTATACCAATATTGAAGGCCCTCTAAATCGCGTAGGTGTTTACGCCATTGCACTTGCCTATTCACCTCGATTTCCCAAATCGCTTTGGGAAAATGTCTTAAAGGTTGGATTATGTAAAAACGGTGCTCTTTACAAAGCATTTCTATTAGATTCCAACGTAGATAAAGTCTTCATAGAAATTAGTCACCTAGAAAGAAAGAATTTATTTTGGAATATTGAGGTTCTTTGCCAATGAAATTAAATCACTCACAATTTTTTTCATTACTTAGATCCCTTTTAGGTCTTTGGCTATTACAACATTTTATCTTTCTTTTGCCGTATACAGTCGAATTGCATGGCCTTTCAGGATTAAAAGTTGCAGGTGGTGAAATTTATTTAAAAGATTTCTTATTTTATTTAAGAAGTGATTTTGGAATTTATTTTTTAAATATTTTAGCTGTTTTATTTTCCATTTTATTTGTATTTAAGATATATCGTCGCTTATCCTCGCTAATACTTTTTATTATCTGGATTTTCTTTTATCATCAAAATTTTATTTCCTATACTCCCATTTTACCTTATGTCGGTTGGTTATTGTTGGCCTTTACACTCATTGATTCAAGTGAAGTACGATTTTTTTATCAAAAAAATGATTCAACATTTGAATACTCTCCCTTACTATTTCATGGATTTTGGTTAATAACTGCTTTAAGTTATACAGCTTCAGGTTTTCAAAAATTTTTATATTCTCCCTTGTGGCATGATGGACGAGCCTTAGATTTTGTGATGAATTACCCTGCAGCAAGAAATCATTGGTTGAATGAACAATTCCTCATGCTGCCCCTTCCACTTAGAATGATGGCTAATTACTTAATTATTTTTATTGAAGGTGGTTATGTTTTCTCATTTTTTCATAGCCAATTACGTAAAATTTTTTGGATTGGAATTTTAATTATGCATTTTTCAATCTTGATTTGTATAAAATTTTCCGAACTTTCAATCGGAATGATCATCGTTCATTTATTTTTAGTTGAAGATGATTGGTTCAAATTAGGAGGTCTTTCAAAAATAAAATGGAAGCAGAATTGGCTTAATTTAAATTAAATACTTTTTTTAAATCTCTTCTTAAGAAAAAATCGATAACTGCAAATATTACACTAAACACATTGCTTACAAAAATTGATTTTTTCAAACTGGCTTCCTGAATATCAAGAAGCTCTTCTCTTAAGTCAGGAGTAAATCCTAATATTTCATCGTAGAAAATAGTGGCATCCACACACAATCTTCTTTTTACCAATTCTTTAGTAAGGTATCGTGCATAAGTTGCTGCTTCTAAGCAATCCATTGTCTCATGTTTCCAGTAAGGAGATAGAGAGTAATTATTATCTAAAACTTTTATATCAAATTTTTTTCTATTTTCAGGAGTTAAAATGGGTACATTCATGACTCTGGTCGAAAAAACACAAATAAAGAAAAAATCGGCAGAGGTATTTTCAAAAAACTTCAATGTCTCTTCGATCGTTTCTTTGGTTTCACCGGGGAAACCACTTATTAATGTTATAAGAGTTGTTAGTCCATACTTTTTGCAATTTAATAGGGCCTTGGCATTAATTTCTGGAGTTGTTCTCTTGCTCATGTTTTCAAGAATAGTTTTATTTCCAGATTCAATTCCAATTTGCACTTGAATACAACCTGACTTCACTAACAATTTAACTACTTCTTCATCACATAAATCATCTGTTCGAGCGTAACAAATCCATTTGATGTTGACCTTTTCTGCAATTAAGCCTTCGGCAAACTCAATTAATCTTGACTTCGGCATGGTAAACAATGAGTCTAAACAAGTTACGTACTCAACACCAATTTTTTGGTATTCTTTAAAATCTGCAACCATTTTTTTAGCAGACTTTGTTCGAAACTTTATATCATCAAATAAATAAGGATAGTTACAAAAAGAGCAGCGATAAGGACAGCCTCTTACACTTTCGTAATAGATCATCCGAAATTTTTTTCCATTGTCCTTTTCTGAAAGACTCCAGTCTGGTGATTCTAAATGATCAAGGGATAAATCTGGATCAGAACCACTAAATAACATGGTTGTATGTTCTCTTTTTTCAATTTTACCCCAAATTGGTTTTACAAAATTAGCCTGAGAATTTTTTATCCAGTCTGCCATACTTGGAACAATATATTCTCCTCCACCGACTGCTAATACATCAATTCGCGGATCACCTTTAAAATTAGAGTGCATGGCCCCAGTTAGAGCACCTCCTACGACCACTCGATTATGACTACGTTTAACCTTATTTAATATTGGATCTAATTCACTAAAATCTTTTATATAAGTTGAAGATACAAAAACAACACCACACTCATTCAAATCATCATTTATTTTTGAATTTGAGAATAAATCATCATAAGTTCTCAATCTGTATTTTATATTTTGGCGATTGAGCAATGTGGCCAATGTTACTTCAGCTAAATCAGGAGTTTCAGAGTTTATTCTAAAATTAAAAAAATTCATTAGTTTGGGGATATTTCTCTTTACCCATTTTTTCTTCTCTGACTTTCCAATTAACATCATTTCTGCAAAAACCAACTTGATCTTAATCTCAAGCCAAAGGTGTTCAGCGTGAAACATTTGAGTCAATTGCTTGAGGATTAAACTTTTTAAAGTCGATTTTTTATCTAAAAGAAAACTACCGGTGAGAATGAGGACTTCATCTTGCTTCATAATATAGAAAAGCCCCTTTCGGGGCTTCATTAAAATTATCTAATTAACTTCAACCAATCACCTTGCATGTGTGACAATACTCTTGCTGTTTTAAAAACATCATCTTGAGTTTTAATATTTGGGAAATATGGTGTAAATGCTTTTACATTGTAACTTTTTGCCATTCCTTCAGAATAATTTCTATATGTTAAAGTTTGACCTGATCCAATCCCTTTTGAAACTTTTCGAGTAATTGTATTACCTCTTTCAAAAGTAACTGGTAAGAATTCTTTTAAATCTAAAGGAGGGTTAGAAAACATCGTGTGATAGCTAACTTGAATGACTTCTCCAGTAACTGCCGATCTCATAGATTCTGCCGATTTTGACCATGCAATTCTATTGGCCATATTGATATTTTCAGAAATGAGATCTCTATTAATTGATAAATAACCCGTATTAAAAATAAATGAATCAGCATTTTTTCTGTCTTCTTCGGACATAGACCAAGCATCATTCAATCTCTTTATACTTTTTAATGAAGTAGTGTAAGCATATTCCATCCATTTTTCAGAATTAGCTAACAATGTACCAGTTTGTTCAAATCGAGGCTTTCTCATAACGGTGGCTATTTTTTCAACAGACACACCATCAACTTTATTAAAGAAACCAAATCCATCTAATCCATATAAAAATCCAACTTCTTTATAAAGCTCAATTGAATTTTCGATATTGTATGCAAGAAAAACTGCAATACTTGAAAGACTTGAATAAGCTGAAGATAAAACCATATTTTTTTCAAACTCACCAATTAGTTTAAATCTTTTTACATTGTCCCCAAAGCTTTTTGGACCAAATGAAATTCTCTGATCCCATACTACTGGATCAGTTAAATCTAAAGCCTCTAATCTTTTCACTGAAAGAACAATCAATGGCATCACTTCTTTTGCAATATATTCTTGAATTTCTTTTTCATCCTTAAAACTTGCTACGACTTTTCCGTCTTGAGAAATATAAGGCGAAGCTACATATTCAAAACCTGCCTCTATATGTTCATAAGGCATCAACACTTTCATGCTAGATGCCGCATCTTTTACCCATGAAAGAACTTGTGAATGAATAAATTTTGATTTCTTCTCAAACATTGGCTTTAATCTATAAACCATTCCGCGCATTGATTTCATCGGAAGTGCTTGAGTAATATAAAATTGAACATCTTTTGGATAAGAATCGTAATTTTTATTCAATTCAGTAAATAGGTCTTCTAAATCTTCACTTGATTTACATTCATGAACTCGATTAATTATTTTTTTAAGTTCAGACGACATCATTGATTCATCAATATTTGAATTTGCTGCTGGTTTTCTTTTTTTCTCTGAGATTTTTAAACGCTCAAGGACTTTGTTTTCATTAACATCAGGTAACGAAACTAAACTAGGCTCAAATTTCGAAGCAGAGTAATGACTCTTCATTTTAGCAGAAACATTAAAACTAAACTGGAAAGCAATTAGTGCACAAATAATTAAAGATGGTTTCATTGTAAATCCTCCTAATACGCAGAATATCGTATCATAATATCTCAAAAAAACTGATTTATATTTTCTTATCCCTCAAGACCGACAAGAAAAGTCGGGCATTAAATCCAAATGGTGGTTTCCGTTTTTTTAGAGAATTCATAAATCTTTGGATTTCCTTCTATTCCTAGTTTTCGTAAAAACTCTATTTGAATATGGGGCTCATCCGCAGGTGTAGATTGAAATTGATTCAATTTAGTGACATCTAAATTTGCCGACTGAATTTTCATAATTTTTACATCTTGCTCGATCACCTGCCGAGTATAAAAATGAATAAAGGGTTTTAAACATTTTCCAATGTAAGGTAATTGATAGGCGATATAAGTATAAACTCTCGACTTCATCGTTGACACAGGAGTTATTTGAGAATTAATGACATACTTATAATTTTGTCCAAATGAATAATCAACACAAGTGACATTGGGAAATATAAAATGATCCGTATGAATCATTGGTTCGTTTTTTGGATTTAAAAGTTTTTTTATCAAAACACCAATTTGATCTTTTTGCTGATGATAAGTCACCAATACACCAGCATCTTTGGTTTCAACAGTGATCGGAACTTTAGTCAAGCTTTGATTTCTAAACCAACCTTTATGAACAAAAACAGTGTGTGGAACATCCATGAAATTTTCAACTAAATTAGTCGCCTCATTTTCAAAATCGGTAACCATAAAATAATGTGACCAACCCCTTTCTCCAAAATGTGGAAATTTCCAAAGCGGCAAATCATTATTTTCTTTATCACCAACATAGATCCAAATGACTCCATCTCTCTCAAGCGTTTTAAAACTTTTTTGACAACGCTTCCCTTTAATCATCAACTCTGGACCTTCTGAAGGAATATGCACCACCATACCATCGCGATCGTACTCCCAACCATGATAAGGGCAGGCAAGATGACCATTACGAATTTCTCCTTTAGAAAGCAATGCGCTTCGATGAGAACATTTATCCAATAAAGCACAAGCTTCACCTCTTTGATTTCTAAATAGAACAATATTTAAATCGTAAATAGTCCTAGAAATAGGTTTTGCTTTTAACTCTTCACTGGTACAAGCGATATACCAAAAATTAATTAAATTTCCATCACGCTCTTTCAAGCTACTCATAACTTAGTGCCTTGATAATAGGTTCTATTTTAATATTTCCCTTTATTTTTATATTGGCAAGTTTTTGCATGTATTCATTCAAGGAATTTTTAACCCATTTAACTTTTAAAGGTCCAAGTTGTCCCAAATCTCTAGCAAGCTTATAATGAAATATTTCTAATAATTGACTTTCAATAAATTGCTCAAGTTTTTGACTTTGATCTAAACTATTACCTTCAATTAAAAATTCATAATGAGGATGCGGATTTATTTTTGCAACAAAGCAAATTCCGTGTAGTCCAAAGTTCTCATGAATCAAATCAATGATCTTTTGAGCAGTCACGAAATCAAACTTCTCACCCACTAAGTCGGAAACATTTTGTCTTCCCATAAACTCTATTTCAGGAATATCCTTATAAAAACCGATGACTTTTATTCGATCTTCCATTTGATATCTCAGCATTCCACTTCCGGTTGTAATGATTGGAATAACCTCCATATCTTTTTCTAAAGAAAATGCCGGATATATTTTTTGGGTATGGGTGCAAAGAAATTCATAAAAATGCGATCGATAGGCTAACAAATGACGATGATGGAATGGAATAGAGACGACACCTTCGGTTGCCCATAAACCTTTACCTTGAAATGCAACTTCTGGAAATAAATGCTTTAATTTATCGTAGAAAAACTTTGATGAAGAAGTCTGCCAACAACTAATCAATTGCAAATTAGAAAACATCAGTTTTGTTGTTTCACTATTCCATTCATGACATTCATTAAACTTACTTTTTACAAATGGATCACTTAAATTATCTAAAATCAGTGTTTTATTCTTTAAAGAAAAATCTAATAATTCTAATAAAAAAGTTGGTGACCATATAGAAATTAAAGTCAAATTTGCTTCAAACATTTTTATAATCGTTAACATCATTAACTTATTAATCGTTTCAACATGAGATAAACTCTCTGAAACCAACATGACTTTGTTTAAAATCAATTTATCAAAAAAACTAAAAAGCGAAGTATCGTTAGAGTTTCTGTCAGTTCTAAATTCTTCCGGAACCCATGAAAGTGACCAGTAATGTTTCCCTGTCATTATATTGGGAAATGTTCTATACAAATCTTGAATCCAAGGATCACTGGCCATAGCCAATTCTTTTTTAAAGGCTTTAGTATAAGGAATCCACTTTACCGACTGACTTGAGCCACTTGTTGGCACTAAATGTATTCTCGAAGATTTCAAACTTTCAAACTGAGCTTTATAGTCTTGATAGCTGGTTATCGGTAACCTAGAAAAAAAATCATAATTGGTTTTTATTTTACTTAATTGAACATCCTTTAAACTGTTCATGTCGAGCACAAAATTGGAATAATTTTTCTGAGTAGATAATTTTATGATTTGATGGAAAACTGCATTCATCTTCGTTTAATAAGATTTTTCTTTATAAGTTTAATTGGATGTATTACCCCTAAAAGCGGATCAACTTTGCCAATACAAGCTAACTCATCACCTCTTTGCCAATTAGGATTTTGATGATTAAAAAAAGCAATTTTTGGATATTTCAATTCTAATTCTTTCGTTATTGGAGCAATCGTCGCTTTTAATTTTTCGTGTTCACCTTCATTAAATTCTATCACACCTGTTGCTTGATTAAATTTTCCAGGATAAATCCTATTTGATAATCCAGACAATAAATCAAAATATTCTTTGGGGGTTTCTTGATCATATCTAGGATAATAATGAATAAAGTTATTCGCGAGCAAAAGGTAAGTTTTATAACCTTTAGAAATTAAAAACCACCAAACTGGTCTGGAGAAATATTTCATTTTCAAAAGAAGCATTTGCTTTAAGAATGCCATTGTCAATACCGATGTTCCCCAATGCTCAGGATCGATTATGGTATCACCACTATAGAGAATTCTAAAATTCTTTCCTTCATGCAAATAATCAAACTCATCAAGTGTAGAAAAGCCTTTCACTTCTTTTTTTAAATTAAGCATTAGGATTACGCGAGACTTCTTTAAAAGATCAGACCTAAATCTTTCGAATGCAACGTTGTCATAAAACATTTCAAACAGCTTAAACATTTCTGAAATTTGCTGCTCTTTCAGTGATGTGATTTTAATAGTTTTAGCAACGAGTTTCTTTTTCATCGAGTTATTCTAATTTGATTGTGTTAATAATGCAAAAATTTAAGTTTTAAATTTTACTTTTTCGCTCAATTTTGATCTAATTTTTATGCAATATGGAAATAACTTACTCTAACTTTCATTCTCAATTCAAAAAAATAGACCCAAGGTACATTGTTACTTTTCTGCTTCTTGTATATAACGTTTTAGGTTTCACCATCCTAGGCTTTAACCGTACACCTTTTCAAATTTTATCTACCGTGGTTTTTGCAGTATTGTTACATTTATTTTATGATTATATTTTTTTTAAAAAAATATATTTCTCCATCTCTGCCGTAACTACCGCTCTCGGTTTAGGTTTATTGGTAAATTACGGTCATAATGCCATATATCCACTCATTCCTATTTTCATCGCCATATCATCAAAGTTTTTATTTACCTTTAATGGTAAACATCGCTTTAATCCAGGAATGTTTGGCGTTGCTATTTCCGTATTGTTTGCAAGCAGTTTTATCTCTGCGGCCCCTGCCTATCAATGGAATGGTATTTCCTCCATGGCTTTATTTATCATCATGCCTGCAATAATCTTTTTCATGCCAACGATTAATCGGCATTACTTGGTTTTGAGTTTTCTCGCGGTATTTGTTTTGCAAATCACTTTGCGTTCTATTCTCATCACGCACTACTTACCATTTCAAACGCTTTTTTTTGGCACTATTTCAAGTCCAGCTTTTTTCCTATTTACATTTTTTATGATTACCGACCCGGCCACTAGTCCAGCTGACAAGAAATCACAAGTCATTATCGGTGTGTCTCTTGGTATAGTTGATCTTCTATATCACTTGGTATCAAGCTACCATACATTTTTTTATGCAGCTTTAACCGTTGGGTCGATAAGATTTCTCTGGGCACATCTACAAAGTATTAGGACAGAAGGCTTAAAAGAATACTTCAAAGAACATTTTATTAAGTCGAAATATTATTTTCGCTTTTTCACAATCGTTTTTATAACCATCATAAGCATTACAACTTTTCAATTTATTAATTTTGATCAGTTTTTGAATTCGGAAATTGGTTTTAATCTAAAAAAGATAAACTCTGAGCAAAGTAATCTTCATTTTACTAAAGGTGAATTACTCGATAGTGTTGACGACCGAGTTAAGCACATGGGGAAATGGTTTCTAGCAATTACAGACGGCATTGCTGTTGGTGATTTTGACAATGATGGCTTAGTCGATATTTTTATGACCAATGCTCATAAGAGTAAGAACGATCGTAATGCTCTTTTTAAAAACATGGGCGAATTTAAATTTAAGCGCATTCCTTCTGAGACATTAACAAGCGCCGCTAGTGATTTTTCAAACTATGGCATTAATTCAAACGCTATGTTGGTTGACTTTGACAACGATGGTGACTTAGATATTTTTATTACTTATGCTTTTGGAAAGAACGGCTCATCAAGACTTTTTAAAAACTTACTCTCTGAAAAAAGACAACTTAGCTTCAAAGATATAACTCAAGACTCCAATCTTTTTCAATATTCAAACTCGGCAACAGCAAATTTTTTCGATATGAATAATGATGGATTCTTAGATGTCGTTGTAGGTAACACAATCGCTACTCACTTACCTGATTATCAAACTGAAACTAAACTTGATTTTTTTAAGTTACCTGAGAAAAAAGATAAAAATGATCGCAGAATGTTTAATTTTATGCACGATAGCTGGCATCAAGCCAACAATGGCGGATTAAATTATATCTTTACTCAAAATGCGGATCATACCTTTAAAAAACTAGATCCACTAAAAATTCATATGCCAGAAACTAAATGGACTATGGCCATTGGCACAGCTGACCTTAATCAAGATGGCTATACTGATTTATATATGGCGAATGACTTTGGCCCAGATGATTTGTATTACAATAACAAAGGATTAGATTTCATTCATTACAAAGAAAAAATGTTTGGAAGTATTGGTAACGATACTTATAAAGGAATGAATGCCACCATTGCTGATTTTGATAATAACCATTATTTAGATATTCATGTTTCAAATGTTCACCACCCGCTTCAAGCGGAAGGCAATCTGCTTTGGTATTTTTATCCAAATCACAATGATTCATTTTATCCAGAAGTAAAAGACCAAGCGACCTATACCGCAATGTTAAACGAGCACCGATTTGGCTGGGGAGCTAATGTAACTGACTTTAACCATGATGGTTGGATTGACCTGGTTCAAGCCAATGGAATGGTTGATAATATCTACGATAAACGCCCTGAGCAATCAAATGATGATTGCCCAGACTTCTGGTATATCAATGAAAAAATTGCAAGATCTCCTCCAAATATCCACCGTTACATAGATAACTGGGGGGACATTCGAGGTAATTGCATACATCCATTCGAAAAAAATAGGCTATATTTAAATCGAGGAACACATAAAAAACCTCAATTTATTGATGTTGCTGATAAAATAAATTTAAATGAAGCTTTAAACTTTAGAGGTGCTGCTGTAGCTGACTTTAACAACGATGGCTCACCAGACCTTCTCATCAGTTCACTTTATCGTGATCCCTTTCTCTATCAAAATATCAAAGATCCAACAAATTTGAATCAATGGATTGGCTTAACACTTATTTCAGAAAATCCTATGTGCAATCGAATGGCCCTAGGTTCAAAAGTTATGCTTTCGACTCAAGACGAAAAAAACTTAAGGCATTCATATTTTCAAGAAGCAATACTTGTGAATGGCTTTTCAGCTCAACATGATTCTAGAATCATTTTTGGAGTCCCAAAGGGCGAAAAAATTCTAAACCTTGAAGTGAACTGGTGTGGAAAATACAAACAGGTTTTCAACGATATAAAATTAAATCAATACCAAACCCTGCATTTTAAAAATTAGTTTGTTTAATTTATCTTTTAATTTTAAAATATATTAAAAGAGGAATTAACATGGATCAAAAAGAACACGAACTATTACTTTCTAAAACTCACAGCTTAAGAAGTGATAATCTTGTCGCTTATTTTTTTACATTTACCTTGCTTTTCACGACAGCTCTTATGTATTTCTTCTCTTCTTTTTTTGGACATTTTTTCTGGTTAGTTTCAACCTTGTTATTTTCAATCACGCTTTTTCAATGGTCTATCTTGCAACATGATTTTAGCCATAATTATTTTTTTGAAACAAAATCTGAAAACATTACTTGGGGATTATTTGCATCACTCTTTACCTTAATCCCTTTTCATGACAATAAAACTTTTCACCTAGAACATCATGACCACCTAGGGTCCAATCTTGATGGAGAAAAATTAAGTTTAAATTTTGATGATAAAACTAATGCCATATTAGAAAAACTTTGGAAGTTTCATTTTCCAATTCTAACACCAATCATTCTCTATAAAAGGTATTGGAACATTGAAAAATTAAAAGCGGTGTATGCCAGTAAGCACATTCTAACTTTGCTGTCATACTTACTGCCACTTCTTTTTCATTTATATATATTCTTTAGCCTTTCACCACTTCACTATCTAAAAACTTGGGGTCTGGCTTATTTATTTTATTTTTATATTTTAGATATATTTTTAATTTCCCAACATTCAAAAATATCAGAAGCCACCAAAGAAATTTCTGGCCAGGATCAATTTTGTAAAGATTTGAAAGTCCCATCATTTATTGAGAAATTCTTTTTATTAGGATACAACCGTCACACTTTGCATCACCTTGCACCTAACTTACCAGGCTACCATCTTTGCATGATACCTAAATACACCGTCAATGAAATTTCACTGGTTGATATTATCAAAGAAAGAAATAAAATCAGTTTGAATGAACTAAACAACCAAAACAACTAAAGCGTTATTTCTCTAGTTTTAATTGTCATTTCTCCTGAAGTTAGCTCAGCAATCCTACTTAAATCTTGTGTCGCGCGCATTTCTAATTTCAAGTTAGAAATGAGTTTTTTCAGACTTTCAATTAATTCATCTTCATTACTTTGCTGATGTTGTGAGATTTTAGAAACAGTAAACTGAGTATTATCTAAACTGTTTTTAAAAGCCTCAATTTTATTTTTCAATGCTGAAAGATCGGTTATTTCTCTAGAGCTAATCATTAAATCTAGCTTAGATAAAGAAATATCCATTTGTGTTGTAACTTCTTGAAAATTATTCAATGAACGCTCGAACCCTTTCATCTCAAATTTAATTTTCTGTAAAAATTGTTCCATTTTTTCAATATCATTTTCAGTTGAG
>JACCDQ010647450.1_pt1 | contig 24735 bp, 4 predicted proteins | sample 7446031 | NCBI WGS metagenome assembly JACCDQ01 (sample SAMN15323442, study PRJNA562643) | freshwater metagenome | isolation source: river surface water | place: USA:Blue River Watershed | collected 2017-08-17 | reverse complement strand
TCAATTTTTTGCTGTGGAGCCTGCGATCCAGCAAGCCCGCGCTGGATCACCTGGAGCTGGAATTGCAGCGTTGCATGGACGAACTGCGCTTTGCCATCAACCCCATCGAGTCCGGACAAGAAACACTGCACAAGGCCTTGCAGGATCTGTGTGCGCGTTTGCAGAGCCATGCCGGGCATCTCCAGATCACTTACGTACGACGCGGCCCTGCCCATGTGGTGCGCCCCGACTTGGGAATCCAGCTGTACAAGTCAGCGCAGGAATGCCTGACCAACGCCATCCGCCACAGCCGGGCCAGCCAAGTGCAGATTGAACTTTTACAGACAGACCTTGAGGTCCAGATATCGGTCAGGGACAACGGTGTCGGCATCCCCCACTGGGATGAGGCCACACAATCGCAAACCCATCATCAGCCCAGCTCATTGGGCTTGGCCAGTTTGAAACGCCGCATGCACAGCAAAGGCGGAACGGTGTCGATTCAGAGCAGCCCCAAGGGCACCTGCGTGACCTGCAGACTCCCCTTGAAATAGAGCGGCAATCCTCAACAGATAAAAAACTCAAGGCGCCTTGAGCTGCAGGCGCTCCAGGGTTTCATAGGTGAGATGGCCAGACGCCAAGCCCTCTTGCTGCTGGTAATTCTGCAAAGCCACCCAAGTGCGTTTTCCCATTTTTCCATCGGCCTTGCCAATGTCCATGCCGGCGCTGCTCAAGGCTTCCTGCAACTGGCTGATCAGGTCGCGACTCATGTCGCGTTCACACAAGGTGCGTCGCCATGTCAGAAAAGGTAAGCCTTCGTGCTGGATCACCTGAACGGAAGTGGTCTGCGCGGGCACTGTCTGTGCCTGAGCCTGACCAGGGCGCTGCAGAGTCTGCAGAGGCATTGTCTTGCGTACTTCGGGCAGCGGAACCTCGGTCACCTTGGCGGGCTGATCGAGCACCATGCGCGTGACCGTCTTGTAAACGGCTGGCGTGACTTCTTCACGCACAGTCTCCGGCTTGACAAGAACCTGTCTGGCGATTTTTTTGTAGCGCGGCGGCGTTTCGGTGGCACACAACACCGAATTGCGCTGGAATGCCGATGTGGATGTCGCCGGTCCGGCTCCACGGCAATCACGCATCGTGATCCGAGTGGACTCCACCTCCACCGATTCATTTTGCGTCTCATAAACAGCAGGCTCAATCACCAGCTTGGGCACGGCTTCGCTCACCAGAACGCGTTCAGCCACCGGCTTGAACCGTGGTGGCTCGACCTTGTAAACGCTCGCTGCATCTTTGACAACGACCTGCTGCACGCCTTGCTCCAGGACAGGCTGACTGATTTCATGGCGCGTCGCCTCTTCACGCAGGGTCAACACCTTTTTGGATTCGGTGCGGCGCGGCGGAATCACGACTTGCGCCCAGCATTGGTTGGGCGGAACCGAGATGCCATTTGGCGACGCACCAGAAAGAGGCGCAGGCGCATCCGGAGCGGGTGAAGTATCCTGCACGGACGCAGCAGATGCAGACACCACAGGCTTAGCAGCTGTTCCATTTGAATCGGGCAAAGCAATCGGTGTTGCGCTGGCGGGCCCAGTCAAGGAAAGCGGGATTGGCGAAAGCTGTTTTGAATTGGTATCGCCTGCAGCGCTGTCCAGTCCAAGAGGCATGGCCTGGATCTGCGGCGGAAGCATTGCCGACTTTCGCCAATTGGCATATTGCCACTCCAGTACGCTCCAGCCCTTTTTATCATCGGCTGCACTCTTGGGCTGGGGTGTGCTGCAGCCCACCAGCATGATCACACTGGCGAGCGTCAATACTTTGGTTGTTGGAACATGGGGCATGGTGGTTCTCGATGTCATTGGAAATCAGGTGTTAAGGATTGCGGCCAGCCTCAGCGCTCACCGAGCGAATTCGAAATGGTTTTGGAAATGGGTTTGGTCAGGTAGCTCAGCACCGAGCGTTCTCCTGCCTTGATGTCTACCCCCGCGGTCAGCCCCGGGCGCAGTGTGATGCGCTCAGTGGTCCTGCCGGCGTCGGCTTTGTCCATGAGAATCCGGGCCTTGTAGTAACTCATGGTGCCTTCCCGCGTTTCCTGGGTCAGCACATCACGGCTGATGTAGGTCAGCTGGCCGGTCAATGTGCCGAAAATCGACGAGTCATAGGCATCAAGCTTGATAGTGGCTGACTGGCCTTGTTTGACATAGGCGATTTCCTGCGTCGGGATCTTCACTTCCAGCACCAGGTTCTCGCCAGAAGGTGAAATTTCCATCACCGTTTCGGTCGGCTTGACCACGCCCCCAATGGTCTTGACCTTGATGTTGTTCACAACGCCATCGACCGGGCTGAAGATGGATGCGTTCTCAAGCACCTGCATCCGGTCACGCAACTGTTCAAGCTGGGTATTGAGGTCTTCCTGGGCCTTGGTGATTTCGGTCTGAACATCCTGGAAATATTTGTTCTTGCGGGTGGAAATCTGGGCCACCAGCTCTGCCACCGAGCGCTTGAGCCTGAGAACGTCAGACTTGCTGACATCGCCACTCTTTTCAAGATCCAGGTTGATGCGCAGCTCCTCTTCTGCCAGACGCAGCATGCCCTTGAGGGCATCGATGTCATCCACAAAGGCCCGTCGCCGGTTGATGTAGAGCTGGGTCTGGTTGGCAATGAATTCCTGGTAGCTGCTCAGATCCGACGGGAATTTGAGCGGATGACCGAATGCCTCTGCCTGAAGCCGAATCAAGGTCAAACGCAAGGCGGCAACCTTGCTCTCGCTGTCCTTGACAGCTGCGGCGGCGCGTTCACTCTGCAGCGTGGCAAGCAGCTGGCCCTTGACGACCTGTGTGCCCTCTTGCACCAGCAAGGAAGTGATCACGCCACCATCGGGCGACTGTATCTGCTGCAGATGCTCAGCCTCGATGATCTCGCCTTTGACATGGGTGACCTGGTTGATTTCTGCGAAATAAGCCCACACGACCAGAGCCAAAAAGAACGCACCGGATGCGCGGATGATCTGCCCTGCTTTTTGGGATTTCTGCACAATCAGCAGTTCACGGTCATCGTGGTACCGCTCATGTGGCAGAACCTGATTGGCTTGGGTGGGAACGAGGGCATTAGTCATTCGATTTGCCCCCGATACGTTCGCGGAACTCCTGCGTCGGACCATCAAAGACGATCTGATTTTGATTGACCACAATGGTGCGCTTGGTCAAAAGCAGCAGATTGGGTTTGTGCGTCACCAGAACCACGGTCTTGCCACTGGCAATCTGCTGGGCCAGCAGGTTCATGCACACCATCTCCTGTTGCTGATCCATGGCGGTAGTGGGTTCATCAAGAAGCCATATCGCGGGATCGGCCAGCAACAGCCGAGTGAAGGCCAGCAGCTGCTTTTGCCCCCCGGACAAGCCTTTGCCGCCCTCGTGAATGTTCTTTTCAAGCCCTTTAGGGTGCGCTGCCACAATCGCATCAAAACCTGTGAGCTTGAGCACCTCCAGCAGCTTTTCGTCACCCGGATCGGCCAGACCTGAAAGCAGGTTTTCACGCAAAGTGCCATGAAACAGGCGATGCTCCTGCTGCAAATAACCAATCGACTCCGAGACAATCTGCCGGTGGATCATGGACATGTCGAGCCCATCGATTGTGATCTTTCCGGACTGCGGGGTATACAAACCTGCCAGGATTTTCAGCAGCGTGGATTTTCCCGAACCAATCGGACCAACCACAGCAATGGACTCACCCGGCTCTATGCTCAGGCCAGCGATCTGAATGGAAGGCGGGCTTTCTGCATGCGCGTACTTGACGTTGCTGAGCACGTAATGCCCCTTGAGCGAATCAGGCGTCAAGGGATTTTCTGTTTCACTGTTTTCGAGCTTGAGGGAGAACAAGCGCTGCAAACCCATCATGGCCGCCGAAGCATGCGAGTACTGAATGAGCAAGCCAGGAATGGCCATGACGGGCGATAAAACCCGACCACTCAGGATGGAGCAAGCCACCAGCGCGCCGGTGGTGATCGTGCCGTTCATCACATACCAGCTACCCACTGCAATCAGCAGCACGTAGCTGACTTGCTGCATGCTGGCCGTCAGATAGCTGGTGTGGTCAACCAGATGACGGGACTTGAGATCGGTCACGATGGTCCTGGCATTGATCCTGAGCCATTTCTCAAGAAACCCGTAATGGCTGTAAGAAGACTTGATCGTCTCCATGCCCTCGATGGTTTCGACCAGCAGCCCGGTTTTCAGGTTGGAGTACTGTGCGCCTTCGATTGCATGACGACCGATTTCCTTGTTGACCGCCAAACCCAGGACTAACGCAATCAAGCCAAACACCAAAGGCACCAGTGCCAGCACAGGTGTAGAAATCATGATCATGGCAATCGCAACCAGGATCGCCAATGGGAAATCAATCAAGGTGAACAGTGTGCTGGATGTGTAGAAGTTACGCACCTGTTCGTAGCCTCGGATTTGACTGGACAAAGAACCCACCGATGCAGGCAACTGATCCATTCGGATTTGCAGCAGCCGCGAAAATATCTTCTCGTTCAGGATGCCATCCACACCGACCGTGACGTGGTTCATGAGTTTTGAACGGGCGATCTTGATCGCATATTCAAAACCGATGGTCAGCAGAACGCCCGAGCAAAGCACCAGCAGTGTGTAGACGTTGTTGGTTGGAATCACCCTGTCATAGACCTGCATCGAAAACATCGATGTGATCATGGCCAGAACACCCATCAGCAGCGTACCGAAAGCGGCTTCTCGCAATTGCTTGCCAAATCCCCCAATCGTGCCCCGCAGGATGAATGAAAACTGCTTATCAGAAAACGGATCACCAGAGCGTTGATACAAGGTCAGTGGCAGCCGTGTTTCCGGAAAACGGATCACCATGAGTGCATGGCTCTGCAACCGCTCGGTGTTGCATGTCCAGGGCCCGTCATGCGAAATAATTTGCCATTCATCGCGGGCCACCTTGTGCTTGTGGACCACGCTCCAGCCTCGGCCCTCGTCAAAAATGGCGTACGGCAAATGCGCAGGCGAGGGGTACTGATCCCAAATGGGCTGGTTGGCCGATAAAAAGCGAAACAGATTGTCCAGCTCCTGGTCAGACAATGGCTGGTCCTGCAGGCGACCGCGCGCCTGCTCAAGCTTGAGCGGATCAATCTTGAATTTGCGAATCCGGGCCACCTGCTCGATGGCCCAGATCAGATGCAACGGTGGCGTCGACAAAACGGTCACCTCATTGCAATTCAATCAACCGCTGGCCGCTTCTGAGCTGAATACGGTACATCGCGCCGAATCCGGCAGCCTCGGTCTCGGCCAAGGCGTACTCATTCTGAGTGAGTTCCCGGAGCGCATTAAGCAGGTCCTGCCAGGACTTCTTGCCTGCCTGAAATTGGCGCTCGTAGGAGCGCAACACATCAATAGAGCTTTTGATGCTTTTGACCGCATCACCGATCTTTGCCTTGTTGGCATTGAGCTCACTGATGTCCGATTCCAGCGCCTGCCTGACGTCCAGCCTGGACGATTCCACCGCTTCTTCAGCCGCCTGCAAGCGCGAGGCCATGGCTTGCAGGTTATCCAGCCCCGAGAGTCCACCGTCCAGAGAAAAGCGCACACCGGTGTACACGCTCGGACTGGTATTGGGATAAAGAGTGCTGGCCTGCAAGGGTTTGTCCATCCTCATGTAGACCTGGGGCAGTTGATCGGACTGCATGCTCCGCAGCCGGTGTGACAGTACGGTTTTGTCGTTTTCGGCCTTCATCACTGCTGGGTGAAGCGAAATCACATCCTCCAGCCCCTGCGGCGGCATGAACCTGAGCAGCGGATCGTGACTGCGGATGAGCATCTTTTCCGGCGCAATGTCGGCCTTCAGGTCAGCCATTCCGGAAAGGGCTTGCAGCCTCAAAAGTGCGTTGTCAATGCTGCTGATGACGCCTTTTCTCTCAATGCCGGCCTGCAGAAGGCGCGACGTGGTCAGTTCACGCTCGATGATGGGCGTTGCGCCCTTGGTGATCCGGTTGTTGATTTGCTGGTCGTAATTGGCAAGTTGCTGAATTTGTCGATCAGAAATCTCTTTTTTCCTGATTCCGACAAAAAGGCTCTGCCACAAGTTCACGATCTGCAGTTTGATGTCCAGCACTTTGCTGTCCAACTGAGAGGACGTTGACTGCCGGGCCGATTCGTATTCACTGATTTGTGAACGGACCTTGCCAAAGTCGTACAAGGTCTGCTCTACGCGCATGCTGTTGGAACGCACGCTGGCGCTTTGGCTTTGGGCTGAATTGGATTCGCTGACCACAGACACCGAAGGCCAACGCTTCCATTTGGCAGCATCGATCTCGCGCTCGGAAGCCTGAAGCTGGTTACGGGCAGCCTTGATGTCAGGATTGTTGACTTCCGCCGAATCAAGCAGCTTTTTTAAAAGTGTGGTCGCAGGTGCAGCCGATGTCGAGGCATGAACTATTCCGGCCATGGTCACCATCATGGCAAAAGCGATGGATGACCTGATTTGTTGCTTCATGAGAATTTTGTCAGAAATGATTCCAGCGGAGTGGCGCGATGCTATGACTAATCAGTCAATACAGACATTGCTATTTATTGCTAGTCAGTCATGACAATTTTTTTTACAGCCCACTTACTGCACCATCCACGCCAATTCAAATTCACATAAGTGATATTCGCATGGCCACCGAAAACAACCTTCCCAAGCAACGCAAAAATACCAACAAACCAAATAAATCAGCAAAGAGCCAAGCTGATGGTCGGGGCAATGCCAACGTTGAAGTCAGCACCATAGACGCGCATACCGTTGCACTGAACGTTGCACGCGATGAGGTCGTTGCGGTCAAGGTGGTGGACACCGACATTGCGATCGAGTTGAGCGATGGCTCCAAAGTTCTGATCCGTGATGGCGCCATACGCGTCGCATCCGATCCGGATTTCGTGATCCGCTTTTCAGATGCGTCTGCCACAGGAACAGAAATCCTCAGCAGCGCCACCGTCACTTCATCCACCGAACGCTCACCAGAGGCCGAGGCGGGCAATTCATCCGTTTATGTGCAAAACCCCGAGGTGGTTTCTGGCTCGGTGCTGCGGGTGGAACTGCCCGAGCCACCGGGCACCAACTGGTGGAAATGGGGCGCCGGCGGCTTGGGTGCCGTGGCCGCTGGGGCCATGGGTGCTGCCAAGAGTGCCGAAGCCCTGGCAAAAGCACTGACGCCGAACTTTGGCATCGAGGGCGTTGCTGGTCCGTTCATCAACGAGCAGTATGTGCGAATCATCGGCGCAGACGGCACGATCCTCGTCTCTGGCGTGATGAAGGGCGGTGTTTCAGAAATTCTATTGCCGCCGACATACTCTGGATCGGTTCTGGTAGAGATCTTCGATGTCAACGGCGAGCAAGCAGACTACATAGCCGAATCTACAAGTCAGCCAACCTCACTGGGATCAACACCGCTGCGTGCCATGTATGTGGTCAACGCAGGCGTCGCCACCCACAAGGTTTCGGTCACACCGGTCACTGAGCTTGCAGTTCAGTTGGCGATTTCGCAGGGCAACTTGACTTATCCCCCTACGAGTTCAGCACCCATTCAATCTTCTGTGGTTACCGAGATCAACAAGCTCGTAGCTAAGTCTTTGGGATTGGATGACATTCTGGCTTCAGTCACCCCTGTGGTTGATGCTACCGGCGCCGCCTCCAAGAGCTTTAATGCCGCAGACGGCCTGTCCAGCAGTGAGAAATACGGCCAGTTACTGGCCGCATTGTCTGGGCTGGACAAAATCTATTCGGAGTCGGACAAGAGTGCATCAGTTTCCAACTTGGCTCTGAAGACCCTGGTCGCAGCCCTTCAAAAGAACATTGCAGACCCGAACAACGCCGAATTAGGTTCCTTGCTCAAGACGGGTGCCAGTGTGGTGGCATCCTCCAACACCCAGGTCGCAGGGCTTGTCGACTCCGGCACATCCGGCGCACGCAGCTTGGCAGAACCTCTGGCTTCCAGCTATCTGTCAGCAGAAAAACTCTTGGTGGCGGCCAAACTCCCTGACGGTACGGCCAACCCCCTTGCCGACCGCACCCTGAGCGCAGCCGAAATCGCTGCCATCCCAACTGAAGGCCTGCGCCTGCCGGTAGCCTTGCCAGCCGGCACCCGTGTGGGCGATGTGGTCACGCTGCGCCTGAGCGCCAATGGCGCCACCCAAACGCTGACCTACACCGTGGTGGCTGCCGATGTGACCAACAGCTATGCGCAAATGGCCGTGAGCGCGTCGCAATGGACGGCGCTGGGGCAAGGGCAGCTGAGCGCGACGGTGCAGGTGACTGGTTCGGGCGTGAGCTCGCCTGAATATGCACTGTTCAAGGGCGATGCCTTGCGCATTGACACAGTGGCGCCATCTGACAGCGCTGTGACAGTGGGTCTGGCCACCGAATCGGTGATGCCAGGCAAGAGCGGTGTGACTTCGCAAAACACGCCAACCTTGACGGGCACGGCCGAAGCCAATGCTTTCGTCACCGTCAAACTCAACGGAATCAGCTACACCACCCAGGCCGACACCAACGGCCGCTGGAGCGTCAAAGTCACCAACCCGTTGCCTACCTCCGGCGGTAATGGTGTGCCCTATGTGCCCGAAGTCACGGTCACTGATGCGGCAGGCAACACATCTGCGGTGGTGCGAGGGGCCACATTCTCGGTGCTGCTGGATGCAGAGATTTCGTTGCGCTCGGATACAACCAACGACACAGGCAGCAGCAGCAGCGACAACCTGACCAAGAACACGCAACCTGTTTTTGACATCAAGACCCCGCAGGGCGTAACGGCAGTCACGGTGGAAATCGACGGCAAGATCTACAGCAGCCAGGCCACGGATCCACTCTTGCAGATCACCCGCGATGCCACCGACGGCTCAAAATGGTCGTTCAAGGCCCAAGAACTGACCCAAAAGGCACACAACCCGATCGTCACCGTGACGCAGGCCGACGGCACTGTGGCCACGTTGACGGGCAAGGCCGTGACGATCGATGCCACTGGGCCTGATGCAACAGACATGTCTGGTGCGATCACGAGCACCGCGGCCAACGACACGGGCGAGTCCTTGTTGGACAGCGTCACCCGCAACAAAAAGCCACAGATTTCGGGAACGGCTGAACCCAACACCACCGTCACGGTCGAGATCAAGCTGGGCGCAAGCGTGGTGCAGACCTTGACGGCAACGGCCAACACACGCGGCCAGTGGAATGTGACGCCACCGACGGATCTCAGCGATGGGACATACACCGTCGAGATCACGGCCAAGGACGCAGCGGGCAACACCACCACGGTGACCGGTAGAAGTTTCACCATAGACACAGCTGTGCCCACGCTACCCGCCACCGAAGAGGCGGGTGCGGCCCTGTCAGCCAATGCAGATACAGGTGAGCGTGACTTCAAGACCAGTCTAAAAACCCCTGAAATATCGGGTACAGCCGAAGCCAATGCACAAATCGATATCGAGCTGCGCACAGCCGCTGACGGCGGCGGCAGCCTGGCCACAGGCGGCAATGGTGTGCCACTCAAACTCACCGTGCGCGCCGACGCCCAGGGCCATTGGGCGACCTCGCTGCTGAGCAACATGACGTTGAGCAACGGGACGTATCACCTCTGGATCAAGGCTACCGATGCCGCTGGCAACGTCAGTACCTACAACGGCAAAAGCTTCCAGGTTTTGTACAGCACGCCCACGGTAGCTATCAGCGCAGACGACACCAGTCGGCTCAATCTGAGCACGATGGCCAGCGGCCGCACCGTGCGCTTTACCTTCAGCTCAGAACCAAGCGACTTTGACCTCACCGATATCACCGTCATCAACGGCGAGCTGAGCAATCTGCACGCCACGGCCAACCCGCTGGTGTGGGAGGCGACCCTCAAGCCCAGCGCCAATGTGCAAAGTGAAACGAGGGTCATGATCCTGAGCGGTCGGTTTACTGACCTCATCGGCAACCCCAACGCTGACGGCGGTGACGACAACAACACCCTCACGATGAGAGTGGACACGATGGCGCCCACGGTATCGGTGAGTGCTAGTACATCGGCACTCAAGGCAGGCGAGAGCGCCATCCTGACGCTGGATTTCAGCGAAGCGCCGGTGGGGCTGGAGCTGGCCGACATCGTGGTGCCTGCAGGCAAAGGGACGATCACAGAATTGACGGAAGTGGCCGGCAGCAGCGGCCTGCGCTGGACGGTCAAATACACGCCAGCCACCACCATCGACAACCTGGAAACGGTGGAACTGAGCATCGCCAACGGCGCCTTCACCGACGCCGCAGGCAACGCCAATACCGACGGCGCAGACGCCAACAACAAGGTCAGCATCCGTGTGGACACGGTGGTGCCCAACGACCCGAGCATCACGCTGCGCAGCGACACCTTCCTGGCCGGTTCGGGCGTGGGCTCGGGCACTGACCTCATCACCTCGCGCACGCAACTGACCACCAGCGGGGCCGAGGCCACCGCCACGGTCGAGTACAAGGTCATGAGCCTGGACGCCAGCGGCGCGGAGACCGAGGTCAAGGCCTGGTCCAGCGAGCTGGACTACAACGACTTCATGAGCAGTGCTGCCGACGGCCGGTACAAGGTCTATGTGCGCCAGACCGACCGCGCTGGCAACGTCAGCTCAGGCACCCGCTCGCTCACATTCACCAAGGACACCACGATCGGTGACCTCAGCGTCTCGCTGGCTGGCGACACAGCCGGCACGGGTGTGGGCAGCACCAGCGACAGCATCACCCACAACGGCAATCTAAGCGTCAGCGGTCAGGAGACAGGTGCGCAGATTCAATACAAGGTGGGCTCGGGTGCCTGGCAAAACACCTTCAGCCAGGCCGATCTGGGCGCCGACGGTGTCAAGTCGGTGCAGGTGCGCCAGGTGGATGCGGCCGGCAACGTCAGCGATGTGCAGACGGTCAACTTCACGCTGGACACCACCGCCCCGACGCTGGCCATCAGCAGCGACCGCATCGCCCTCAAGAACGGCGAGAGCGCCCAGATCACCTTCACCTTCAGCGAAGACCCGGGCACGGGCTTCACGCTCGATGACCTGGTGGTCAGCGGCGGTGATCTCACCGGGCTGAGCGGCAGCGGCCTGGTGCGCACGGCCACCTTCACGCCCTCGGCTGGCACGGCCTCGGGCACGGCCACGATTGCGCTCAAGAGCGCCGCCAGCGGGGGCGATGGCTTTACCGATGCGGCTGGCAACGCCAACGCCGCCGTCACCAGCCTGAGCATGGCCGTGGATACGGTGCGCCCAACCGTGGCGATCACCAGCACCACGACGGCCTTGCGTGCAGGTCAGACGGCGGAGGTCATTTTCACGTTCAGCGAGGAGCCCGTCGGATTTACCGACGGCGACCTGACCGTGGTGGGCGGCAGGCTTAGCCCCCTGGTGCAGGACAGCACCAATCCTAAGGTGTACAGGGCCACCTTCACGCCCTCGTCCGGGCTGGCCAACGGCACCGTGAGCGTCTCGTTGGCCACTGACCGCTTTGCCGACGCAGCGGGCAACACCAACGCCGACGGTAACGATGGCGACAACACCCTGACCATGACGGTCGACACCGTGGTGCCCACGGTATCGGTGAGTGCTAGTCCATCGGCGCTCAAGTCTGGCGAATCGGCCATCCTGACGCTGGATTTCAGCGAAGCGCCAGTGGGGCTGACGCTGGCCGACATCGTGGTGCCTGCGGGCAAGGGCGCGGTCACAGAATTGACGGAAGTGGCCGGCAGCGACGGCCTGCGCTGGACCGTCAGATACACCCCGGCCACCACCATCGACAACCTGGAGTCGGTGGAACTGAGCATCGCCAACGGCGCCTTCACCGACGCAGCGGGCAACGCCAATACCGACGGCGCAGATGCCAACAACAAGGTCAGCATCCGTGTGGACACGGTGGTGCCCAACGATCCGACGATTGCGCTGCGCTACGACACCTTGCTCAGCGGCGGTGCGAGCAGCCCCAGCGTGGGCACAAACAGCGACACCATCACCTCGCGCACGCAGCTGAGCACCAGCGGGGCTGAAGCCAACGCCACGGTCAAGTACAAAGTCGTGCGGGTCACGCCTGCCAGCGGCAGCACCCCCGCCAGCGAGGCGCTTGCAAAAGACTGGGCCAGCCAGCTCGACTACGACGACTACATGGCCTCGGCCGCCGATGGCCAGTACAAGGTCTACGTGCGCCAGACCGATCGGGCCGGCAACGTCAGCGCGGGCAGCACATCGCTGACCTTCACCAAGGACACCACGATCAGCGAGGTCAATGTTTCCCTGGTCAGCGACACAGCGGGCGCCGATGGCACCGACACGGACCTGATCACGTCTGACGCCCGTCTGAACGTTGTCGGCCAGGATTCGGATGCACAACTTCAGTACAAGGTGGGCAACGGCAGCTGGAGCAACAGCTACACCCCGACCGAAGGCATCCAGTCGGTACAGGTGCGCCAGGTGGATGCAGCGGGCAACGTCAGCGGCATCAAGCTGATCACCTTCACGCTGGACACCACCCGGCCCACCCTGGTCATCAGCAGCGACAAGAGCGCGCTCAAGAAAGGCGAAGAAGCCCAGATCACCTTCACCTTCAGCGAAGACCCGGGCGCCAGCTTCAGCCAAGCTGAAGACCTGCAGGTCACGGGCGGCACGCTCACCTGGATCAATGACACCGGGCTGGTGCGCAAGGCCACCTTCACGCCCACGGCCTCGGGCACCTCGTCGATTGCCCTGAAGTCCGGCGGTGGCTTTACCGACGCGGCCGGCAACGCCAACACCGCCGTCACGGCGCTGGAGCTGCCCACCGATCTGGAGCCGCCCACCGTGGCGATCACGAGCAGCAAAACCTCGCTGCGTGACAACGAAGAAGCCACCATCACCTTCACCTTCTCGGAAGACCCGGGCGCCAGCTTCACCGACACCGACATCTCGGTGATTGGGGGCACCCTCTCGAACCTGACGCGGGGCTCGGGCAGCAACCCCTGGACCTACACCGCCACCTTCAAGGCCAGCACGGGCATCACCAGTGGCACGGTCAGCGTCTCCGTCGCATCCGAGCGCTTTGCCGACGCCGCAGGCAACCTGAACGTGGACGGGGCCAACACCGACAACACCGTGCGGATCACCGTAGACACGGTGGCGCCCACCGTGACGGTGCGTTCGGACGTGAGCGCGCTCAAGGCGGGTGAACACGCCACGCTCACGCTCGAATTCAGCGAAGTGCCCACTGGGCTGGAGCTGACCGACATCGTGGTGCCCACAGACAAGGGCGAGATGCGCAACCTGCGGCTTGTTGCCGACAGCGGCGGCCTCAAATACACCGTGGAATACCACCCGCCAGAGGGGGCGACGGCGATTGACCTGCAAACGGTCCAGCTGACCATTGCCAATGGCGCCTTCACCGACGCGGCGCTCAACCCCAACGCCGATGGCGCGGACTTTGACAACAAGGTCAGCATCTCGGTGGACACTGCGGTGCCGGTGGACCCCAGCATCAGCCTGCGCAACGACACCTATCTCGTCGGCTCGGGCGTGGGTTCAAGCACGGACCTCATCACCTCGCGCACGCAGCTCACAACCAGCGGGGCCGAGACCAACGCCAGCGTTCAATACAAGGTGATGCGCGTCACCCCTGCCAGCGGCAGCACTGGTGCGAGCGAAGCGCTGGCCAAGGACTGGGCCAGCGAGCTGGACTACAACGACTTCATGACCTCTGCGGCCGATGGCCAGTACAAGGTCTATGTGCGCCAAAGCGATCGCGCGGGCAACGTCAGCGCGGGCACCTCGTCCCTGAGCTTTACCAAGGACACCCAGGTCAGCGAAGTGACGGTGGCCCTGGCCAACGACACGGCTGGCGCCGACGGCACCAGCAGCGACTTCATCACCAGGGATGCGTCGCTGCGCATCACTGGCGCCGAAACCGGCGCGCGCCTGCAGTACAAGGTGGGCACGGGCAGCTGGTCCGACAGCTACGACCCCAACGCACTGAGTGACGGCAACCAGGCGGTGCAGGTGCGCCAGCTGGACGTGGCGGGCAACGTCAGCGCGGTGCAGTTCCTGAACTTCAGGCTCGACAAGACCGCGCCCACGCTGACCATCAGCAGCGACCGCACGCTGGTCAAGAGCGGTGATGTCGCCCAGATCACCTTCACCTTCAGCGAAGACCCGGGCGCCAGCTTCAGCCTCGATGACCTGGAAATCACGGGCGGCACGCTGGAAAACCTGAGCACCACCGGCACGGTGCGAACGGCCACCTTCCGGCCGGATGCAGATCTCAACGGCTCCAGCGCCAGCATTGGGCTCAAGAGCAGCGGCGGCTTCACCGACGAAGTCGGCAATGCCAACGCGGCGGTCACCGTCAAGACTTTCACGGTGGACACGGTGGTGCCCGAGGTGAGCATCAGCGCCGACAAGACCCAATTGCTCGCCGGTGACACGACCACCGTCACCTTCACCTTCACCGATGCACCGGCCGCGTTCAGCAAGGACGATGTGACGGTGGTGGGGGGCAGCCTGTCGGCGGTGCAAGCCACCAGCGACCCCTTGAAGTACACGGCCGTCTTCACGCCCACGCCGGGCCAGGGCAGCGGCAACGTGAGCATCACCCTGGCGGCGGGGCGCATTGCGGACGCTTCTGGCAACCGCAACACACAAGAAAACACCCTGAGCATTGACGTAGACAACGTTCGCCCCACCGTGACGGTGAGTGCGGACAAGGCGTCGGTCAAGGCGGGCGAGACGGTGACGCTGACGCTGGACTTCAGCGAAGCGCCGCAGGGCCTCACCGATGCCGACTTCAGCGCGCTCAAGGCGGCCGATGGCAGCGCTCTGACGGGCGGCACCTTCGGCAGGCCTACTCTGGTGGACAGCAACAACCCGCTGCGCTACACCATCACCTGGACACCGCCAACGGCCACCGACCTCACCCAGGTCAAGCTCAACATTGATAGCAGCACCTTCACCGATGCGGCAGGCAACACCAACACCAGCGCCACCAGCGTGGCCATCTCGGTGGACACATCTGCGCCCACCATCAGCACCGTGGTGATTGAAGGCCGCGACGCGGGCGATGCCCTCAAGACGGGCACCTTGGTGGCCGGCGACAAGGTCTGGGTCAAGGTGGGCATGAGCCAGCCGGTGCTGGTCACCGGCCAGCCCAAGTACACCCTCAGCGTGGGCGGTGTGGACAAGGATGCCGTCTACGACGCCAACCTCTCGAGCAGCGCGCAGATGGTGTTTGTGTACACCGTCAAGAGCGGCGATCTGGATGCGGCCGGTGGCATCACCGCCGCCGCCTCGGCGCTGGCCAACACCGCCAGCAGCAGCGTCAAGGACGCGGCGGGCAACCCCGCCGACCTCAGCGTTGCTGAGATTACGGCGGGCACCAACACCCTGGCGGTGGATGCCGTCACGCCCACGGTGAGCGGCGTGAGCCTGGTCAGCGCGGCTGGGGCCGACAACACCTACAAGGCTGGCGACGAGATCCTGGTGGATGTGCAGTTCAGCGAAGTGGTCAATGTGGCGGGCATCGGCAGCGGCGCTGCAGCCAGGCCGCCCTACATCAACCTCAAGGTGGGCGCCAGCCTGGTGGCGGCGCAGTACGTCTCGGGCACGGGCAGCAACACGCTGCGCTTCAAGTACACCGTGGCCGCCGGCGACAACGACATCGACGGCGTGAGCATCAACGCCAACAGCCTCACGCTGGGCGACGGCACAGCCACCATCCAGGACGCTGCCGGCAATGCCGCGCGGCTGCAGTTTGCCAGCGGCGTGAGCGACAACGCCAGCCACCTGGTGGACACCACCGCGCCTGTGGTGACCATCACCCGCGCCGGCACCCATGTGCTGAGCACCGTCAGCGCCGCCCACACCGACACGCTGAGCTTCACGTTCAGCGAAGGCATCGACACCAGCACCTTCACGGCAGCCGACATCGTGGTCTCGGGCTCGGCCGGCACCGTCTCGGGCCTGGCCCGTGTGGGCACGACCAACGTCTGGACGGCCACCTTCACGCCGGCTGGCGGCATGAGCGGTGACTACACCGTCAGCATTGCCGCAGGCCTGCTCAAGGACCTGGCGGGCAACGACAACGCCGCCAGCAATGCCCTGACGCTGCCCATTGACACCACGCTGCCGGCTGCGCCGTCTTTGGCGCTGGTGCAAGACAGTGCCAGCAGCCTCAACAGCGCCGGCAGCGCCAGCGACCGGCTGACCAACCGCACCGCGCTCAAGCTGGTGGACGCCTCGGGCAACGCCTACAGCCTGGAGCCGGGCGCCAGCGTGCAGTACCAGATCACGGGTGGCACGGGCATCTGGGGTACAACAGGCAGCACAGCGGCCAGCGGCACCTGGAAAGACCTGGACGGCTACAACACCGAGATCGGCGCCTTGAGCGAAGGGGTGGAGTACACCGTCAAGGTACGCCAGATCGACAGCAACGGCAACGTCGGCGACGCCTCTGCGGGCCTGTCCTTCACCAAGGACACGCAGGCGGGCGTGCTGGGCGTGGCCCTGAGCAGCGACACCACCAGCGGCGGCGATGCTGCGCTGGGCCAGGGCAGCGACCTGGTCACCAAGGACACGCGCCTGACCATCAGCAACGCCGAGACCGGCGCGGTGGTGCAGTACCGCATCGGTTCGGGCGGCAGCTGGCTGAGCGAGGCCGACTACAACAGCGCCATGGCGGCTGCCTCCGACGGCGTCAAGACCGTCTTTGTGCGCCAGATCGACAAGGCTGGCAACATCAGCGACCTCAACTCGATCACCTTCACGCGCGACACCACCGCCACGCAGGCGGCGCAGGTGAGCGTGGGCCTCAAAGCGGTGGCCGCCAGCGACAGCGCAACCATCGGCGACGCCCTGACCAACGTCACCACCCCCGTTCTGACGGGCACGGCAGAGGCCTTTGCCAAGGTCAGCGTGCGCCTGGGCACCAGCACCAGCGCCGGTTGGAGCGCCAGCGGGGACGCCATCTACACCACCTGGGCCGACGCGGACGGCAAGTGGAGCATCCAGGTGGGCAAGAGCGCTGCCGATGCGGCGGCCAACGGCATCACGCAGACCGTGACCGGCACCCCTGCAGCGCTGGACGGCAACGCCACCGATGGCAAGGTCTACGCGCCGCGCATCACCGTCACCGACCCGGCCGGCAACAGCTCGTCCGAGTACACCGGCGCCACCTTCACCGTGGACACCCAGGCGCCCACGGGCACCACTGCGGGCCTGAGCACGGCCAGCGACACCGGCACCACGGGCGACCACACCACCAACCTGGCCAACCCGGTGCTGGCAGGCACGGCGCAGGCTGGCGCACGCCTGGAGCTGACGCTGAGCACGGGCACTGGCGCGGGCGCCACCCCCAGCACCTACACCACCGTCGTGGGCAGCGACGGCCGATGGGAAATCGCGCTGCGCGACAACCTCGTCAGCGGCACCTACAGCCCCACCATCAAGGTCACCGACAGCGCCGGCAACGCCTCCAGCACCTCCTACACCTTCACCGTGGACCGGGACGCGCCAGCGGCTGCCACGGGCTCGCTCAAGCACGACGCGGTCAACGACACGGGCGTTGCGGCCGACGACAATGTGACCAACAACACCCGCCCGCAGCTGATCGGCACGTCCGAGGCGGGGGCCATCAAGGTGGAAGTGACGGTCAACGGCGTGGTCTACGAGACCACGCCTGCGGCCAATGGCAGCTGGGCGGTGGACATCACGAACGCCCTGCCCAGTGGCTTCTACACGCCCTCGGTGCGCGTGACCGACGCTGCGGGCAACACGACCACAGCCAACATCACGCCCTTCCGTGTGGACCTGGACGCGCCCGATGCGGGCAGTCTGGCGCTGGACCACACGGCAGATTCGGGCAGCGATACAGGCTCGTCGCGCTTTGACAGCCTGACCAACGACACCACGCCGCTGCTGACCGGCCGTGCAGAAAAAGGTGCCACGGTCAACATCCGCCTGAGCTCGACCGGGACGGTCTACAGCACGACCGCAGATGCCAGCACCGGTGTGTGGTCCTTCCAGATTCCTGCGGCCGACGCCCTGAGCACCAGCGGCACCTTCACGCCGCAGATCAAGGTGATCGACATCGCGGGCAACGCTACCGCCTGGGTCGATGGCACGCCTTTCGAGCTGGACCTGAACGCGCCCAAGGTGACGCTCAGCCGCACCGACACCGGCGTGGTCAACTCGGGCAAGACGACCGAGCTGACCTTCACCTTCACCGAAGCGCCCGTGGGCTTTACCCTGGCTGACATCGTGGTGGCAGGCGGCGCCGGCAAAGGCGCGGTCTCCAACCTGGTGCAGGACCCGACCAACTCTCTGGTCTACCGCGCCACCTTCACGCCCGCCACCGGACTGGACGCGCAGGATGTCACCGTGAGCGTGGCCGCCAGCGTGTTCCATGACAGCGCCGGCAACAACAACCTGCGCAACCTGGACGCGGGCGGCGTGGCGCTCGATCAGGTGAGCGTGGCCGTCAACACCAAGGCGCCCACGGTCAGCGCCATTGTCTTCAAGGGCATTGCCGACGGCACCCTGGATGGCGAGAAAACGGCCACCCTGGTGGCTGGCGACAAGGTGCACATCATCGTCACCTTCACCGACCCGGTGACCTTCACGCCCAACGGCGACACCAACCCGAGTTTCCAGTTCAATCTGGGCGGCGTGCTCAAGCAGGCCAACTACATTGGCTACGCGAGCAACAACGGTGTGACCGACCAGTCCAAAATGGTGTTCTCCTACACCGTGGTGGCTGGCGACAACGACCGCGCCGACGGCCTGACGGCCGACGCCAACGCCCTGCGTCTGGGCAGCCAGAGCAACACCATCCAGGACGCCAACGGCAACAACGCCGTGCTGGCCACCGCCAAGGTGGATGTCAACGCCAACGCGATTGCCATCGACACCACACCGCCGACGGTGACCATCACGCGCACGGACACGGGGGGCGTGCTCAGCACGATCCAGGACGCCACGCTGCGCTTTACCTTCTCCGAAGACCCGGGCACGTCCTTCACCATGGACGACATCACTGTGAGCGCCGGCACGCTGAGCAACTTCGGCACCAAGCAGTACGACACGGCCAGCGCCAGGTACTACTACGAGGTCAAGCTCTCGCCGCCGGCCAACAGCCAGGACTCGATCACGGTCAGCGTGGGCAGCGGCAAGTTCGATGACCTGGCCGGCAACGCCAACAGTGGCGCCAGCGGGGCCTTGAGCCTGCAGGTGGACACCATGGGCATGCCCAACCCCACCGGCGGCATCCAGCACGATCAGGCCAACGACAGTGGCAGCAGCCAGACGGACAACCTGACCAAGACCATCCGGCCCACGCTGGCCGGCTCGGCGCAGGCCGGCTCCACCGTCAAGGTGGTGCTGGTGCGCCAAAGCGATTCGGCCGTGCTGCACACCTTTGCAGACACGGTGGCCAACGGCATTGGCGCCTGGACGGTGAGCATGCCCGATACGGTGACGGCCCTTGAAAACGGCCAGACCTACTTTCTGCGCATCACCTCCACCAACAGCAGCGGCAACTCCAAGACGGCCGAGGGCACGGCCTTCACGATCGACACCGAGGGGCCCGCTGCGCTGACGGGCGGCCTGAGCGCCAGCAGCGACACGGGCGCTTCCAGCACGGACAACTACACCAGCGCCTCGCGCCCCGCGTTCAGCGGCACAACCGATCCGAACGTGCGCGTCGAGGTCGAACTGGGCAGCGGCCTGACGCTGTCCACGACCTCGGACGCCACCGGCCGCTGGAGCGTGAGCGCCAGCATGGCGCTGGTCGATGGCACCTACAGCCCCAAGATCACGGCGTTTGACGCCGCAGGCAACACCCGCGTGCTGCAGGCGACAGACTTCACGGTGGACACCCGAGCGCCAGCCTTGCCCACGGGCGCGCTGACGGCCGAAGCCACCTACGACACCGGCACGCTGGGCGACAACAAGACCGGCAACTCCTCGCCGCAGATCAGCGGCACCACAGAGGCCGACGCCCGCGTGAAAGTGGTCATTGACGGGCACACCTACAACACGGTGGCCGACAGCGCCGGCAAATGGCACATCGAGATTGGTGTGGACGATGGCAATGGCAGCAACGCCGGCCATGTGCTCAACCAGGGCAGCTACACCGCCCGCATCACCGTCACCGACCGGGCCGGCAACGAGACCTCGGCCAATGCCACAACGTTTGACATCGTCACCACCGTGGCCGATCCGAGCGTGGCGTTGGCGCAAGACACCACCAGCAACGACAAGACCGAGTACGCGTCTGACCGCATCACGTCCAAAACCGCTCTGACGGTGACCGACCAGCTCGCCGGGGCCACGGCGGAGTACCAGATCGTGGCGCAGGGCGACTTGCGCACCAGCGCCTGGCTCTCGGCCGATGGCTACACCAGCGCCATGGCCGCCAAGGCCGATGGCACCTACACCGTCTATGTGCGGCAAAAGGACGCTTCGGGCGTGTACTCGCCGGGCAACAACTATGTGACCTTCACCAAGGACACCACGGTGGCACTGCTGACGGCGCGGTTGAGCAGCGACACGGGCGCGTCCGCAATTGACGGCATCACCAACAACGGCAGTGTGACCGTGGACGCGGCCGAGGCCGGCGCCACCGTGCAGTACAGCGCCGACGGCAGCAGCTGGAGCGGTTCCTACACCCCGCCCACGACCACAGACAGGGACGGGATCTACACCGTTTTTGTGCGACAGATCGACAAGGCGGGCAACACCAGCACACCGTATTCGTTCCAGTACACCTACGACCACACCGCGCCGATCGACAGCGAGATCACGGCCGGCCTGCGGCTGGGCGCCAGCTTTGGCGACAGCGGGGTGCAAGGTGACCGCATCACCAACATCCTGCAACCCTGGCTGTCGGGCACAGCCGAAAAACTGGCCGAAGTCAAGGTCAAGGTGATGGTGGGCTCGATCGAGAAAACCTACACCGGCACGGCAGACAGCTCGGGCAACTGGTCGATCAAGATCGCCGACGATCTGGTTGATGGTCAAACCTACACCCCCACGCTGGTCGTGACCGACAAGGCCGGCAACGTCACCACCAAGACGCACGCCGACTGGTCCTTCACCATCGACACAACCCCCTCTACCGTGGCCATCACGGGCATGCCCTCGACCTTCAAGTCGGGCGAAAGCACGACGCTTCGCTTTACCTTCAGTGAAGACCCGGGCTCGTCCTTCACCACCAGCGACATTGTCCTGACGGCCAGCAAGGGCGGTGTGGCGATCACGGACCGCTTGCCGGGCGCCATCAGCAACCTGCAGCAAACCAGCAACCCGCTGGTCTGGACGGCCGACTTCACGCCGGCCAACAACTTTGACGCCGATACGGTGAACGTGACTGTGGGCGCTGGTTCATTCACTGACCTGGCGGGCAACACAAACAGCGCATCGGCCAGCGTCACGACCCGCATCGACACCCAAGCGCCCAGTATCGTCGGCTCGGTGGTGATCAGTGGCGAAAACTCAGCGGGGGCCAGCAAGTCCGACACTCTGGTGGCCGGCGATGTGGTCAAGGTGGCCGTCGCTTTCTCTGAAGCCGTGACCGTCACCGGCGTGCCCGAATACCGCATCGTGCTCAATGGCGCCACGCGCACGGCCAGCTATGTGTCCGGCTCGGGCACCAGCACCCTGGTGTTCAAGTACAGCGTGGACATTGGCGACACCGACAATGCAGGCGGCATCACCGCCACCCGCAACAGCCTGAGCCTGCCCTCTGAAAGCGTCACCATCCAGGACGCGTTTGGCAACAACGCCAACCTGTCCACCAGTGCGGTGGCAGCAAGCAGCAACACCCTGGCCGTCGACACGACCCCACCCACGGTTGTGCTGTCCGTGCTGACTGGTACGCTGGCCACACTCAAGGCGGGCGACACGCGCACCATCCGCTTCACCTTCAGCGAAGACCCGGGCAGTAGCTTCACCAACGGCGATCTGCTGGTCGAGGGCGGCGATCTGTCGACCGTGACGGCCGTAGCCGGCTCCGGCAACAAGATCTGGGAAGCCACATTCACCCCGACCGCTGGCAGCTCGGGCAATGTGAAGATTGCCATGGACAGCGCCAAGTTCTCCGATGCGGCGGGCAACCAGAACGTCGACGGTGCCAACACGCTGGTGGGTGCCTATGACACCGTGGCGCCGACAGTGGCGATCACGCGCACCGATGGCGGGGCCAGCGTGCTGCGCGCGGGCGCCTCGGCCCAGCTCACGCTGACCTTCAGCGAAGAAGTCAACGACCTCACGCTCAGCGACATCACGGTCCCCGCAGGCAAGGGCACGGTCTCCAACCTGCAGAAATCCCTGAGCAACCCCAAGGTTTACACCGTGACCTTCACGCCCGCGGCGGACCTGACGCCGCAGGATGTGCAGCTGAGCCTGGCCAGCGCCACCGTGGTGGATGCCTTCGGCAACGCCAATGCAGACGGTGCGGATGCCGACAACCGCCTGACCCTGTCGGTGGACACGCAGGCCCCGACGGTGAACACTGTGGCGATCAGCAGCAGCGCCGGCAGCGACAACACCTACAAGCTGGGCGATGTGGTCAGCGTCACGGTCACCTTCAGCGAGGCGATCACCGTCACCGGCACCGGCGCCAACCGCCCCTACCTGAACCTGAACGTCGGCTCACTGCTGCGCCAGGCGTACTACGATTCCTCCAGCGCCGACAACACCACGCTGACCTTCAAATACACCATCCAGAGCGGTGACAACACTCCAGACGGCCTCTCAGTGGCCGCCAACGCCCTCACCGCTGGCGGCGGCAGCCTCAAGGACGCCGCCGGCAACACGGCTATGCTCGACCATGCCAGCGTGCTGGCCAGCAATAGCCAGCAGGTCGACAGCACCGCACCCGTGGTCACGATCACGCGCGCAGGCAGCCATGTGCTGGCCGGCAACGCCGAAACCGCCTCGCTCAACGAGGAATCCTTCACCTTCACCTTCAGCGAAGACCCGGGCAGCAGCTTCGACCTCGCCGATGTGCAGGTCTACAACGGCGACACACTGCTGGTCAGCGGTACGAACTACACCTGGGGCGCGCTCAGCGACAAGCAGGGCTCTGGCCCCTACAAATACAACGCCACGCTGCGCTCGCTGAGCGCGGGCCTGACCGGATCGCTCAAGCTCAAGGTGGCGGCTGGCAGCGTCTCGGACGTGCCGGGCAACGCCTCCACTGCCGACGCCAGCCTGAGCCTGACAGTGGACACGGCAGCCCCAAGCCAACCGAGCATCAGCCTGGCCACCGACTCGGGTACGACCGGTGACAACAAGAGCAACGACCTGCGCCTGACCTCCCCCACCCTGGGCGCAGGCGAAACGGTGCAGTACCGCATCAGCGCCGGCAGCACGACGGGCAGCTGGCTGTCGGTGGCCGACTACAACAACGAAGTGGCCAGCCTGGCCGACGGCAGCTACCAGATCCAGGCGCGGGTGATCGATGCCTACGGCAACGTCAGCCCGACCAGCACGGTGCTGAGTGTCACTAAGGACGCCACGGCAGCGGCGCCCACGGTGAGCATCACTGACACAGACAATGGCCAAAGCGGCACCACCAGCGATGGCATCACCAAGGACCCAGCCCTCACGGTCAGCGGCCTGGAAACCGGCGCCACGGTGCAGTACCGCATTGGCTCGGGCAGCTGGATGACCAAGACGGAATACGACGCGGCCATGGTCGCGGCCACGACCACCACCCCGGCTGGCGCGAGCGCCGCCGATGGTTCCAAGACGGTGTTTGTGCGTCAGATCGACAACGCCGGCAACACCAGCGCGGCCACGCAGGTCACCTTCCAGCTTGACCGCACCGCGCCGAGCGCCAGCCTGATTGCTGGCGCACTCAAACCGCTCACCGGCGATTCGGGTGTCCAGGGTGACAACATCACCAACATCATGAGGCCCTGGCTGTCGGGCACCGCAGAAGCCAACGCCAAAGTGGTGGTGCAACTGGGTGCCAACAGCTACGACACCAGCACCGACGCAGCCGGCAACTGGTCGGTCCAACTCAACGCGGTGGATCTGGTGCATGGCACCGCCTACACCCCGACCCTGGTGGTCACCGATGCCGCTGGCAACACCACCAGCAAGAACGCCACAACGTTCATCATCGACACCACGCCTGCGACCGTGGCGATCAGCGACATGCCTGCCAGCCTGAGCGCCGGTCAGACGGTCACGCTCAAGCTGACCTTCAGTGAAGACCCGGGCAGCAGCTTCGTGATTGGCGATGTGGACGTGAGCCATGGCCGCGTGACCAACCTGCAGGCCACCAGCGACCCCAAGGTCTGGAAAATCGACTTCACGCCTGAGGTCAACTTCGAGGGTACAGGCTCCGTCACCGTGGCCACGGGCAAGTTCACCGATCCTTCGGGCAACGCCAACACCGCCTCGGCCACTGTGAGCAGCAGCATCGATACCAAGGCCCCGACGGTGACTGCGGTAGCCATCAGCAGCAGCGCCGGCAGCGACAACACCTACAAGCTGGGCGATGAGGTCAGCATCACAGTCACCTTCAGCGAGGCGATCACCGTCACCGGCACCGGCGCCAACCGCCCCTACCTGAACCTGAACGTCGGCTCACTGCTGCGCCAGGCCTACTACGATTCCTCCAGCGCCGACAACACCACGCTGACCTTCAAATACACCATCCAGAGCGGCGACACCACCACCACCGGCCTCTCGGTGGCCGCCAACGCCCTCACCGCTGGCGGCGGCAGCCTCAAGG
>JACCDQ012122492.1_pt1 | contig 24736 bp, 22 predicted proteins | sample 7446031 | NCBI WGS metagenome assembly JACCDQ01 (sample SAMN15323442, study PRJNA562643) | freshwater metagenome | isolation source: river surface water | place: USA:Blue River Watershed | collected 2017-08-17 | reverse complement strand
TCTAAATGATGTTCGTGAATGGTTAAATTGTTGATTTTAATTGTTTCTATTTTCACTACATTTATCTCCTAATATTGCTTGATTTTTCAATTATCAGTAAGTCAACTACCTGTTCAAATTTGTATTGATTACTTTCTTCATGAAAACATTCTTGTAATATGGGTTTTAAAAAATTTAGCACATCTACGTTATTATCAAGAACACATTTTTTTAAATATATTTCTAGTATATTTTGACAATCTGAATTTATCCTATGAGTAAAATGCAGTGAAATCGTCTCACAAGTTATTCCTAGTACATCGAGAGTTTGTTTGATATCTTCAGATGTCAAAAAAGGGGTCGTACGATTTGGCTCTGGATAATGACTAAGATAAAAGTTATCTAATTTATAGTAAGAGGAATCTTTAGCAAGTTGATAAATTAAAAATTTACCATTAAATTGCAACAAATCCAAATAATAAAGATATACATTCCCCATTTGATTTTCGTCAATAGTACAAAGAGAATGAATAGCCCATATAATATCATAATTTCTGGTTTTCTGAACTGATTTATGAACATTTTCTGTGGCAGATAAATAGGTTTTACCTGCACTAAAATGCTTTAAATTATCATATTGTTTTTGTGCTACCTGTAAACAGTATTCTGAAATATCGAGTAAATCTACTAATAAATGGATATTGCTATTAATTTTGTGGTCTAGTAAGCTAGGAAATTTAGCAGTGCCACAACCTACATCTAGTATTTGGAGTTGAGTTTTGCCAAACGCTTTGAATAGATTATCGAATGAATATTGTTCAATGAGTTTTTCATAATCTACTTGAGTCACCGAAAACCACGAATCCAAGTCTAGCTTGTCTTTTTGATAATAAGATTCTGAAGGATTGCAATTATCAGTTGTTGAGTTCATATTAGTTTTTGTCTTTTGTTTATTTGTATCTTGCTAAATAGCAGGACGGATATAATCCAAAACAGATTACTGACCCAGCCTTCTGATTGAGTTAATTTTCTTTTTTATCAGCATCAGCCATTTTTGTCAATCCTCCGTGATAGTTGATCAATTTGGATTCGGCTTTGCCAATTTGAGCTAAACGAAATTGCCATTCAGAAATGTCTTCATAGCTGAGATGATGGGTGTCACAACTGGGAGTCCAGAAGCCACCAATGATAGATGGATCATCAAAACGGAGTAGCCCTGATTTACGGATGTTTTCGCCTTGGGGGGTTCCAGGGATGGGAGAAATCGCATAGGAAGCAACTTGAAACTCCAAGTCTGGGTTAATTTCTCTGAGTTGTTGATGAAGTTCCAAAACGCCTTCTTCTAGACGGAGTAAACTGTCTTGAGTATCATCAGGAAAGCCGATAATTAAACCATAAACGATTACGGGAAGTCCTGCTCTAACAATGAATTTCATCATCTCACAATGTTGTTGCCAGGGCAGAAGTTTACTGTAGGATTCTCTGCCAAAAACGGGACGCTCGGCGGGAATATATCCCAGAAAACCGCCAACTTTGCCATCCCATCCCCACAGTGCTTCGATCAGTTCTTCGTCGGGGGTGAGGTCTGTGTGGTCATAGTTGCGCCCTCTTCCTAAGGTTGCTTTTCTGAGTTCTAAACCGTTAGGCCACAAAAGGGGCATTCCCATTTCCCTTGCGCCTTGGGTGATTTCCAAAATCTCTTCTTTGCCGCCTGGAAATAGTACCCGACCCAGAAATTGATCTGAACCCATGACGGTACATTTTGCTCCCGCTTCTTTTTGACGAGCAATCCAATTTAGGGTTGTTTGGGGTGACATCCGCCGATAGCCCGATGTGTAGGTTGGAGTTTGGCAAAAGTCGCATTTACGATCGCACCCAATGTCAGGATATACCGAACCGATGGGGACTAAATCTTCAACAAAAGGCTCTTCTGAATATTCTTGTCCTAAACATTGTCGGGCCACTTCTACCGATGGTAAAGCCCAATTATCAGGACTCATGGCTTGGATGCGGGGGGGATGATAGGTACCATCCGCTAAAATAACACCTGTGAGTTTTTCCCTGGGTGTTTGACCGAGTACATAGTCAAAAATTGGCCAGTTAGCGGCACCAGATTTATCAATGACGATCGCTGTTGCACCGGCATCTAAATAATATTTGGGTTCTGCGATCGCATCTGAACCACCAACAACGACGGGTTTTCCTTTACTGGCAAAATGGGCGATCGCCATACAAGTTACTTGACGCTCTTGGGTATAATTAACAGTTATTCCCCAAGCATCGTAGGTTTCTGGATCTAAATCATCAATTTTTTGGCCGACATAAGCTTTGGTTAAATTCATTCCTTTCCAACGGACTTCTCCAAAGGGTTCCTTTGCATCTCCTGCTTTGAGATTTACCAGTTGAGCATCAAAGCCACCCGCTTGTAAATCTGCCATTAAGACCTGTTTACTTAGTAAGGTATTACGTCTGTATAATGCTGTCCAATTATGTCCTTCTTCGTCATATAATCCCAACGCAGGTACTTCAACTAATCCGATACTTTGATTCTGAAATTTCATAGAAATCTCCTGTTAATTCATGAGTTTTTGATGTTTTTATGAAAAAACAATTAGCATTCGGTGCGACCACCGCTCTTGTTGGTTTCATTCCTTAGTCCAACCCGAATACGCGAAACGACCAGATAACCTGATGATGGGTTACTGGGTATCAACTTAAGTTTGATCGCTACTCTTTTAGGTGTACGATAACTGCATATCTAGCTAATTTTCTAGTTACTATGCTTTTGCTTAACCTGCCTTGCAGTTAAAAATTACGCAATCTCATTTTAAGTAAGGTTGAGAATGGCGATCACACTTTAATCGCATTTTAAATATTGAGATAATTCAATCTTTTATAGGTACAGAAAACTGAAGGTTTGGCTAGTAGTTAAGCCAAGGCGATCACTTCAATCTAATTTAAAGTTATGCGATCGCCTAGTTTACAAGCAAGAGAAAAGGTGACTTTGGGTTTTCGTCACCTCAACCCTATCTACGACTCCACTGAGCCTACTTACGCATCTGGAGTCAGTATCTTGGCAAGTACTTTTTCCATCACTTTCAGTTTTGCGTCTTTGATACTCTTTAATTCCTTCTCTAACTCAGGCAGACTTGCCTTAATTTCCTTAATAACCTTGGCATCGGTCTCTTCCTCGGTCGTTGTGCCAGCACTGGCAAGCCTTGCTGTTAACTGGCATATCTTTGAACTAGGCTCCAGAATTGTCAAAACTGCAAACGTTTCAGCCAGGGATTTCAGTTCCATAATTAAACTAACCTCAAAATCAAGAGTATCGGAAGGGACTAATTTTTTAAGTGTCTATTGCGCCCTTCTTTTTTGCAATAGAACCTAGCGTGATCATTAACCTTGTTAGATTGGGTCAAGGAACTCAACCCGACCAGAAGGAATTATAATCGGGAGCATCTACCTTTGCAATAGGCATTAATACTCACTGTTGTCAAGGCGATAAAGCGGCAATTATCAATTATGGAATTTTGGGATTGATTTTGGTCACTCTTGATTATTCTCCGGCATGGATTCTTGAGGCATTAGGCACTGACTCCTTCTAATTCCTCCTCTGTGAGTGAATATAATTGCCGCAATCTTTCTAATTTTTCCTCATCCGCTTGCCAAAAACCCCGACCATGGGCTTCCAACATTCGCCCCACAATATTGCGAAAGGCTTCAGGATTAGCCTGTTGTAACTTTTTCGCCATTTCTGCATCTAAAGCATAGGTTTCTGCCGCTTGATCGTAAACCCAATTATCCGTAAAATTCACGGTTCCACTCCAACCAATTAACGCCGTTAAACGTTGGGAAATTTCGTAGGCTCCTCCCGATCCCTGGGCGGCCATTGCTTCTGCCCATTTCGGATTTAATAATTTACTGCGATATTCTAAGCGCAAAACTTCCTCTAATTTACGCGGGGTGGTATCTTTGGAAAAACTTTCGATAAAGTTAGCCGTTATCCGTTTTCCCTGTTGTTTTTCTGCGGCCAATTTTAAGCCCCCGGTATTGCCATAATATTCTTGAATATCGGTTAAACCATACTCCACAGAATCAATTTGTTGCACAATGCGATCGCTGGTTTTTAATAATTGTTGTAACACTTCGGGACGGGCTTGACCCTTATCACCACGACCATAACTATATTGATTGCGTTTTTGCCAGGTATTCGCCAATTCGCTATCATTTTCCCAGTTACCATCCACCACTTGATCATTGACTAAGGAACCAAAATCTCCTGCCGGATTAGAAAATAAACGGGCAGTGGCATTTTCAATTCCCTGAGACTGGAGGGCGATCGCGTGTTTACGAATAAAATTCTGTTCTGGGGGTTCTGCTAACTGGGCGGCCCGTTGAAACAGATCATCCAATAATTCTAAAATATTGACAAAAGTATCGCGGAAAATACCTGATAAATTGGCCAACACATCAATGCGAGGATGACCCACTTGTTCTAAAGGTTTTAATTGATAACGCACAATACGTCCTGTCCCTTCTTTTAACGGTTCGGCTCCCACTAATTCCAGCAAAATTCCCAGGGATTCCCCTTTCGTTTTAATGGCATCTAATCCCCATAACATGACTGCCACAGTTTCGGGATAATTCCCCGTTTCCTGTAAGTGATTAGCGATAATTTTTTGGGCAATTTCTCGGCCTCTTTCGTAGGCGGCGGGGGAAGGCATACGATAGGGATCAAGGGCATGGATATTCCGACCCGTGGGTAACACCCCGGTTCCATCCCGTAACAAATCACCGCCTGGCGCAGGGGGGATATATTCCCCATTTAAGCCCCGTAATAAATTGGTTAATTCATCAGTATTTTGGTTTAATAAATCTCGAATTTGAAAAGCTTCTTTTAAGGTCTCAGACCGTCCATTAGCAAAGGATAATAAATATTCATCAGTTTGACTACCAGAGGCGATCGCCCTTCGTTCCGATCCCGATAATTGATCAGCAAAATAAGCTTCTAGGTAACTCTCTAATTGTTCAGGATTGGGGGCTTCTCCTAGGGTATGTAAGCCAGAAGAAAATAACCGTTGTTCCACAACCTGTAAATAATCATAAATTTGGATAAAATAATCCTGCAAACTATGTTGACTAAATAACCGCGCATTTTCTGTGGTAAACTCAATTCCTAGTTTTTGACCTTCTAAAAAGGGGCGATCGCGTTCTAAACCCGCATCTACAATTTTTTGACAAATGATCGGAAGTAAGACCGCATTTTTATCGTAATCTTCTCGGTATTCACTAATCAAATCCCGCAAAGTCATTAATTCTTTATACAATCCTGCTCGTCCATAGGGTGGCACATTATGGGAAATTAAAACCCCGTAACCCCGTCGTTTAGCTAACATAGATTCCGAGGGATTATTGGCCGCATAGAGATAGAGATTAGGAATATTTCCTAACAAAATATCTGGCCAGGAATAACCCGTATTTCCCAGGGGAGAACCAGGCAACCATTCCACCGTGCCGTGCATCCCAAAATGAATCAACGCATCGGCTTGAAATTCCTTTTCCAACCATTGATAAAAGGCCGCATATTGAGGATGGGGCGTTAAATCCTTTTCAAACATTAAGCGCATCGGATCGCCCGATAATCCGAGGGGCGGCTGTACACCAATCCAAATATTTCCCAGGGTAATGCCCCCTAGATAAAACTCATCACCATAGGTTTTAATCCCCGTATCCGTTAAAGATTTCCACTGTTTTTCAATACGTTGGGTTAAGAGATAGCCTAACCACTTTTCTAGGGTTCTGACATTTACACTTTTTTGCTCAACTTCTTCTCGTTGTAGCGTTTCATCAGCTTTTTTAACCCAGGCAATAATATCTTCTCCCGACTCCGGTAATTCGCCCACAGAATAACCTTGCTGTTTCAAAGCGTTTAAGACTTTCAATAAACTCCGAGGCACATTTAATAAGGCGGCAGTTCCTGTGGCCCCGTAACCAGGCGGAAATCCGTATAAAATAATCGCTAATTTCCGGTCTTGAGTCGCTTTTTGTTGTAATTTAATCCAACTCTTAACCCGACCCGTTAAGCGTTTAACCCGTTCGGGAATCAGATAAATATCGTCACCCACTAAACCGCCGAGGGGAACCGTATCAATCGCTCCATCCAGTTCTGGCAAAGCATATAAAACGACACTTTGTAAACCGCCGATGCCCTGTCTTGTCCAGGAATAAATATCTTGAATTAATAACGGTGCTGAAATTAGGTAAGGAATATTTTTGGCGGTTAAAATGCGTTTGGCGACTTCCACTTGACGACCGGCTTCCATGGAACCGGCTGGCCCACCGACCAAAGGAAAACCAATGGTTGAAACAATAGCATTAACCTTGACTGCATCTTTATTAAGGGAAGGGGTTGCCAGGTTGCCTGATTTTCGTTGCTCTTGTTCGTAATCAGTGGTTAACCAATCGCGCACAATCACATGGGCTTCTACACCGTTAATAAAAATGGGTAAGGGGATTAAACCATCGGCTTCAAAGGCTTTAATTAATTTCGGAATATAGGCTTGATTGGTAATAACGTGTTTGCGGTAAAGTAAAATAGCAACAACGGGATAATTATTTGAGGCAAGGGGCTTAAGCCCCTTGTTAATCAGGGTTTGATTTTGTTGTTGATACCAGGTTAAATAGTCTTGAGGATTGGTAAAATAACCTGAGTAATCAGGATGTAATAGACCCATATTGGGCGTTTCAATGATTTCGGGAATATCCCCGACTTTTAAGCCTAGATATTTCTCCGCTAATACCCAGGTCATGGCTGCAACGTTTTCCGTTCCCCCTGCATTCCAGTAACCGTAAATAATGAGCCAGTTGCGTAAATCCTGAACTTTTTTAGCAGGAATAAATTTTAAGAGTTTTGGCCCTGTTTTTAAAAAACTTAGATAGCCCGCTAGTTTATCTTCTTCTTTACCACTGGAAAATTTACTTAAAATAAATTGAATGGGTTTAGGCATTCCCTTTGGTTTTTCGCCAATTTTAAAATTCCCTAGTTGGGTTAAGCTCATCAGTTCTAGGGCAGATTCAAAAATGAGTCTAATGGGAATCGCCTTTACCCGTTCCTGTAACCACATCACCTGGTCATAGTCAAAAATCAGACTGGCAAAGAAGACATCAGCCCCCTGCAACACCTGAGCAATCTCTTCGGATTCACTGGTTAATTGGCGATCGCTGAAAATCAAGACCTCTAATCCAGGACAACGATTTTGGGCCAACTGGGCGGCTTGACGGTAAAGACTGGCGTTAAAACTTTCAAAGCCTGTAATGATGACGATACGAGCCATAGGAATTTCATCACGTTTTCGGGGAATCTACTTCTAGTATAGAAAATTGCTCCCAATACTGTTTTAATCACAAAATACGCTCTGGTGGCATAGTCAAGACCCCGCACAAGGGCGATCGCGGTTTTGATGGAGGGGAGAAGGGGCGATCGCTTGATTCTCTTTTGATAATCGCATTAAACAGTATGATACAATGCAGGGAAAAAGTAAACAGTCTCCCAATTTACTCGACAGTCAAAATTTATGACAGAAAAGGCAAGTTTATTTGGCTTACAGAATTCAAATCGAGACTTTACCAGGGCAGAAGCGTGGGGAAAAAACCAGTTTAATTCAAGTTTTCCTGCGGCTTTATCCTGTTACCTCGATCAGAAAAATCTTGATGCTAATTACCTCTGCATACAAAATAGACGATTTAGTATAGATTACGTTTCTGTAAGCAATCTTTTGGGCATGAAACCCAATATGGAGGATATTTATTTTGCCTTTGAAGCCCAATATACCCCATTCCAAAAGTTTATTGTGGGAACCTTACCTAGAACTGATCTTGTTATTCAAAATAAAACAGGTCAGTGTTTACGAGGCTTAGAAGTCAAATTAACAGCCTTACCAGACAATACTACCTGTAACTTTAGTGATGATAAATTTGGTTCTGAAATTGTTGTAAGACCCGATACAATTATCTATTTAGCAGCAAGTCTTATTAGTGCCAATGTTGAAATAATAAAGAATCACATAGACAATAGTAAGATTGATATTGAAGATTGGTCAGACGCAAGAGAGGTAATTACTCATATTCAAAAAGTTATAAATTGTATCGCTAAAATCAGTATTGATCTTGAGCAGAATCAGTCATCATTTCTACTACAGCCAATCTGGAAAACTATTGGTAAATCACCTAAGCTGGCTAACAATTGCCTTGACGTTTTTGTTTGGAGTGATGCAGCCTTTACTTGGTTTATTTCTCAAATTTCTAAAAATGATAATGCCGCTACCCAAATAACCCGACAAACGAGAACCAGTATTTGGCTCTACAAAATGCTTGCCGATATTTGCATGGATGGAAGATGCAATTATAAAGAAATTATAGATAAGCTTTCTTATAATACAAAAAATGATAAAGCATTTGCATCAGCAGGGAATATTACAAATCCCTATATGTCCTGTCAAAATTTAACTAATCCAAGAATTACAAAACAAGAGATTAAAAACATTATTTTAGGTGGTGGTCAAAATCTACTCAGTCCAGAGCGTAGATTCGATGCAATAATTTTTAATTCTCCAGAGTTATTTTTATGATCACAGCAATTGATTTATTTAGTGGTTGCGGTGGTTTATCTCTCGGTTTCCAAAAAGCGGGAGTTGAGATATTGGCCGCCATTGATAATTGGGATAAAGCATTAGAGATTTATAGAAATAACTTTAGTCATTTAACCATTAAACAAGATATATCGGATGAAATTATCACCAAAAAAATTATCCAAAAACTGGCTCCTCACATGATTATTGGCGGGCCACCCTGCCAAGATTTTTCTAGTGCGGGTAAACGTAATATGAGTGGTGATAGAGCAAACTTAACTTATAATTTTACCAATATTATTTGTGAGCTTAAGCCAAAATGGTTTGTCATGGAAAATGTACCAAGAATCACTAAAAGCCAAGTCTTTTCAGTAATATCTAAGCAATATTTAAATGCTGGTTATGGATTATCTGCTATTACCTTAGATGCTTCTCTTTGTAATGTTCCACAATCCAGATTACGACTCTTTTTAATTGGTGAACTTTTAGGAGAACAGAATAAACTAATCCCATTTTTAAAATCGAATTTATCTGATAGGCCTATGACCATTAGAGACTATCTTGGCGATCGCTTAAATCTTCAATATTATTATCGTCATCCCCGTAGCTATGCTCGTCGAGGTATTTTTTCGATTGACGAACCCAGTCCAACGATCAGAGGAGTTAACCGCCCGATGCCACCTAATTACCAATTACATAGTGGAGATCCGCAAGATATTGATCTTTCTCAAATCAGACCTTTATCCACAATTGAAAGAAGTTACATTCAGACATTTCCCGATTTCTTTAAATTTTCAGGGACAAAAACTAACTTAGAACAAGTTATTGGGAATGCAGTTCCTGTTAACCTAGCCTTTTTTGTTGCTTCTGCTATTATAAATTATATTAAGAATCAAAATTCCGATCAAAATAAGTTAGAAACTTTTCAGATTAATCGGCAACTTTGTCTGCATTTCTAAGTTTTGAATGTGAAAATAAAAGGCGATCACTGTTTAAATTGGGTTTGAGAAGGGCGATCGCCTTGAAAACATAGGATTAACAACTATGATCGCTATTCAAGAAAAGGATAAAAAACGTGAGGTTAATTTCATAGTGATTTACTCGGTAATATGAGAATTAAGCCAACGATCCAACTCTGAAATCTCTTTAAAATCTAATAGAGCCTCTCCTAAATCCTCTAATTGTTCCAAAGAAAGTTGATTAATAATTTGAAGACGGCGATCGCTGATTTTTCCAAAACGTTTAGACAATTGACGCTTTAAGATTGAACTACCTTCTTCTTGACGACCTTCTTGACGGCCTTCATTTCTGGCCTCTTGATAGACTTTCGTTTGTTTGATGTCACTGAGCAAAAACATAGATTGAATCTCCAGACGATCCTAATAGGATTTTATGCTTCTTTTTTCCCTGCCGCCATCATTAACGTCACTAGACCATCCGCTAGGCGATCGCTATCTAAAGGCAAAACCTCACTTCCCTGCATCAAGTGTTGCACAATCAAAAAGTGAACCAAGGAACCCGTAAAAATGCGGGCGGCGACCATCGGATCGGGAAAATTTAACTGGGGATGGGAACCCAAATAGGCGGCCAAATTTTCTAACATCGGCTTTTGAATTTCCCGTACAAAACTTTGGGCCAGAGCAGGAAACCGTTCCGACTCTCCAATAATGAGACGAATGAGGGTTAATAAAGCAGGATTCTGGGCAAAACCCGTCAGAGCATTTTCAGCCAGTTGGCGTAACAACAATTCGGGCGGTAAATCAGGATTAGCCATTGCTGGCAAATGGGGAAATAAAGGAGCGCAGTTCCGAGTGAGATGGCTCACCAAGGCAATAAATAACCCTTCTTTATCCTGAAAATAACTGTAGAGGGTGGGTTTGGACACCGAGGCGGCCTGGGCAATGCGATCCATACTGGCGGCGGCATACCCCTGGGTCGTAAAAATTTCTAAGGCTCCCGCCAAAATTTGCTCAGATTTATCTTTACTGTGACGGCTTGGCTTTGATCGGACTGAATCGTTCACGGTTCGGTTTTCTCGACAAGGTTTAGGGATTTCCCCCAGCATAACAAAATTTTTAACTATTTTTACTAAACGGTGTAGCAAAATAAAGGTGTGAATAAAGAGTTCTCCTAAGAGAGGTCAAAACGATGCGGTTAGGAATAGCAAATTTTCGAGAAGATGCTCCGAAAGCAGATCGCGCTCCTGTGCAGGCTTGGCAGTTGGGTTTAGGCTTGGCGATGGTGGGATTATTGGGAACAGCAGTATGGAAAAATGATTTGTTACCTTTTGTGCCGACTCAGGAAACGATTCCGGCGATCGCGGCCCCACAGATGACCACCGTGACCGCCCTCGGACGCTTGCAACCCCAGGGAGAAGTCATTCATGTGACGGCCCCCACCGCAACCCAGGAAACCCGTGTGGAAAAATTGTTAGTCAAAGAAGGGGATCGGGTTAAAGCGGGTCAGGCGATCGCGGTCTTGAGTGGTCGTGAGCGGTGGCAAGCGGCCCTAGCTCAGGCCAAATCTGATTTAAAAGTGGCCCAGGCCCGATTAGCCCAGGTACAAGCGGGCAGTAAAAGTGATGATATTTTGGCCCAGTCAGCCCAGGTTGACCAACGGCAGGCTCAATGGCAAGGGGAAGCCAAAGCCCAACAGGCTACCATTGATCGCCTACAGGCCCAATGGGACAGCGATCGCACCTCCCAGACTGCCACGATCAAAGAATTACGGGCTGAATGGCAAGGGCAACAGTCCACCCAAAGGGCGACTCTCAAACGCTTGCAAGTAGAATTAACCAATGCCGAAAAAGAGTATGAACGTTACCAACAGCTTTATACGGCGGGGGCCATTTCTAGCTCCGTTATTGACAGTAAAACCTTGGAAGTGGATACCCTCCGTCAACAGGTGATTGAAGCTCAAGCCAATTTAGACCGCATAGACCGCACCTCCCAACAACGGATTAATGGGGCGATCGCCGATTTAGCCCGTACCAATCAAACCTTACCCGAACAAATCAAAGAAGCTCGTGCCAATTTAGAACGGATCCAACAAACGGGTGTTGCCCAGGTCAAAGAAGCCTCGGCCAAACGGGAAAGTCTGGCAACGGTGCGTCCAGTGGATGTGCAAGTGGCCCAGGCAGAAGTGGAACAGGCCCAAGCCAAAGTGCAAAAAGCCGAAACGGACTTAGCCCAAACGCTGATTACCGCCCCCCAAAATGGTCAAATTCTTAAGATTTATACGTATCCTGGCGAAAAAATTGCGGAGCAGGGCATTGTTAGTTTAGGACAAACCCAACAAATGATGGCGATCACCGAAGTCTATCAAGGGGACATGGGCCAGGTGCGAGTTGGCCAAAAGGCGACCGTGACTTCGCCCGTTTTAGACCAATCCCTGAGTGGTACTGTGGAACGCATTGATCTGGAAATTCAACGGCAAACGATTGTCAATGAAGACCCCGCCGCTAATATTGATGCCAAAGTGGTCGAAGTGCGAATTCGTCTCACTGCCCAGAGTTCCGCTCTGGTGGCGGGTTTAACCAATTTACAAGTGACCACCACCATCCACACCGCCCATTAATCTGATGTTTCGTTTTCCCCGTCTGATACAAAACTTGCGCGACCGCACGCCTTTGGGCTTTCTGCAACTCAAACACGATCGCCTACGACTCCTCACCGCGATCGCCGGGATCACCTTTGCCGATGTCTTGATTTTTATGCAGTTAGGGTTTGCCGATGCCCTCTTCCGCACCAATACCCAATATCCCCGAATTTTACAAACAGACTTAGTAATTCTTAGTACCCAAGCCAAAAACTTTAGTGAATTACAAACCTTTTCCCGTCGTCGCCTTTATCAAGCCCTAAATGTGCCAGGGGTCAAAACCGTTGAGCCATTATATTTGGGGTCTATGGCCTGGCGTAATCCCCAAACCCAACGCAAAACCACGATGTTAGTCATTGGTCAAGATCCAGAGCAAATTATCTTGAACTTGCCCGAAGTCAATCGCCAGTTGCCCAAGCTCCAACTCCCCAATATGGTGTTATTTGACCAAAAGTCACGGGGAAGCTACCAAAAAATGATCGAGGAGATGAAAACAGGGCAGAGAGTCACCACAGAAATGGGAACCAATACGATCACGGTGGTAGGGTTATTTAGTGTCGGAGCCTCCTTTGCCGATGATGGAGCCTTAATTACCAGTACGGATACCTTTCTGCGCCTTTTTCCCAAACGGACAGCCGGCACAGTGAGTTTAGGCTTGGTACATTTACGGCCAGGAGCCGATTTGCAAAAGGTTCAAACCCAACTTGCGGCCTATCTTCCCGATGATGTGCAGGTATTTACCTATCCCGAATATGTGAATTTTGAGATGGACTATCTCAGGACGCGATCGCCGATTGGTTTTGTCTTTGGTTTAGGGACGGTGATGGGCTTTATTGTCGGTACGGTCATTGTCTATCAAGTGTTATCCACCGATGTTAATAGTCATTTAGCGGAATATGCCACCTTTCGGGCCATGGGCTTTCGTCAACGTTATCTCTTGGGGGTGATTTTTGAAGAAGCGTTAATTCTTTCCATTTTGGGGTTTATTCCCAGTTTGGCGATCGCCGTAGGAGCCTATCACCTAACAGCCGTTGCCACTGCTCTACCCATTGCCATGCCCCTCAGCCGTACCATCGGAGTGTTGGCCCTAACCCTACTGATGTGTAACCTATCGGGAATGATTGCCACTCGCCGTCTCCAGTCCGCCGATCCTGCCGATATTTTTGGTTAATTGAGGATTAGAAAAATGAATCAGTCAGCCGTAATTGTGATCCGCAACCTTGACCATTATTTTGGCGGGGGTTCTCTGCGTAAACAGGTATTATTTGACATCAACCTCGATATTTTCGCGGGGGAAATTGTGATTATGACGGGGCCCTCTGGTTCTGGTAAAACGACCTTGTTAACCTTGATCGGGGGATTGCGGGCCGCAGAGTCAGGCAGTTTACAGGTATTAGGTCAAGAACTTTGTCGGGCGGGAGAAGCAACTTTGGTTAAGAATCGTCGGCACAATGGTTATATTTTTCAGGCCCATAATTTACATGGCAGTTTAACCGCCTTAGAAAATGTGCAAATGGGTTTAGAGGTGCAAGGTTCCGTCCCCAAAGCCATTCGTCATCAACGGGCAGAGGAAATGTTAGCCCAAGTCGGTTTAGGCGATCATCGAGATTATTACCCTGCTGATCTGTCTGGGGGTCAAAAACAACGGGTGGCGATCGCACGGGCGTTAATTAGTCATCCCAAAATTGTGTTAGCGGATGAACCGACAGCGGCCTTAGATAAAAAATCGGGTCGAGATGTGGTCAATATTATGCACGACCTCGCCAAAAGTCAGGGTTGTACGGTGTTATTAATTACCCACGATAATCGCATTTTAGATATTGCTGATCGCATTGTTTATTTAGAAGATGGTCATTTATCCAAGCAACCTGTTAATTGATAGTTGATAGTTGATAATTATCTATTAAAAATGCGATCGCCTTTCTATATTAGTCGAAATAATGCTTAGCAAATTAATAAGGGGATTAAGCCCATTGCTCCAAGGATGTAAATGTGATCACTAGGCTGTCCGTTGCTATAAATGATCAAACTGGCGTAGTATTTGGCTAATCTTCCATAGAATGGTATTGTTCATCGAAATTATCTAATTGTTCATCAGAATTATCTAAAAGGGGTGAACTCACTAAAATATCATTATCAATACTCTCAGATATTTGATAATGACTAATTTCAATAGCAGAGCTAAGAAACTCATCAACGGCCGCCGTGAATCTGAATTTGTGGTTATTGGAATCTAAAAATTTGATAATATTTTTTCTTTCTAATCTTTTAAGAAATTTATCTAAACTAAAATTACTAATACTATTAATTGCATCGTTAAATACTGAGCTTCTTAGATAATCATCAACTTGATCATAGTCAAAAACTGATTTTTTAATCGCCAGACTGACTTGTTTTCCTTCCTGATTTAATTCATAACATAAACCACATAAAAAAATCAAGAAATCCCTTGAGAAACAGTCTTTGCTATCTTTTGAGGTAAGATAAGCATAATCATTAGTGATAACTAATTCATAGCCAAAGCTTGCAAGAAAAAATTCTTTATAGAATAGACGATGTTGGTTGATAATACTAAAAATAGGGTTTTCATACAGCAGAAAACTGCCACTTTTCAATAATTCTCGTACAATTGTTTGATGGTCTGGAGGATAAGCCATAATTTTATTTTGCCACACTTAAACTAACAACAGGTACAATTACTTCACAGTCTTTTAGGATAAGTGAAATTTTCTCCTGATCAGAAAATACTACGTCGAAGTCTTTTTCAAAAAACAAACTTGTTAAAGAGTAGAATTTTTCTAAATCAATAAGCTCGTATTTTTCTAGGAGAACAGAGTAACACCATTCAAAGAAATTGTCAATGGGAAGATTACTGATTAACATATTTTTATACTCTTCTTTGTTAAATAGCCAAGGTTTTTCAAATGTTGTTTCTTCCAATACAATAAGTGGCTTTCTGTTTAGAGAAGATTCAATAATAAATAAAGCATCTTCTTCAAATGAACATGGAAAAACAGAGTCTCTATTTTGAGAAATTAGTTTAGGCAACAAAAAATTATATTTTTTAGGCTGTTTTATAAACTCAAGCAAACCACTTAAAATAGAGTCTTCATATTGAATAACTTCTAGTAAAGGCAATAATTCCTTTGTTAATCTTCGGGAGTGCTTTAATAAGTTTTCATCAGCACTTAAGGTATAGTTATAAAGCTTATCAAATTGTCCTCGAATATTAAAATCATCAAATTCTAGTCGTTGAGTGTTGGCATACTTACTAATTTTACTTAGTTGATTTGTCATTGATTGAGGATGTTCTCTACTTAAAAGACTATTAAGTGGCTTGACATGGTCATCAATTAATAATGACGCTTCTTTTACTTTTTCCGAATAATCAAGTTTCTTGGGGTTCGCTTTTAAGTCCTTTGTTTTTTCCAGTAGTGTCTGACTATTTCCCTCAATTCTTCGTATGAAATTCTGTAATTCTCTAATTAATCCATCAATATATTGGGTGATTTTGTTAACATTAGATTCCTGTTGTAGGTCTAGAAAAATCTTATCAATGGATTCTGCATTTGCTTGTATGCTTGCAGGTAAGTCTAGTTGATAATCATTTAATAAAAATCCCATGAAATTAGCCAAAGCACTATCTAACTCATAATCACTTTTTAAGGCACGAATAATTCCATAGCTAACCAGTGTATCTACTTTGACACCACTATTACGACACTGTTGTTCGATAGTTTCGGATTTTAATAAATTATCTTGTTTGCTCAACTGAAAAAGAGTATCCACAAGCTCAAAGTTATTCTGCAAGAAATTTAAGATTGTTTTAGGAGAGGGCTTAATCATGAATAAAAAGGGCTTGTTGTTCTAAAAATTTATGGTTTTTAAATAGTTGCTCTCTAATTTCGACAACAACTATATCTTCAGAATCTTGTACTTTTTTGGAAGCTGTCTGACCTTGCTTATGATTTTTATCCTTAAGAGGTTTGGCATACTTGCTAAATTTTTCATTGTAATCTTGAGGCATAAAAAATTGGGTTTGAGGGTGAATTTCCTTAATATCTAAATATTCCTTCAAGCCGACGAAATCATAGTCAGAAAAAACAAGAATATCCTGGGCATCTATTTGTGAAATAATCTGTTTTCCCAATCTACCGTAAGAATGGAAATAGATATAATCTGTATTGATTATTCGTTCAACAGAAAGGAAAACATCTAAGTTTTCAACAAAGCAAATTTTAGACGTTTGGACTTTCTCAAGTTTTGTCGCAAAGACTCCAAATTTATCTGTGTAGTACTGTAAGTCAACCTGGACACCATTGATAACGGCTAAGTGATAGCCACGAAATAACACTACATTGTTGCTGGCTGTTTTTCTTCTTTTACTATCTTTAAATTTTGCAACATTAGAGATTTTGCTCATTTGTTGATCATTAACGTTGGGAAAAGTGCTTCTAAAAAAATCTTCAAAAGCTTTACTATCAATAACTGTAATTAAATAGCCTCTTCCAGACTTTTCTTTTTGTAATACCCCGCAGTCTAGAAGAGTTTTAAAATAAGATGACCTTCTAATCCCTTCTGGAACTTGACTCAACTGAGCAGACTTATTTAAACTCAAGTTATAAAGAAAATTGTAATCAGCTTCATTAAACATATTTTACAATAGATGTTTGACGTTCTTTGTCAATAATAATTTTGTTTTTATTTTTGGCAGAAGGACGTAAAAAGTAAAACTTTTCGACACCAGATGCCTGAGACTTCGCCGCAAAAATTGGAAGAAAACCATTTTGGTGACAAAATCTTATTAACTCTTTAACATTATTATCATCCATCTTGAGAATCTCGTCAACAAACAGAACGATCTTGTTATTTTCCATGTCATTTTCACTGCGAACAAAAAAGCGTTTTATAATTAACATAAATAAAATTAATTTTAAAGTTTTATCTGTCCCTTCTGACTCCACTTGCTTACTCAAGTTTACGGTCTTTTTTCTATCATTAATAATTAGATTTAAATTAATATCAAATAATTGTCTAAATTCGTAGTTTTTGGATTTTTCTAAATATTGATTAAGCTTCTCTAAAGCTGTTTTTTGCTTATCATCAAACAACTCAGTTTGGTGAAGATCAACCACCGACTTAATGCTAATAATAAGTTCCAAATCAGAAATTAAACTAGAAGCATCATCTAACTCAATTTCAATTTTTTGAATATTTGAAATTTGATATTGACTAATTTCATTGTTGAATTTTTTAATAAAACTTTTAAATTCGTCATAACGCTGTAAGAAACCTTTAATAGGCTTCGTAAACTGGCTAGAAATATTTTCTAGTAAATTTTCCACTGATTTTTCTAAATCAGGAATAGAGGCAAGTTTATCATTGACTTCACTAATAAAACGATCAGTGTCAGCAATATTGTTATCCAATTCAATTTTCAAACTTTGGTATTGATCATCTTTATTGGATTTTAATTTTGCATACAATGAAATATCCTTTTTGATTTTGTCATGCAATGCCTCAAGATCCTCATTTTCATCTTCTATTGAATAAGGCACTTTCTCAATGCCTAGATTTTCAGCATTATTGTGAATAGTCTCATAAAGAATTTTCCTTGTATTTAATTTTTCTTTATGCTCTTCCAAAATACGGCTATTTTTTGACAATTGAATCTGATAGTCGCTAAGATTTTGTTTTACTGCTTCTGCTTCTTTTTCCTTATCATTCGTTTGTGTTAGCAAATTCTTTAAATTTTGTTCAATTTCCTTGATTTGTTTTTGAACATGAGCAATACCCTCAATTTTATCGAGATCGGACTTAACGGATTTAGATTCATTCTGCATATTTTGTAGTTCTTGCTCTTTAGCTTTTCTAGTTTTTATAACTTTAAGCACTTCAGTCTGACGAGAAATTTCATTATTAATATCGGATAATTGTTGTGCAAGAATTTCAACAGTCTCGATGTCTTCAACATCAATTTCTGAAACATCAATAAGACCGCCATAAATTTCAAGTATTCCCAAAGAAGATATAGGATTAGTTATTGATTGTACAATCTTATTTTTGCTTAAGCTAGAAACTTTTTGGGAAAAAATGGTATTAAGTAAACGCTGTAGATCTTCATTGTCAGTAAGGTTAGAGAAAATCAAGTTATCAAAATCCTCTAGTTTTGATTGGATAATCCTTTTCTCTTTATTTAGTTTGGTAAGCTTACGTTGAACTATTTCCTCTGATAAATTGTGTGTTTCAATCTCCTTTAACTGATACTCTATATCTGAAATTTTACGAATTAGTTGCTCATTCTCTTGAGTAAGAGAGTTTAAAGCAAAATCTATGCTACCGTATTTTGAAATTATTGAATTGATGCCATCTTCTTTACGTTTTTCTTCACTGAGATGATCCTTTTCTAGATCAATTTTAGTATTTAGACTGCCAATTTCTCTGTCAATCTTTCTTTGCAGAGGTATTAAAGTATGATCAATTTCATTCTGGATATTAATATTGTCACGATTTAAAGACTCTATGTTATCTGAGAGTTGTTTTGCCTCCATTTGATAGATACGATCAAATAGATAATATTCTCGGCCGATCTCAGCTTTTTTCTCTAGATAGTTTTTATAAACTTGCTTAAATTCCTTAAAACTGAATTCTATAGATTTCAGTTTCTGGATTTCTTCATTGTGATTTTTAAGGATCACGATGCTATCTTTTTGGATACTGTCGGCAAAAACGATCAAAGATTCATTCTGTCTATTGTCCGCAGTTATTAAAGCTTCTTTTAAAGCTTCAGAGTCAATAGATTTAGGGCTAATTAAATACTTATAAATCCTAGTAAAACTATTTTCCAAACTACGTCCTTGTCTTCTTACATGACTTGTTATCTGAACAACAGGATAATTTGTTGCAAGAGAGCTATAAACCTTATCAAATAACTTGTCTCTCTCGACCTGTTCTGTGTTAATCCCCTGACTTATTAATTCTTTACGAAAGTTCTGAAAGTTTATCAATTCTCCATCATTTGAGAAGAAGATTGTATCTAAAAAAGCCCACTCTCGTTCAACAATGTAGTAATTGACATCATCCGAGCTTGTGTTTCTATTGACAAGTACACACTTATAACCCCTTCCACTTACAAAAATCTCAAACAAAATACAGCTTGTGTTGGGCTGGGGAAAATAATGATTTAACGTTTCTTTCCATTCATGATCACCGAACTCCATTTTTTTCTTGGCTATGATAAATAAAAAATTTAATGTATTAATAAATGAACTTTTTCCTGTATTGTTATTTGCTACTATTTGAATAGAAGGCGAATCAAGAATCACGACGGCTTTTGCGTAAATTGCTGAGTTTAAAATAATAATTTTACTTAACATAATTAACTAATCGCTATGGTGACAGTGTGAAACTAATCCGAATACTTGCTTTTATTATATAATAGAATGTATGTGCGTATTTGTTTTGCGTATGACTAAATCCTATCTAACCCGAAACCCATAGTTTTTTAATTGCCCAAGATGATCGCTTGTTGTGGAAATAAGATTTAAGGAGGCGATCGCGTTTTATCTTCACCATAATATTTAGTACAAGGATCAACATAAAACTTCACCCAAGATTTAGTCAGCTTAGTGCGATCACCGATCTTGTAGGATGCGTTACTTAACGCGCCTTTCATTTTTTTATATGTTATACAAAAAACTTCCGTATATCAAGCCAAATACACATTCTCTCAAAAATATTTCTGTATATTCTCCCCAACAAGAGCGATCCGCCCTCCTCGTTCCCAAAAAGCGATCATCCCCCAAGTCAAAAAGCGATCATCCCCTAAGTCAAAAAGCGATCGCCTTCCCACATTCCCAACAGCGATCATCCCCCAAGTCAAAAAGCGATCATCTTCCCACGTTCCCAACAGCGATCGTATTAGTCAGGACTTATCTGTTTGGAGCAAGTAATCTGCTACAGCTTGATAAGCCGGTATCGTGGTTGGATCATTAGCCGTATTACCCGCCACTGGATGAGAAGCAAACCGAGCGATGACCATATCAGCTTCGGGATCGATATAGAGCGATTGACCATGCACCCCTCTCGCCATATATGCACCATGGTTATTATGGGTAATCCACCACATACTCCGATAGCTCCAGCCCTGAAGTAAAGAGTAACCAGCATCAGCAAAAGCCCGGCGATCGCCTCCCGCACGAATCTTACGAATAACAACTTCAGGAACAACCTGCTGATTCCCAAACTTACCGCCATTTAACATCATCTGACCGAAGCGAGCCATATCGCGTAAAGCGGCATTCAGACCCCCTCCAGCGAAGGGAGTGCCAATGGAATCCACGGTGAAGTAAGAGTCCATGTCTGCACCAATTTTTCTCCAAATTTTCTCAGAGAGAACTTGCGTCAGGGGTTGATCTGTCACTCGACTAATCAACCAGCCCAAAACGTCTGTATTGATCGTTTTATAGCCAAAACTGCGACCATGCTCTCCCCGTTTTTGAACCGTCTGAAGGAACTCAAAATAAGTTCTGGTGCCCTTATAGCCTTCTGGTTTGGGCAGAGGATTGCCAGCAGAGGCGTGTTGCCAGACCTCAGCCTTGGGGTCAGCATAGTCTTCGCTGTAGGCGAGTCCGGTCGTCATATCCAAAACTTGGCGCACCATTGCATCTCCGAAGGCACTCCCGGCAAGTTCAGGAATATAACTCTTAATTAGCTGTTTTTCGTCCAATTGCCCCTCTGCCACTAACATTTCTCCCAGTAGCCCGACAAAGGATTTGGTGAGAGACATCGCGGCGTGACGGTTAATAGGGGAAAGACAGCCGAAAAAGTTCTCATAGACCATCTTGCCATGGTGCAAAACCACAATGCCATCCGTAAAGTTAGCGGCTAACGACTCTCGCCAGGTCATCGGTTCGGTTGCTCCCCAAGGGGTAAAGGTCACTTCATCAATGGCCGATAACTTGGCTTGTTCAAAAGGAACTGTCATAGACAAACCACGACTCACCGCTTTGGTGGGCATGAGTTGCTGAAAATTGCAAACGCTCCAGCGCATTTGTGGGAATTTGAAATAACTGCCGTTATCAAACCGAATAATCTTGTCTGGTGGCGGGGGAGAACCTTTCATCCATCCCAATACATTGGGATCAGAGGTTGCTGCTGTCCAGGTCACATTACTGGATACGGGAGTGGGTTCCTGCGCCATTGTTCTTGTTGGAATGTTCAGACCGATGACAAGTAGGCAGGTGCTTAGGAAAACAATAAATAGAGCCTTCCACTTCATACTATGTTAGATTCCTCATCGTATTGTATCTATGTAGAGTCAATCCAGACATAACATGAAAATGGGTTAATCAGTAGATAAGTTGCGATCGCCCATTCCCCTAAATAGCTTTGCTGGCTAACTTAAGGATTATACAGAAATTTTCTGTGTAACACTCTCTCAAGTAACGATATGTGGAAACTTTCGGTATATCACCCCATTTAGGAGCGATCGCCCCTCCTCATCTATAAAAAGCGATCGCCCCTCCTCGTTCCCAAAAAGCGATCGCCTTCCCACGTTCTCAACAGCGATCGTCCCTCCTCGTTCCCAAAAAGCGATCGCCCCTCCCCATCCCCAAAAAGCGATCACCCCTCCCCATCCCCAAAAAGCGATCGCCTTCCCATGTTCCCAACAGCGATCATCCCCCAACTCAAAAAGCGATCGTCTCCTCATCCCCAACAGCGATCATCCCCCAAGTCAAAAAGCGATCACCTTTCCCCGTTCCCAACAGCGATCACCCCTTAAAAGTTTAAACATGATCAACCTATTCCGAATTTAAACTTTTAAGAATTTTCTGGGCTAAAAATTCTTTGATTTCCGTGTGTCGAGGTACAGCTTCTATAATTCCAGTTTGAGGATTTATCCAAAGAGAATGAGAAGAACCCTCACGTTTAAGATAACACCCAGCTTTTCGTAATTTCTTTTCTAGTTCTTTACGTTTCATGGAATTAAAATTTTTTCTTCGATCATGTCTTTGGAAAGTCCCCTGCGAATATCAGCTAAACGATCCTCGACAATTAGTTCAATTGCACTTTTTAGGTTCTCTTTAGCTTCCTCTAAAGTTTCTCCTTGACCATTAGCACCAGCAATTTCTGGACAAATCGCCCAATAGCCTCCTTCTTCTGCGGGTTCTATAATGGCTGTTAGTTCTGCTTTCATGCTCATTTCCTCAAATATCAAATCTATTATTAACTATAATATAAACTCCCAATTTCGGCTTAAATAAAAAACGATCACCTTCCCCCGTTCTCAACAGCGATCGCCCCTTCTCATCCCAAAAAAGCGATCGCACTCAGTAAACATCATCATGAGTACCAATATCTAACAAAAGAATAACTTGTTATCCACTGTTGTTATCAATAGTCAGGGAGAAAACAATGCGACAATCATAGCCACAAGAGCAGGATAAGAAACCTGATAATTTTCCTCCTAGTTTATGAGTCCCTAGATTTGCTGAAAACAGAGCGTTTTCCATTGTAGCGATCACTTCTTGGATTTTACTTTGTAAAGCAGGATTAGAACGAGCAAATTTTCGCAAAGCTCTTTTAAACTTGCTACTGGCAACTACTTTGTACATCGTCTATATCTGGGGTGTTCATATATGCTTGTAGTTCCTGAATCACCTCTGATGCAGTCTGAATTTTTAATTTACCTGCTTGAAATTCTTCTATTGAAGCTTTAGCATCTAAGGCAATTTGTTCGCGCCGATTTTCACTAATTCGATTTTTGAGGATTTGGACTAACATTTCTTGTTGTTCTACAGAAAGCTCCATTGCTTCATCTAAAACTTTATCTAGTTGATTCAACTGCTTAACCCTCCAATCATAGATAGATACTTAAATTATAACAAAGTTTGTGTTACCGATGAGCAAACCTATCCACACCTCCTAAACAGCGATCGCCCTTCTACATCCCCAACAAGCGATCATCCCCCAAGTCAAAAAGCGATCGCCTTCCCCCGTTCCCAACAGCGCTCGCCCCTCCTCATCCCTAAAAAGGGATCACCCCTTCGAGGAAGAAAAAATGAGATCGCTGTCAACGGTTTAGTCTCCACAAAATCATCATAGTAATTAACAATTGAATACCCAAGCACATAACAAAGAAACTACAAGTTCCAGTCCAAATTAAAAGCACTTGATAAACGCGCTCGCTTCTAAATTTTAAACTTAACATCTACCAATTTTTCGGCTGAAAATCAGAATTATTGAGAATGGCAACGGTTTCCCCCGCTTGAGCTAATACAAATAATCCTTGGCGGTAGGCATACTTATCGGCTCCTTCTTCAATTTCAATCCCTGCGACTGCTCCATAGAGGTTTTTATGGGCATATTCAGGAAAGAATTGTCGAAATTGTGTTAAATCCGCTCTTAAGTCTTTGACATCACTTACCCCCAAACTGCTTTTTACTTCCACCACTAAAACATGATTGTCATTGGTCACGAGAATATCAATTTCGAGGGTTTGTCCGTCTAATCTTTTTTTGACTCGTTGGCTAACTTGATGAACGGGAATCCCACGTTTTAAAAAGATGGTTTCACAGGCAGGGGCCACCATATTTTCGACAAAACGCCCCCATTTTCCCCCTAGATCGCCAATTTGCTTATTAACAGCACTGATTTGCTTGTTAACAGCACTGATTTGCTTATTAACAGCACTGATTTCCTGGCTGACTTGGCGAACTTCCTCACTAACAGCAAGGATTTTACGGTCAGTTTCCTTAAACTGCTGGTCAGTTTCTCTTTGGGCCTTTGCTAACTCGGCTAAGATTTGCCATACGTCTTCGGCGGTAGTTGTCATGGATGATTTTTCCCCCTCAATATTTGCTACTCTCCATTTTACCGATATTCTTGGCGATCGCCCTATTCCCCAATCCTTAACCCTAACCAAAAATCCAAATCCGCAAGCTCACAAAAATCCAATAGAGCTTCCCCTAAATCATCCAACTGCTCAAGCGTCAAACTATTAATCACTTGAATACGGCGATCGCTAATCTTCCCAAACCGCCGAGATAACTGACGAATCAACAAATGAGTCTCTCCCTCGTGACGACCTTCCTGTTTAGCCTCTTGATAGACCCGTGTTTGCTTAATATCACTCAGTAAAAACATCGCTTGAATCTCCTCTCGGCTTAATTGGGCAAATTTGGAAACCAAAACCGTCTCCAATAAATCTATAATATCGCGGGTCGCTAAAGGATCAACAATTTCCGTCTTGGCCCTTTGTAATAATTGTTGAACTAAAACGGGAGCTTGAAAATCTTGAGCGAGGATTAACTGAATTAATCCGACTCCAATGGAACCAGATGAAACCTCATCCAAATAGAGAGGAATAATCCGACCACTATTAATCAATTCCTGTTGGTAAATCGGGTTCATCTGAGTTTAGTATGCCAAGTTAATAATTTTCTTTTTATTAAATAAATATTAAATTAACTCTCAGAGATGTAGGATTGCTGACCGATAGGCATTTCGAGGCTCTACAATAGTATGAAGTC
>JACCDQ011118443.1_pt1 | contig 24739 bp, 27 predicted proteins | sample 7446031 | NCBI WGS metagenome assembly JACCDQ01 (sample SAMN15323442, study PRJNA562643) | freshwater metagenome | isolation source: river surface water | place: USA:Blue River Watershed | collected 2017-08-17 | reverse complement strand
GGGCGGGTCGATAATGCCCCAATTGATATTGAAGGGTTTGCGATGCGTAAAGCTTTTGGTGGTGCTTTGACTTTGGTGGTGTTGGCCGGTTGCGCCAATATGTCTGAACAACAACGGGCGGGCACCTCTCAAGGGGCCACCGTGGGCGCAGTGGCCGGTGCGGTGCTTGGGGCGGTCAGTGGTGGTGGCAAAGGCATGGTGCGTGGTGCTGCTATTGGTGCGGGGGTAGGGGCCGTGGGCGGGCACATGTGGTCCACCCGCATGGAAGAGCAAAAACGCGCCATGGAAGCCAGCACCCGCGGCACCGGCGTGGAGGTGACCCAAACCGCCGACAACCAACTCAAGCTGAACATTCCCAGCGATGTGTCGTTTGACGTGGGCCGTGCCGACATCAAACCCAACTTCCGCCCGATTCTGGACACCTTTGCCCAAGGTCTGGCAAGAAACCCAGGCGCCCGCCTAATGATCGTGGGGCACACCGACAGCACCGGGTCCGATGCCATCAACAACCCGCTTTCGGTCAACCGGGCAGCAGGCGTGCGCGACTACCTGACCGCACGCGGTGTTTCGGCCGCTGTGGTGATGGTGGATGGCCGTGGGTCGCGTGAACCGCTGGCCAGCAACGACACCGCCGAAGGGCGCGCCCGCAACCGTCGGGTCGAAATGTTCATGGCCGAACCAGCGCGTTAAAGGCCTGCTTGGGCCGCCCCTGCCCGATAATGCGGGCATGCGAATCCCATTCACCAAAATGCAGGGTGCCGGCAACGATTTTGTGGTGCTGGACGAAACGCGCGAGCGCTACCACCTGACCCCGGCCCAATACCGTTATTTGGCCGACCGTCACTTCGGCGTGGGGGCCGACCAAATTTTGACCGTGCGCGCCGCGCCCTCGCCCGAGGTGGATTTTGAGTACGTGATACACAACGCCGACGGCGGTGAGGTGGAGAACTGCGGCAACGGCGCCCGCTGTTTTGTGCGCTACGTGCACGAGCATGGCCTTACCCATGCGCGCACTGTTCGTGTGCAAACCAGCGCCGGGCGGATGGTGTTGCAACTTAACGACGATGGCCGTGTCACCGTGGACATGGGTGCGCCGGTGTTCGATTTGCCGCAAGTGCCTTTCAATTCCCAGGGGTTGACCCCTCAGCCCCACGGCACCTGGCAACGCTGGCCTTTGTTGCTGCCAGATCGCAGCCTCGCCCCCGTGGCGGTGGTGTCCATGGGCAACCCGCATGCCGTGCTGCGGGTGGATGATGTGGACACCGCGCCCGTGGCCGAGTGGGGCCCTTTGATCGAGCACCACGCTGCGTTTCCCCGCCGTGTGAACGCGGGGTTTTTGCAGGTAATCAGCCGCACCCAGGTGCGTCTGCGCGTGTTTGAACGCGGCTCGGGCGAAACCTTGGCCTGTGGCACCGGTGCATGTGCCGCCGTGGTGGCGGGTATACGCTTGGGTTGGCTGGACGAAACCGTGGACGTGCAAGCCCGCGGCGGCCGTTTGACCATCCAATGGAACGGCCTGCAAAACTTGAATGCACCGGTGCTGATGACCGGCCCGGCAGAAACCGTGTTTGAGGGCGCGATAGATGTGCCCTTGTTATTGGAACCCACTGCATGAACGACATTCCGCCCATCACCGAGGACGATATTGCCCATTTTTTGGTCAACACGCCCGATTTTTTTGACCGCCACGCCGAACTGCTGGCCGCCGTGCAATTGACCAGCCCCCACGGCCACCGCGCGGTCAGCCTGCAAGAGCGCCAAGCCGAGCTGTTGCGCGACAAAATCCGAGCCCTGGAACTGAAGGCGGCAGAGATGATTCGCTATGGGCAGGAAAACGTCGCCATTGCCGACCGCTTGCAAGACTGGACCCTGGCCCTGCTGCAAACCCGCGATGCCGTTGACATGCCCGAGCAGCTGGCCCGGTCGGTGGAATCGTATTTTCAGGTGCCTCAGGTCGCCATCAAGGTGTGGGGCGTGGCCGCCGAGCACAACACCCAGCCCTTTGCCCAGGGGGTGAGCGAGCAAGCGCAGGCCTTTGCCTCGTCGTTGGCGCAACCTTATTGCGGGCCCAACCCGGGTTTGGAGGCTGTGGCTTGGCTGCCCCAGCCTCAAGCGGCAGCATCCATTGCCCTGATTGCCTTGCGGCCATCAACAACGCAAGCCGCGTTTGGCTTGCTGGTGCTGGCTTCCGACCAAGCGCAGCGCTTCCATGCGTCCATGGGCACCGATTTTCTGGAGCGCATTGGCGAGCTGGCCAGTGCTGCCTTGTCGCGGTTGCGCCCAGTCGAAGCGGTCTGAAACCCCTGTAGCCCATCCCGGCCCTGCGCCCCATGGCACCTGAGACCGACCCAGCGGCTGCAGCCCTGGCGCCGCAGCCGCTGGCCGCGGACTGGGTGGCCGCTTACCTGAGCCATGTTCGTGTGGACAAACGCCTGGCTGAACGCACTTGCGCCCTTTACGCCGAACACTTGCAGCGCTTGCAAGGCTTGGCCCAGCAACAGGGCGTGGCGCTGGTGGACGTGCAAGAGGCGCACGTGCGGCGCTGGATGGCGCAAATGCACAGCGCCGGCCGCAGCCCTTCGGGCATTGCATTGGTACTTTCGTGCTGGCGGGGCTTCTACCATTGGCTGGGGCGCCAGGGCGTGGTGCAGCGGCACCCGGTGTTGGGTGTCAAAGCGCCCAAGTCAAGCAAGCCTTTGCCCAAAGCGCTGGGTGTGGAAGACGCCCTGCTGTTGGCCGACCACCAGCAAACGGACACCGACCCGGTGTTCGAGGCCCGCAACCGCTGTTTGGTGGAGCTGCTGTACGGCAGTGGCTTGCGCCTGGCCGAACTGCGCGACCTGGACGTGCAGGCCAGCCCGCGAGCACGTGGCTGGGTGGATGTGGCCGCTGGCGAGGCCCATGTGTTGGGCAAAGGCAGCAAGTGGCGCATGGTGCCGGTGGGGGCGGCGGCAGTTCAGGCCGTGCAATCTTGGGTGCAAGCACGGGTGGCTTGGTCGCTGGTTGATGAGCCCGCGTTGTTCATCGGTCAGCGTGGCCAGCGTTTGACTCCCCAGCACCTGCGGGGCTTGCTGAAAACCCGGGCCGCGCAGGCAGGCCTGGCCACACCGGTGCACCCGCACATGTTGCGGCACAGCTTTGCCAGCCATGTGTTGCAGTCCAGCAGCGACTTGCGGGCGGTACAAGAGCTGCTGGGGCACCAAAACATCACCACCACGCAGGTGTACACACGGCTCGATTTCCAGCACTTGGCACGTGCTTATGAAGCGGCACACCCCCGCGCCAAAACCCAACAGGCCCCCGTTCAAACCCCGGATTTGAATGCCCCCGAGCCCCCGACTGGGCGTGCCAAATGAGCCCAAACCCCCAGGGCTTGACGGCTGCTCTACACTGTTGAGTTACCTCTTTATTGCTAGATTCACATGGCTCTTATTCCCGCCACCATCCTCACCGGTTTTCTAGGTTCCGGCAAAACCACCTTGCTCAAGCGCGTGCTGACCGAGGCGCATGGCCAAAAAATCGCCGTCATTGAAAACGAATTCGGCGAAGAAAACATCGACAACGACATCCTGGTGTCTGACACCGAGGAACAAATCATCCAGATGAGCAATGGTTGCGTGTGCTGCACCATCCGAGAAGACTTGCGCACCACCTTGCAGCTGTTGGCCGCCAAAAAGCGCAAGGGTTTGCTGGACTTTGAACGCATCGTCATTGAAACCACCGGCTTGGCCGACCCTGGGCCGGTGGCGCAAACCTTTTTCATGGACGACGAGGTGGCCGAGAGTTACCTGATTGATTCCATCATCACCCTGGTGGACGCCAAGCACGCGATGCAACAACTCGACCACCGGGTGGAGGCCCAGCGCCAAGTGGGCTTTGCCGACCAACTGTTCATCAGCAAGGCCGATTTGGTGGGGGCCGATGAGCTCGATGCCCTGACCCACCGCCTCAAGCACATGAACCCGCGTGCACCCATCGAAACCGTCCACTTTGGCGAGGTGGCCCTGGGCAAGGTGCTGGACCTGCGCGGGTTCAACCTCAATGCCAAGCTCGATATCGACCCCGACTTCCTGAATGCCGAGGACGAACACCATGACCACAGCCGCTGTGATCACGACCACGGGCATTGTGAACATGAGCATGGCCATGACCACCATGAGCACGCACACGAGCACGGAGAGCACTGCGACCACCCATCGCACCAGCACGGCCACCAACACGGGCACGCGCACCATCACCATCACGACGATGACGTGAAAAGTTTTGTGTTCCGGGCCGAGCGACCGTTTGACCCAGCCAAGCTGGAGGACTTCTTGGGCGCCATCGTGCAGGTGTACGGGCCCAAAATGTTGCGTTACAAAGGGGTGTTGGCCATGAAAGGCACCGACCGCAAGGTGATTTTTCAGGGCGTGCACCAGTTGATGGGCTCTGACCTGGGGCCCGAATGGAAGCCCGAGGAGCAGCGGGTCAGCAAAATGGTGTTCATTGGCATTGATTTGCCGCGTGATATCCTGCTGCAGGGCCTGGAGCAAAGCCTGGTTTGACGACCCGAGCGACTGGCTTGCCTTGGGGCAAGCGCAGCGCGCTACAATCGGCCGCCGTTTTGCCTGCCTCTGGGCGCTCAAAACAGGTATAACAGTGGTCTAGACCCGCCGAGACCCGGCACCCACAGGAGATTCGTTGTGAAAGCCCCTGCTCAGCCACGCAGCAAAACCGCCAAGGCAAACGCCGAAGCCGATGTTGCCCCCAAAAAAGCCGCCGCTGCCAGCAAAGCCGCGCCCGCTGCGCCGGTGCTCAAGGCTGGAAGCGAAGTGTTGGTGCCCAGTGTCAACAAACGCGCCGTCAAGCAGGCCATGCAAGCCCAGACCTCGCAAGTGGTGGCACCCTCGCATGCCCCGGACGCGGCCAAGGCTTCTTATTTTCCCAGTACCGAACGTGTGATGACACCAACCGTGCAAGCCCCAGTGCGCAAAGACCCCAACCTGGTCAACAGCTGGAAAACCAAACCCCTTGAAGAACTGACCGACGACGATGTGTTGGCCATGCCCGACGCCGAGTACATGAACGAGGTTCAGCTGGCATTCTTCAAGCGCAAGTTGCAACAGCTGAAAAATGGCATTTTGGTGAATGCGGGTGAAACCACCGAGCACCTCCGCGAAGACACCGTGGTGGTGCCCGACCCTGCCGACCGTGCCACCATCGAAGAAGAACACGCGCTTGAACTGCGCACCCGCGACCGGGAGCGCAAGTTGCTCAAGAAAATCGAGCAGTCGATCGCCCGCATCGACGGTGGCGATTATGGCTACTGCGACGAAACGGGCGAACCAATTGGTGTAGGCCGTTTGCTGGCCCGCCCCACGGCCAGTTTGTCGATCGAAGCGCAGCAGCGCCGCGAATTGAAGCAAAAATTGTTTGGCGACTGACCCAGCCCGGATGACCAACAAACGGGTGCAAGGCAACTTTCTATGAGCAAAGGCGACGCGGGCGGCGGCTTTCTGTCCAAAGTCGCGCGTTTTGTGATGCACCCGACCACCAGTTGGTCGGAGTTGGAGCCGTCTGTGCCGGGTACGGGCACAGACCAAGACCGCCAAGCCCTGAAGGCGGCCATTGAACGCAAGCGCCGCAATGACTTTGTTCGCAAGCGCGAATTTGACATGCTGCGCACCGCCATGCAGCAGCGCCAATCGCAGCAGCAGGCGCAAGCGCCCTTGCCCGCTGCGTCGGCCTTTGCCAATTCGGGCTCACTGGTCGACGAAATCAAAGAAAAGACCATCGAAAAAATTGCGCAAATTGAAGCGCAAATGTCACAACATTGGTGGCGCAAACGCGATGCCGAAGGGCAAGACACCTCGCCCAAGGTGGCCATAGGCCGGGCGGTACCGGTGCCTCATTCGTATTCGGGTGGGGTCACTGTGCCAGGGCACTTGGGTGCGCGGGGCGCGCCAACCGACTGGGGCGATGACACTTACACGCCGCCTGACGAGCCAAAGGCACCCGATGCCCAAGCGCCTGTGGACATGTTGCGCGACCACGCCAGCTTGACCACGCTGCCCATAGACATGCTGTCGCTCAGCGGTGCCTTGTCCGATGGGGCGGCTGTAAGCCAGGGGCAAAAGCCCGAAAGCCGTCCCGACGCTTGGGCCACCACCCTGCTGGTGGAGCCTGCCAGCACCCCTTCGGCCACCCACGCCCCCCCGGCCGACAACACCTTGGCCTTGTCGCCTGGCCTGGAGGACGCGGCGGTGCGCTTTGCCAACGGCGACGACGCGCAGGCCGAAGCCGGTTTGCGCGCCGTGATTGCCCAAGAAGTCCGTTCGCCCCGCGCTGCAGACGCTTGGTTGGCCTTGTTGGATGTGTGTTACGCATCTGGCCGGATTGACGCTTTCGAAGAACTGGCTGCCGATTTCGCCGCCCAATTTGGCCGACGCGCACCCCGTTGGCCCAGTGGGGCTGTGAATCAATCTCACGAGGCAGTTTCTGCTGCCCCGGTGGGTCAAGTCGCCGCCATTTGGGCCTGCCCTTTGGTGCTGGATGTAGCGGCGGTTGGGCAGTTGGCCCATCACCTGGACACCTGCGGGCCGCAAAAGCGCGTCGATTGGAGCGATTTGCTGTCAGCCGACTTGGACGCGGCTGCCGCGTTGCTGGAGGTGGTGAACCGCTGGCTGACCATGCCAGTGGTGTTTGTGTTTGAAGGTGCTGGGGTGCTGCGCCGCCGCCTGATGGCCAGCACACCGTCAGGGCGCCGCGAGAACGACCCCCTTTGGTGGCAGTTGCGCTTGGCCTTGCTGCGGCTGATGCACCGCAGCGACGAATTTGACTTGGCGTCGTTGGATTTTTGTGTGACCTATGGTGTGCTGCCGCCCGAGTGGACCCCGCCTGCCTGTCAGTTCGAGGCAGCAGACGTGCAGTCTGTTGGAGTGGCCCCACCTGCGGTGGTCGAACCTATCAAACAGCTGGTGACACAGCTAGGTGGGCTGGACGTGCTGGAGTGGCCGGCCATGGCCGGCGACAGCCAGCTTCAGACCGAACCTCTGCCTTTGTCTGTCGACGCTGCGCCATCAACGGCGCGCCAGCGCCCTGCTTTACAAGGGGCGCTGCGGGGCGAATTGGTGGCGGTGTTGCACCCCTTGCAACAAGCATTGAGCGGATTGCCCCCCGCCGAACCCTTGCGCATCGACTGCACCGAACTCAAACGCATTGATTTCCCGGCTGCTGGCAGTTTGTTGCAGTGGTTGCTGGGGGTGATGGCGCAGGGGCGGCAGGTCGAGTTGGTCGAGGTCAGCCGCATGGTGGCGGTGTTTTTTCACGTGGTCGGTATTGACGAGGCGGTTTCCGTGCGCCTGCGACAATACTGAGCATGGAACACAAAGATTCTTCTCTTTTTTACGGCACCACCATTGTGTGCGTGCGCCGTCAAACGCCGCAGGGCATTCAGGTGGCCATCGGCGGCGATGGCCAGGTCACCTTGGGCAACATTGTCGTAAAGGGTACGGCGCGCAAGGTGCGCAAGCTTTACCGCGACCAAGTATTGGCTGGCTTTGCCGGCGCCACCGCCGACGCCTTCACCTTGTTCGAGCGCTTCGAGGCCAAACTGGAAAAGCACCAGGGCCATTTGGTGCGCGCCGCCATTGAACTGACCAAGGACTGGCGCACCGACCGCGTGTTGCGCCGCCTGGAAGCCATGCTGGCCGTGGCCGACAAGACCGCCAGCTTGATCATCACCGGCAATGGCGATGTGCTGGAGCCCGAGCATGGCATCGTGGCCATCGGTTCGGGTGGGGCCTACGCCCATTCGGCCGCCAAAGCCTTGCTGGGGCACACCGAACTTTCTGCCGAACAGATCGTGCGCGAATCGCTCAAGGTGGCGGGCGAACTGTGTATTTACACCAACATGAACCACACCATCGAGGTGCTGTAAACCATGTCTTCGATGACCCCGCAAGAAATCGTGTCCGAACTGGACGCCCACATCATCGGCCAAAACGCCGCCAAGCGTGCCGTGGCCATTGCTTTGCGCAACCGCTGGCGCCGCCAGCAGGTGGATGCCAAGCTGCGCCCCGAAATCACACCCAAGAACATTTTGATGATAGGCCCCACCGGTGTGGGCAAGACCGAGATTGCACGCCGCCTGGCCAAGTTGGCCAACGCCCCTTTCATCAAGGTGGAAGCCACCAAGTTCACCGAGGTGGGCTATGTGGGCAAAGACGTGGACGCCATCATCCGTGATTTGGCCGACATGGCGGTGAAGCAAACCCGTGAAACGGAAATGACCAAGGTGCGCATGCGTGCCGAGGACGCCGCCGAAGACCGGATTCTGGACGTGTTGATCCCTGTGGCCCGCACCGGTGACCACGAACCAGCGCCCGACAGCACCGCCCGCCAGGTGTTCCGCAAAAAACTGCGCGAAGGCCAGCTGGACGACAAGGAAATCGAGCTGGACCTGGCTGCGGCGCAAGCCCAGCTGGAGGTGATGACCCCCGCAGGCATGGAAGACATGGCCGAGCAGTTGCGTGGCATGTTCAGCCAGTTCAACGCGGGCAAGCGCAAAACCCGCAAACTCAAAATTGCAGAAGCCAAAAAGCTGTTGATCGACGAAGAAGCCGCCAAGTTGGTCAACGAAGACGACATCAAGGTGCAAGCCATTCAGAGCGCCGAGCAAAACGGTATCGTTTTTATTGACGAAATTGACAAGGTCACCAGTCGCAGCGAAGGCGCCAGCACCGGCGAGGTGTCGCGCCAGGGCGTGCAGCGCGATCTGCTGCCCTTGGTGGAAGGCACCACGGTGTCTACCAAGTACGGCCCCATCAAAACCGACCACATCCTGTTCATTGCCAGTGGGGCGTTCCACCTGAGCAAGCCCAGCGACTTGATTCCCGAGTTGCAGGGGCGCTTCCCGATCCGGGTGGAGTTGCAGTCCCTCTCGGTGGCCGACTTCGAGGCCATCTTGACGCAGACCCACGCCAGTCTGGTGCGCCAGTACCAGGCCCTGCTGGCCACCGAAGGCGTGCAGGTGGACTTTTTGCCCGAAGGCATCACCCGTTTGGCACACATTGCTTACGAGGTGAACGAACGGACGGAAAACATCGGCGCGCGTCGCTTGTCCACGGTGATGGAGCATTTGCTGGACGAGGTGAGCTTCGATGCCGCCAAGCTCAGTGGCCAGACCGTGACGGTGGACGCGTCCTATGTGGATGCGCGCCTGGGGGCGCTGAGCCAGAACGAAGACCTGTCGCGCTATATTTTGTGACCGCTGCGCACCGAGCGCAGCCAGGGAGAGGGTGATGCATCCAAGCGGAAAATACAAACGGGCGGTCTGGGTCGCGTGTTGTGGGTGGGGCGCGGTGCTGGCGATGTGGGGTGGGGCAGCCTGGGCCGATCCTTTGTACCGCTGCAAGACCTACAGCGGCGGACTGTTCTGGTCGCGTGACCATTGCCAAACCCACCAGGCCCTGATTGACCGGATCGAGCAGGTGCCCGGCGGGTTGAAGTTTGAGCAGCAGGTCAAACTGGCCGAACAGGGCGCTGCGCAGGCCAAAAAGGCGGTTGCTGTGGACGTGGCGGAGACCGCAGAAGCGGCCGAAAAGCGAGCCAAGGCCGCGGCCAAGCACCAGGCCCGCTGCCAGCGCCTGCAAGACGATGTGGCCGAACAAGACAGCCGCAGCCGCCAACAGACCACTGCGAAGCGACAAGACCAGATTGCGGCCAAAAAGCAAAAATTGCAAGACGAACACACCCGTTTGGGCTGCTGAAGTGCAAGACAACCAGATTCACGTGCCACCGAGCTTCACAGATCTGTTTGTGGTGCCCGGTAAAACCAAGCCCAGCCTGCCACTGGCGGATATTTTGCAACGCTATGAACTGTGCGAGGACATGGCCCAAATGCTCACCGAACCGGCGGCGCAGTGGCTGGTAAAGCTGGGGGTGACCGAAGGGGATGTGTTGCGCAAAATGCGCCAAGGCCTGGAGGCTGACCCAGGCACCCTCAGTGCCGCCGAGGCGGGCTGGGTGACCCAGCGTTTGGCCGAATTGCTGAACTGGCCGCCTGTGCCTTGATCAGTGGTGTGGTTTGCCCAGCCCCAGTGAACCGGTGGAACGGGCCGACAGGTAGGCGTACAAGTCCTGGATGTGGGCCTTGACACGGGGGTCGGTTTGCCAGGCGGGCATGGCAGAACTGCCTTTGTTGCCCGGTGGCAGCCCCCAGTCGTAGCGCACCAGCACCAGGCTGCCGAATTGCTGCAGCCCCACGGTTTGCATGCGTTGCACCAAACTGGGGGCGCGGGCGGTGCCGGTGGCGTCAGGGCCGTGGCATTGCAGGCATTTGTCCTGGTACACCTGCCAGCCGGCCAGCATGGAGCCGGGGGCCTGCGATTCCCGTGCCAGGGTTTGGGCGGCCTGTCGGTTTTCCACCTCTACCGCACACCCGGTCAGCCACAAAACGGTCATCAACACGCCCGTTCGGGCGACCCAACGGAATGTGCGTGTGGGTTGTGCGGTGGCGGCGGGGGCAGCAAGCTCGTTCATGGTTGTTAAGTCTGGTGGGCCGGGTGTACAAAACCGCTTTGCACTGTCCGCCCAAGTTCCCATTGTGCGCCAAAGGTGGTGCGCCGTCGTCAACCTGTGTAGGCTTGGGCGGTCATAATCAGCGCTCTTTTCTGCCGCTGATTGTTTGCCCCCTGTGCCCGATTCCGTTCGCTCCTCACCAAGCGCCCCCTCTGATGGGGTGGCGTCGGCCATTGTGTTGCAGGGCGTGCGTTTGGCGCGGGGCAACACCCAGGTGTTTACCGATCTGAGCCTGCGTCTGAGCGAATCCCGCATCGGTCTGATCGGCGACAACGGCGCGGGCAAAAGCAGCTTGTTTCGCCTGATTTGTGGTTTGGATGAACCCCAGGCCGGCCAGGTGCGGGTGGGGGGGGTGGCGCCCCAGCTGTCTGGCAAAAATAACCGGACCGTGGGGATGATGTTTCAGAACCCGGACGAGCAAATCATTTTTCCCACCGTAGAGGAAGAGCTGGCTCTGAGCCTGCACGCGGCGGGTCTGTCACGCCGTGATGCGCAAGCCCAGGTGCGGGCGTGGTTGGCCGATCGGGGGCTGGCGGGCTGGGCCGATCGGGCCATCGGAGGGTTGAGCCAAGGGCAACGCCAGCATGTGTGTTGGCTGGCGTTGTTGATTGCGGCGCCCCGCGTGTTGTTGCTTGACGAACCTTTTGCCAGCCTGGACTTGCCCGGTCAGGCTTTGTTGCACCGCGAGATTGCCCAAGCGCCGCAACAGGTGGTGGTTTCCACCCACGTGCTGGACCATGTGCGCGATTTTGAACGGGTGATTTGGCTGGACCACGGGCGGGTTCGGGCCGATGGCCCTGGGCGGCAGGTGTGTGCAGCGTACGAAGCCGATGTGTCCGAGCGGGTGGCGGGTTTGTCGCCCACCTTTGCGGGCGTTTTGGACTGATCTTCCCACCATGCGCAGCTTGTACAGCGAACACCGCACTTGGCTGCACCGCGTGCCTGCCGGTTGGAAGTTGTGGTGCCTGGGGGTGCTGGGCACCGCGTTGTTTGTGGTGGATCGGCCTGCGGTGTTGGCCGCCGCAGCGGTGGCCATTGGGGTGTTGTACGTGTCCCTGGGGGTTGCGGCTGCAGGTGGGCGCAAGCTGGTCTTGTCCGTGGTGCTGGTGGGGGGCTTGGTGGCGCTGTTTCATGGCTTCATGGGGCAGCCTTGGCTGGGCGTGGTCAGTGCGTTGCGCTTGTTCAGTGCTGTGCTGCTGGGCACCCTGTTGAGTCTGACCACGCGCCAATCCGATTTGCTCGATGTGTTTGAACGGGTGCTTTCCCCCCTGGCACGTTGGGGGGTGCGGGTGGACCTGTTGGCCTTGCAGTTGGCCTTGATGTTGCGTTTCGTCGAGCACCTGTTTGTGTTGTGGAAACGCTTGGACGACGCGCACCGTCTGCGCACCGGGCGCCCTGGAGGCGTGCGGATTTTGTCCCCCTTGATCGTGCAGACCCTGATTTCAGCGCGCCGGGTTGCCGATACACTTCAGGTGCGCATAGGCCAGTGACCCCCGGGTGGCTGGTTTTTCTGGTCGTTTTATTGGTATGTCATGAACAATTCACGTCATTCGCTTGCTTTGGTTTCTTTGTTCGCTGCACTGCTGGCGGTATTTGGGTTGATTCCCAAAATTGACTTGCCCCTGGGCGTGCCCATTACCTTGCAGACCTTGGGGGTGATGCTGGCGGGCGCCATTCTGGGGCCCAAGCGTGGGTTCCAGGCGGTGTTGCTGTTTCTGGTGGCTGTGGCGCTTGGGCTGCCACTGCTGTCGGGTGGGCGTGGCGGTTTTGGTGTGTTTTTTGCGCCGTCCGCTGGCTACCTGCTGGGCTGGCCGCTGGGCGCGTTTATCACCGGTCTGTTGATGTCGCGCCTGTCCACCGCGACGCCCCGCAGCGCGGCGGTGTCGGCTTTCGTGGCTTCTGCCTTTGGTGGTCTGGTCGCCGTGCATGTGTGCGGCGTGGTGGGGTTGGTGCTGGTTGCCAAACTCACCTGGGCCCAGGCGGTCATGGGCACCCTGGTGTTTGTGCCGGGTGATTTGGTCAAGTGCTTGCTGTGTGCCTTGGTGGTTCACACCGTGGCACGTGGTTTGCCCGATTGGCAGTTGGGTGGTCGCGCCGTCCGATGAGTGTGGGGGCCGAAGAGCAGACGGTTCATGCGCCACTGGCGCGTTGGGCCGTCTCCCGTGCCCACGTGCCGGCCGTCACAGACGGCCATGAGGTGGTGACCTTTGCCGAATTGCACCGTAAGGTGCAATTGCATGCGGCCGAGTTGGATCGATTGGGTGCCGCCCCGCTGGTTTTTGTCGACGACCGGGCCTCGGTCACGGCCCAGTTGGTGGCGTTTTTGGGCATTGTTTCCAGCGGCCGTTGCGCCGCTGTGGGAGACCCGGATTGGCCTGCATCCGTGCGTGAGCAGGTCCGGGCAGACACGCTGGTGTCGGTGGCCCAGGGCGCGTTTGGGGTGGGCGGCGATGGCTTGTTGGCCGATGCGCCGTTTTATGTGGGCTTTACCTCGGGCAGCACCGGCCAGCCCAAAGGGTTTGTGCGCCACCACCGGTCGTGGGTTGAAAGTTTTCGGGTTTGCGTGGCCACGTTTGGGCCCGACGCAGCATCCCGCATCCTGGCACCTGGCCGGGTGTCGCACTCCCTGTTTTTGTTCGGCATGCTGCTGGGCGTCTGGAGCGGTGCAGGTGTGGTGGTGCAAGGGCGGTTTTCAGCCGCGCGGGCGTTGGACGGCCTGCGGCACGGGGCCACCCCTTGTCTGGTGGCCGTGCCCAGCCAATTGCTGATGATGCTGGAGTGGGCTGCACACCGTGCCTTGCCCCCGATAGAAGGCGTGCGCCTGGTGTTGATCAGTGGCGCACGCTGGATGCGTCACCGGACGCCCGAATTGCAGGCCTTGTTTCCGAACGCGCGGATCGTCGAGTTTTACGGGGCCTCAGAGACCAGTTTTATCGCCTGGATGCAAGCCGACGAAGACGCGCCCCCTCAGGTGGTGGGATGGCCGTTTGCGAATGTGGACATCGAAATCCGGGACCCGTCTGGCCCCCAGGGGGCAGGGTTGATTTTTGTGCGCAGCCCGATGCTGTTCATGGGTTATTGCGGCGGCGGGCATGACGGAACCGCTGCCTTGCGCGACGGCGATCGGCTGTCGGTGCGCGACATCGGCTACCTGGACAACCGGGGGCGCTTGTGCCTGGTGGGGCGGCAGAACCGGATGATTGTGACCCAGGGCAAAAACCTGTTTCCCGAGGAGGTGGAGACCGTGCTGTCGGCCCATCCGGCGGTTGCGCAGGTGTCGGTGGGCGGGGTGCCCGACCCGGTGCGCGGGCAGCAGGTGGTGGCCTGGGTGCTGTTGACCGACCGCGCGGTGCCGCCACCCAGTGCCTCGGCATTGAATGCCTGGTGCCGCGAGCGGCTGGAAGCATACAAAGTACCGCGCCGTTTTTGGGTGTGCACCGATTGGCCATTGACACCCAGTGGCAAAACCGATCATGCCCGAGTGGCGCAGATGGAAAGCATGTGCCAACCGCTGTGATCGTGGACTGGGCCCGCAGCGCGGTGGTGCCGCGCGGGGGGGGCTTTGCCCATTTGCAAGCGCATGACATCGGTGCCCCGGTGCTGAAGGTGTTGATGCAACGGGCTGGACTGCCGCGCGAGGCGGTGGACGCCGTGGTGGCGGGCAACGCTTTGGGTGCGGGTGGTAACCCGGCACGCCTGGTGGCGTTGGCAGCCGGTTTGCCCGAGCGCTGCGCGGCACTGACCGTCGACACCCAATGTTGTGCAGGCCTGGACGCCGTGGCCCTGGGTGTGGGGTTGCTGGCGTCGGGCCAGGCGTCGGTGGTGGTGGCCGGTGGCGTGGAGGCGTGGTCCCGCGCGCCACTGCGCATGCACCGTCCTCTGCGCACCGACGACGCCCCAGTGCCTTACGAGTGTCCGGCCTTTGCGCCCCCCCCTTGGCCCGACCCCGACATGCTGGCCTCGGCTGCGCGGTACGCCGACCGCATGGGTTGCACCCGCGAGCAGCAAGACCGGTACGCGGTGCTCAGCCACCAGCGGGCGGTGGAACATCGGGCCCATCTGGTAGATGAAATCGTGCCGGTGGCCGGCGTGACCCAAGACCCCTATCCACGTTTGCTGGACCTGGCGCGCGTGGCCCGCATGCCTGCTGTGCCCAACACCGGTTTCAGCCCTGTTGCTGTGTCTGCCAAGGCCGATGGTGCGGCTTGGGTGCTGCTGGCCACCGAGCAGGCTTGCATGCGGTGGGGTTTGCGCCCACAGGCCATCTGGTCGGCCAGTGCTTCGGTCGGGGTTCATCCCGAGACGCCGTTGCTGGCGGCAGAGCGCGCCGGGACAGAGGCGATGCGCAGGGCGGGCTGCCAACAAGCCGCCGATTTGCGCGTGATCGAGGTGCACGACGCGTTCGCTGTTCAGGGCCTGGACCTGTGCCAGTGTTGGGCATTGCCGCCGGACGCCATCAATCGGCGAGGTGGCGGCTTGGCGCGCGGACACCCAATCGGTGCCTCCGCTGCCGTGGCGCTGGTGCGCATGTTGTCCGATTTGGCTCGTGATGGCCAGCCTGGGGATCGGGGTCTGGCCGCTGTGGCCGGGGCCGGTGGGCTGGGGGCAAGCGTGGTGGTGGAGCGGCTGAGCTGAACCTGAATAACCAAAAAATCGCAAAAGTTTTATTGATTGATTTCAATAAATTATCGATTGGACTGAATTTTTTAGCGGTCGAATAATCGGGTCTCCCTCAAGTCCGCGCAACCAAACGCGGATCTCAACCTGGAGACAACATGAAAACATCTCGCCGTTTGTTGCTGGCATTGGCCATCAGTGCCCTCGCCGTGACTGCCCACGCCCAGGCCAACTACCCGGACAAACCCATCAAGTTGATCGTGCCGTTCCCACCGGGCGGTGGCACAGACATCATCAGCCGGGTGTTGAGTGACAAGCTTTCGTCTACCCTGGGTTGGAAGATTGTGGTGGAGAACAAGGCCGGTGCGGGGGGAACTTTGGGCTTGGACGCGGCGGCCAAGGCCAAGCCCGATGGGCACACACTGGTCATGGGGCAAACGAGCAACATGTCGATTGCACCCTCGTTGATGTCGGGTTTGCCTTACGACCCGATCAAGGATTTGAAGCCGGTCACCCTTGTGAGTGAGGTGCCGCTGGCCATCGCGGTGGGTGCTGATTCCTCGATCAAGACGTTTGCCGATTTGGTAAAAGCCGCCAAAGCAGAGCCGGGCAAGTTGTTGTTTGCGTCACCAGGGAACGCCACGGTGGCGCACCTGACCGGTGAATACCTGCAAAAGGTGGTGGGCATCAAGTACAAACACGTGCCCTACAAAGGCACTGCCCAGGCGTTGCCAGATGTGATCAGTGGGCGTGCGACCTTCTTTGTGGCGTCGGTGGAGTCGGTCAGTGGCCCGGTCAAGTCGGGTCAGTTGCGTACCATTGCGGTCACGTCTCCGAAGCGTGTGGCCGAATGGCCGACTGTCCCCACCGTGGCGGAGTCGGGTTTCCCGGGCTTTTCTGCAACCACCTGGTTTGGAATTGCTGTGCCAGCGGGCACGCCCGAACCCCTTGTGGCGCGTTTGAACGCCGAAATCGTCAAAGCCTTGCAGGCCCCCGATGTGAAAGAAAAAATCGATGGTGATGTGACCACCGGGCCGGCGGCTTTTGCTGCAGCCGTCAAGGCCGATCACGACAAGTGGGCGGTGGTGATCAAGGAAGCCGACATCAAAGGCCAGTGAGCTGCCATGAAAACCGATTTCTGCAACAACCGGGATGCCCTGGCTGGCTTGTTTTTCATGGCTCTGGGCGCTCTCGGCTTTGGCGTGGCGCTTTCTTACCCCTTTGGCAACCTGCAAGAGATGGGCCCCGGCTTCTTCCCTCGTGTTCTGGGCTTGGTCTTGATCGGCTTGGGCCTGGTGACGTTGATCCGGGGCCTTCGCGATGGGCGCCGGGTTGAAGGCACTTGGGCGGTCATACCCCTGGCTTTGCTGTCACTGTCGCTGGTGGCGTTTGGTTGGCTGATGGACCATGTTGGACTGATCCCGGCACTGCTGGCGTTGGTTGTGACAAGCGCCCGGGCTGGACAGCCGTTTCGCTGGCGCGACACCTGGGTGCTCTCGGCCGTCTTGTGTCTGATGGCCGTGGCCATTTTTGTCTGGGGGTTGGGCCTGCCCTACGCGTTGTTCTCGTTTGACTGGGGGGGCTGAAGCCATGGAAGCTGTTTCTCAACTCGCCATGGGGTTTGGCGTTGCCTTGTCGCTCCAGAATCTGATTTATTGCTTTGTGGGGGTGCTGCTGGGCACATTGATTGGGGTGTTGCCAGGCGTGGGCCCGCTGGTCACGATTGCGATGCTGCTGCCGATCACGTTTGGGCTGGATCCGGTCAGCGCCTTGATCATGCTGGCGGGCATTTTTTACGGCGCCCAGTACGGTGGTTCGACGACGGCCATTTTGGTGAACATGCCGGGTGAAGCGTCGTCTGCTGTGACGGCCATCGATGGCTACCAAATGGCACGCCAAGGGCGTGCCGGGCCCGCGCTCGCCACCGCAGCCGTTGCCTCGTTTGTGGCGGGCACACTGTCAACGCTGGTGGTGGCTTTTTTTGGACCGATGATAGGCAAGTGGGCATTGGAGTTCGGCGCAGCCGAGTATTTCACCCTGATGTTGATGGGGCTGGTGTTTTCTGCGGTGCTGGCGCACGGCGACCTCATCAAATCATTGGCCATGGTGGCTGCCGGTTTGATGCTGGGCCTTGTGGGCACGGATGTGACTTCGGGTTTGCCGCGTTACACGTTCGGCCTGTCTGAGCTGCTCGATGGCGTCGGTTTCACGGTGGTGGCCGTGGGGTTGTTTGCCGTGGCTGAAATCGTCCAGAACGTTGCCAAACCCGAGAAGGTCGAAGTGTTTTCGACCGATGTCAAGAACCTCAAGCCCACCTGGGCCGACATGAAGGCTGCCTGGAAGCCGACCTTGCGTGGCACGGTGTTGGGGTCTTTCTTTGGCGCCTTGCCCGGGGTCACGGCGTCTGTGGCTTCCTTTTCAGCGTACATGCTCGAAAAAAAGCTGGCCAAAGACCCGTCCCGGTTCGGTAAAGGGGCGATTGAAGGGGTTGCTGCCCCAGAAGCCGCCAACAATGCGGCGGCCCAGACCCACTTCATCCCCACATTGACCCTGGGCATACCGGCCACCGCCGTGATGGCCCTGATGTTGGGCGCGCTGACCATGCAAGGCATACAGCCGGGCCCGTAAGTCATGACCTTGCGGCCAGAGCTGTTCTGGGGTTTGGTGGCCAGCATGTTCGTTGGCAACGTGCTGCTGCTGGTGCTCAACCTGCCACTGGTGGGGGTGTGGGCAAAGCTGACGCAGGTGCCTTACCACTGGTTGTTTCCTGCCATCATGGTGTTTGCTGCCTTGGGCAATTACAGCTTGAACAACAGCGCCATGGATGTGTACCTGTGCGCGGTGGCCGGGGTGCTGGGGTATGTGATGGCCAAGCTCGAATGCCATCCGGCGCCCCTGATTTTGGGCTTTGTGCTTGGGCCCATGCTTGAAGAAAACCTGCGTCGGGCTTTGCTCATGTCGGATGGCAGCTTTGCGGTGTTCGTTACCCGACCGATCAGCCTGACTTTTCTGTTCATCACCTTCATGCTCTTCTTGGCCATGGTGATGCCAGCCATGCGCCGCCGCCGCGACGAGGCCACCGCCGATGGCGGGGTGGATTGAACCGACCCTGATTGATTGTTGCCGGCGCACTGCCCGGTTTTAATGGAGATTCAAATGAGTCAAGCTGCTGCATTGTCTGACGTGATTCGCGACATTGATCGCATCGATGCGGGGGTGGTGGCCGAAGCGGCCCAGTACCCCTCGTCCATCCTGGCCGACGTGGCCGGTAGAAGGGGGGCGCTCCATGGTCGCATTGCCCCGCTGGCACCGAGCATGCGCTTTGCCGGTCCGGCCATCACGGTGGAAGTTCGCCCGGGCGACAACCTGATGATTCACGCCGCCATGGCTGTGGCCCAGCCGGGCGACGTGATTGTGGTCGATGGCAAAGGCGATCTCTCCAGCGCGTTGATGGGCGAAATCATGTCGCAGCAATGCGTTGCGCTGGGTGTCGCAGCGGTCGTGATTGACGGTGCGGTACGCGACAGCGAAGCCATTCGCGAATTGGGTTTTCCCATGTTTGCAGCAGGGCTCAACCCCAACGGCCCCACCAAGTTCATACCGGGGCGGCTCAATCACCCCATTTCTATTGGGGGTGTCACTGTCAACCCGGGTGATTTGGTGGTGGGTGATGCTGACGGTGTGACCGTCATCGAACGGGCCAAAGCCGCCGCCCTGTTGCCCTTGGCTGCAGACAAAGTGGCGGCCGAAACCAAACGGATTGCAGACATCAAAAATCGCAAGGCTCTGGCGCCGAGCTGGCTCAACGGCGCGCTGCGCGCTGCTGGGGTGATCAAAGAAGGGGAAACACTGTGAGCCACCGTCCTGCCATTTTGGTAACCGGCGCGGATCTGGCTCCGCAAGCCCTGGCGCTGTTGAGCGAGCACAAGTTGGTGTTTGCCGGAAAAACCCCCCAACTGGCCGACGTGCTTGCTTTGGCACGCGAGCACAATCCAGTGGGCATCATTGTGCGTTACAGCGGCGTGAATGCCGAGGTCATGGACGCCGCTCCCGCATTGCGCGTGATTTCAAAGCACGGCAGCGGCACCGACACCATAGACAAAGCCGCTGCCGCTGAGCGTGGTATCGCGGTGAGGGCCGCAGTGGGGGCCAACGCCGCCGCCGTGGCCGAACAAGCCATGGCCCTGTTGCTGGCCTGTGCCAAGTCGGTGGTGCACCTCAACCAACGCATGCACGACGGGCATTGGGACAAAGCCACCCATAAAAGTCTGGAGCTGGGGGGGCGTACCGTTGGCGTGGTCGGGTTGGGTGCCATCGGCTTGCGTTTTGCAAAAATGGCCGATGCGATGGGCATGCGGGTGATCGGTTTTGACCCGTTTGCCCAAAATCTGCCTGCACACGTCGAGGCGGTGGATCTGGACACGCTGTGGCGTGACTCGGATGCCATCTCGCTGCACTGCCCACTGACACCCGAGAACAAAGGCTTGATCAATGCCAAGACGCTGGCCCGATGCAAACCGGGCGTGATTTTGGTGAACACCGCACGCGGAGGCTTGGTGGACGAACCGGCGTTGCTGGCGGCGGTGCGGTCGGGTCAGGTGCGCATGGCTGGCTTGGACAGTTTCTGCGTTGAGCCCATGGCCTTGCCGCATGTTTTTCAGCACCAACCCGGGTTTATCCTCAGCCCCCACATTGGCGGTGTGACCAGCGACGCCTACGTCAACATGGGTGTTGCGGCGGCGAAAAATGTTTTGGCGGTGCTGGAGTCGGCTCAAGAACTGACCCATTGATTGAATCTAAAGGAGACCAACATGAATGACTTGCGCAATTTTCTGGGGCTGGCGGCTGCGGTTGCCTCTGTGGCATTGACCTCGGGCACCGCTCATGCCCAAAACAACTGGCCGACCCGAGTGGTCAAAATCGTGGTGCCTTACGCGCCAGGCGGGGCGGTGGACGTTACCACCCGCAAGATGGCGCAAAAACTCAGCGAGCAAACCGGCCAGAGTTTCGTGGTAGAGAACAAAGCGGGTGCCACAGGCACCATCGGGGCGAACCAGGTGGCCCAAGCCACGGGCGATGGTTACACCCTGCTGGCCAACGACACCACCTATTCGTTGTTGCCCCATATTTTTAAGAAACTGCCGTTTGATCACGCATCCCTGGTGCCTGTGGGCGCCTATGTGTTTGCACCGATGGGGTTGGTGGTCAACGCCTCCGCAAAGCACAAGACCTTGGCCGAATTGGCCGCCCAGGCGCGCAGCGCACCCAACACCGTCACTTATGGCACGGGTGGGCCCGGTACCACGCCCCACTTTGCCAGCGAGGCCCTGGGCATCGCTGCGGGCGTGAATTTCATGCACGTCCCGTTCAAAGGTGCGGGTGAGGCAACGGCCGCCATTTTGTCCAGCACCATAGACTTTCAGATCGCGTCAACCACGGGCCTGATGAGCAACGTCAAAGGCGGCAAACTGCGCATGCTGGCTGTCAGCGGTGACAAGCGGCTGTCGGCATTGCCCGATGTGCCCACTTTCCGTGAAGCCGGTGTGTCGTGGCAGGGGGTGGTCAACTGGACAGGCCTGTGGGCGCCCGCCGGGACGCCGCCCGAGGTGCTGCAACGTCTTCACAAAGAGATTGAAAAGGCCATGGCCAGCGATGACATGAAAACCTTCGCACAAGGCATGGGGGCCGAACCGCGCCAAGTGACGGGGCAGGCATTTGCGACCCTGGTCAAAGAAAGCACCGACAACTGGGGTAAGGTGGTGGCGAACACCGCTTTCGAGAAGCAATAAGCCCACACCATCCCAGAGCCCGCCATGTACCTGCTCCAACCGCCCGAACAACGCACACTCGATCTGTTCAGCGCCCTTCCAGAGCGTTTTCGCCAGCGGCGCCGCACCGTTTGGAGCGATGCCAACATGGGCGGGCGGGAGGTGGACTCCTTTCTGGAAGGGCCGGTGTTTGACGACGACGGCAACCTGTACGTGACCGATATTCCGTTTGGCCGCGTGTTTCGCATCGATCCAAAGGGCGAATGGGACCTGGTGGCTCAGTGGGATGGCGAGCCCAACGGCATGAAGTTCCTGAACGCCACCGAACTGTTGGTGACCGACTACCGCAACGGCTTGATGGTGGTTGACAGCCGAACCGGGGCGGTGCGCCCTTATTGGGAGCGCCGCAACACCGAGGGTTTCAAGGGTTTGAACGACCTTACGTTCGATTCCCGGGGCAATTTGTATTTCACCGATCAGGGGCAGACGGGGTTGCACGACCCGACGGGGCGGCTTTATCGCCTGCGTCCGAACGGGCAACTCGATCAGCTTTTGAACAACATTCCCAGCCCCAATGGTGTGGCGTTGTCCCCGGACGAGCGTGTTTTGTATTTGGGCGTGACTCGGGGGAATGCGGTGTGGCGCGTGCCACTGCTCGACGACGGCAGCGTGTCAAAGGTGGGCGCGTTTTTCACGTCTTATGGGCCCAGTGGCCCCGATGGACTGGCGGTTGATACGCAAGGGCGGGTGCTGGTGGCCAATCCAGGCTTGGGGTATGTGTGGGTTTTGAATCACCGGGCCGAACCGGTTTGGGTGTTCCGCAGCCCTCTGGGAACCTCTGTGACCAATCTGGCGTTCGGCGGGCCCGACCGGCAGACCCTTTTCTGCACCGAATCGGTCAGCGGCTCCATCCTGCGCGCGGGGTTGGATGTGCCTGGGTTGCCGATTTACCGGGCTTCAACTGCCTGACGAGGCCTGCACCAACAGATCTATCAGGCGCCGTGCCACTGGCGAAAGAAAGCTGTTGGCCCGGTAGGTCACAACCAGCCTGCGACGCATGATTGCGCCCTGTACGGGCACTTCTTTGAGCCCAGGAATGCGTCCGCTGCCGTGCAAGTGATGGCGCGAGATGAAACTCAGCAGCCCCGTTTGGACGATCAGCGAGGGCAACGCGAGCAGGCTGGTGGTTTCGACCTGTACGCGCGGGCGGGGCAGGCCGTTGCGGTCGAAGGTGTGGTCGAGCCAGTCGCGCGTGGGCGACCCGGCCGGCTGCAGGGCCCACGGGTGAACAACCAAGTCTTTGAGTTCCACTTTTTTCTGGAACACCTCGTGTTGTTCGTTGGTGGCCACCACGATCATGTCTTCGGCCAGCACTTCGGCGATGTAACCGACCTCTGTTGCACTTTCGGTTCCGATCATCATGTCCAGATCACCGGCCTTGAGTTGCGGCCTGAGCTTGTCGATCAGTCCAACCACTGTGTGCAGGGTTACATCAGGTGCTTCCTGGAGCAACTGCCGTGCCACCGGCGGAAGCAGGGATTGTGCGGCCGTCGGCACGATGCCCAGGCGGACGTGGCCACCGAGGCCAGAGCCGAGCGTTGCCAGTTCACGTTTTGCCTCTTCCACGTCATTGCGCATGCGTTGCGCCCACTTCAACAACACATGCCCCGCTTCAGTCAGCCGTATGCCGCGTCCCGATTTTTCAAACAATGTGGCGCCACAGTCGGCTTCCAGTCGGCGGATGCTGCTGGTCAACGCGGGTTGAGAACGGTGCAGTTTGGTGGTGGCGCGCCCCAGGTGCTGCAGTTCGGCAATGGTTTCGAAATACCGAAGATCGCGTAAATCCATGTCAAAAGTCCAGCGTATGGTTGACAGAAAATGATCCGCAAAACTTTATACCTGATGGCGCGCGTTCGGCGCCCCAATGGCCGAAGCGGTCGTCAGTCCAGGTAGCGAACGTATTCTTCCGGTTCGCACCGGCTGGTGATTGTCTGGTTCACGGGGGCATCGGGGTCCGGGTGGCCCAAGGCCACGCCACACACGATGTGGACGTGATCGCCCAGCCCCAGGGTTTGGCGGATCAGGCCCGGATAGGACGCCAGGGCTCCGATGGCGCAACTGCCCAAGCCCCGGGATTGCGCGGCCAGCATCAGGCCGTACAGGGCCATGCCCAAGTCCATGTAGCCGCCGCTGCCAAAGGCGTGTTCCATGGTGACCAGCAGCGCCACCGGAGCGTCAAAGAAGTGGAAGTTGCGCTCGAAGTGGGCATCGCGGCCGGCCCGGTCTTCGCGCGCCACGCCCAAGGCCCCATACAGCGCTTGGGCCGATGCCACTTGCCGGCGCTTCAGCGCCATGGGCATGGGTTGGGGAAAGTAACCGTAGTCTTCGGTTTCCTGTTGGCCGTTTTTCCAGGCGTGCACCAGCCGGTCAGTCAGGCGCTGGCGGATAGGGCCGCGCAGCACCCAAAAATGGCCGGGCTGCAAGTTGGCGCCGCTGGGGGCCAAACGGGCCAGCTGCAGCAATTCCAGCACGGTGTCATCGTTCAGTGGCGTGGGCAAAAAACCACGCACCGACCGGCGTTCTCGGGCCAATTGGGCAAAGGGGTCGTTGGGGGTCACAGGCGGGTGGCAGGGCACACAATCGGGCCCTCATTCTAGGCGGGCGATAATTGCCCCCTTTTGCCCGGTCGGTTGGCCGGGTGGGTTTGTGTGGTCAGGTATGTCTTTGCATCGGAATTTCGGTCGTTCGAAGCTGGTTCGCCTGCTTGGAGGTTCCACCTCGACGGCAGTGCCGACCGCGCCGCAGGACTTTGCCGAGCGGCTCGGCCGGTGGTTGAATCCGTTCGATGCGGTCAAGCTGCACGCCACCTGTCAGGCCGTGCAGGCTTTGCAGGGGGGTGGAGCCCTCCCAGGCGCCACCCAGCACCTGGCCCGGCTGGATGCGGCGGTGCAAAAGGCGCACCGTTCGTTGGTGGTGGCCATCATGGCAGACAACTGGCCGGTGCCAGAAACCGGCAACGAAACCCACCCCGTGACCCTGCGCAGGCACGCCCAGGACCTGCAGCGCCAGATGGAGGCCACGCTGGCCGGTTTGCGCACACAGGTCTGGCAAGGGCTGGCGGTTGTGTCGCCCCGCATGCGCCAGCTGGTCGAGCTGGATGCGGCGATTGCCTCTGTGCTGGCGGGGCAGGCCCCAAAGGGCTGGGCGGCCGTGCCTGCGCTGGTCGAAAAACAACTGGGTTCCACATCCCCCGGCGATGCGGTAAGGCTGGCGCACCAGCGGATTTGGCAGCAAGCCTTGCTGGCCGAGCTGGAGGTGCGGATGCAGCCGGTGTGGGGGTTGATGGAGGCGGGAGCCACTGAGGTCAAGAGCGAGGTCAAGAAATCACAATGAGCAAGACGGTGTTTGTGGGCGTGTTGGCCCTGGGGGCGATGGTGTTGGCCTGGGTGGCCTGGGGGTTTGGTTGGTCCAACCCACTGGCCCTGGCCATGACGGCGGTGATTGCCGGGGTGTACGGGGTGGGGGTGCGTGAACTGCATCGGTTCCGCGCGGCAACGGCTGGCCTGATGGCGGCGGTACAAGCCGCCCCTGCCGAGCCTCCGGGCGATCTGGCGCCATGGTTGGATCGCCTGCCCGCTTCGCTGCAGAACCCGGTGCGCTGGCGCATTGAGGGCGAACGGGTGGCTTTGCCCAGTCCGGCACTCACACCCTATTTGGTGGGTTTGTTGGTGATGCTGGGCATGCTGGGCACTTTCTCGGGCATGGTGGTCACCTTCAAAGGGGCGGTCGTGGCC
>JACCDQ010184438.1_pt1 | contig 24748 bp, 25 predicted proteins | sample 7446031 | NCBI WGS metagenome assembly JACCDQ01 (sample SAMN15323442, study PRJNA562643) | freshwater metagenome | isolation source: river surface water | place: USA:Blue River Watershed | collected 2017-08-17 | reverse complement strand
TGCCCGCTTGCCAGCGTTCCAGCTGGTCGCGGAATTGGGCCGCACGTTGGCGCACAAACTGGCGGTCAAATTCGGTGTATTGGTACATGATCAATCAACAACAAGGGGCAACAGTGTAAGTGCGACGAGGGGGGGTCAGATCGCGATCAGTTTCAGGCCGGCATACGCCAGCAAGGCCGACAACATGGAGCGCACCACGCGTTCCGGCGTTTTGTGGATGAGCTTGGAACCCAGCCAAATGCCGGGCAGCGAACCTGCCAGCAATTTGGTCAGCAAGGGCCAATCCACCGAGCCCAGCGATGCGTGGCCCAAACCCGCTACCAGCGTCAAGGGCACGGCGTAAGCGATGTCAGCGGCCACGATCCGGGGCAGTGGCAACATCGGAAACAAAATCAGCAGCACGGTAACGCCAATGGCACCCGCTCCCACAGAGGTGAGCGTGACCAGTGTGCCTATGACCGCACCGAACAGCACCGGCAAACTCCAGTGCCGCGCTTGATAAGCCTGCAGCGGGGGTGTTTTTCCGGCCAAGGACACCGCTGGCACCGCACCACTGCCAGTGGTGACCCGAACCGGGCCCTTGCGTTGCCGGAATGCCTTGAACAGCATGGCTGCCGCAGTCAACAGCAGGGCCACGCCCAGGGTATGCGTCATCAGCTGTTGTACGCTGGCCGACGCAGGCCCCACGTTGTGCAGCACATACAAGGTGGCCAGCGCCGCTGGAATGCTGCCCGCGCACAGTTGACCGACCACCCGCCAGGGCACCAAGCCTTGCTTCATCAGGCTGACGGTGCCGCCCGCCTTGGTGAAGGCTGCGAACAGCAAGTCGGTGCCCACCGCCATGTAGGGTTTGACGCCAAAAAAGAAAATCAGGATGGGCGTCATCAACGAACCGCCGCCCACGCCTGTGAGTCCGACGATGAGGCCGACGGCAAAACCCGCGATAACGTATGCAATGTCCATGGGGAGGGACTTTAGGGGGGCTCCTCATATTTGCAAACTACTTTTTATTTGTTTTTATATGAGTTAGGTGTCTATAACACGGGTTGCCGGGTTTGAAAGCGTTGGGCCAAAAGGGCCTGAGCCAATTTGCGTTCCAAGGGCCAGGGTTCGCCGAACAGCTCTGCGGCCAGCAATTCGCCACACAACACCGACAGCGTCAAGCCACGCGCGCCCATGCCGGCACACACCAGCAGCCCCGGCGCCGTCTGAGGGGCGACCGGGCCCACGGCGGGCAGTCGGTCGGGAAGTGTGCAGCGCACGCCTGCCCAGGCCTGCGCGGTGACCCAACCTTCTTGGCCAGCGCTGAACACGCGGGGCAGCAGTCTGGCCAACCGTTCTCGGTTGGCGATTTGGTCGCCCGGTTCGATCTGCGGGTGGGTGGCCCCGCGCTCAAACGTCGAGCCCACCACCCAGCAGGGTGCCTTTGATGGGTGCGATGCGTCGAAATCCATGCCATGTATGAAACTGCCGTGGCCATTGACCGGAAAAGGCGGCAATACCCGCTGGGCCTCGGTGGGCAGGTCAGACACCCGGCCCCATGTGACTTGCCCACGCAGGGCGTTGAGCGGCAACCGGTGTCCGCTGCAGTTCAACAGCCGGAGGGTGTCGAAAGCGGTGCAGATCACCAGTGTGTCGGTTTCGGCTTGAAAGGGTTCGGCGCCCGGGCCGCGAGTGCCATCCACTTGCCAGCCCGTGGCGGTGCGTTGCACCGTTTGCACCCGGGTATGGCCCCGCCAGACCACGCCAGGATGGGCCAGTTGGGCTTGCACCAAGGCGCGCGGTCGCAACCAGGCGGCGCGGTCATGCCAGAGGGCTTCGGAGCTGTCGGGCAATTGTGCAGCCGATTTTTGCAAGGGGTCGGCCGTCCGGCTCCAGGCTGTGCCAGGGCCGTCCGGTGGCATCCACAACGCATTGCTGGGCAAGCCGCGCTTGCCCTCGATGCGGTGTTCCAGCACGCCACTCTGTGCCCAGTCCTGCCCAGTTGCGAGCAGTTGCGCCAGGCGCGGCAGGGTGGCTGCAACGCCCGCGCGGGTGATGCGAGACAGCGCATTGTCGTCGGGTGACACATGGGGGGCCACCAATCCCACAGGCAAACCCGAAGCGCCCGCTGCCGGTTGTGCGCCTGCGTCCAGCACCTCTACCGCGCACCCACGTTGTGCCAGGCTGTAGGCCACGGCAGACCCCGACAAGCCACCCCCCACCACCAATACCCGTTGTCGGGCGTGCAAAGCCGGTCGGCGCAAGTTGCTGCGCACCGGCCATTGCGGGGCATAACAGGCTTGCCAGGGGGCAGAGCCGTCGATGGCTTGGAAGCCGACAGCTGCCAAGCGGGCCTGCTTTTCCGGGGGGGCGTGCTCTGCAATCACCAGAGTGCCGGGCTGGCTCAGGCGTGCCAGTTGTTTGGGGGCGTGTTCCTGAAAATCGGATTCGTCGCTTTGGCTGTCTGGTGCCGACCAAAAAATATGGTTCAAGGCCGTGTCCTGCCCGGCCAGGTGTTCCAGTCTGGGGCCAATGCACAGGGTCAAGTGCAGCGGGTTGTTGGCGAGCTGCAAGCGGTGCACGCCTGGCAACATGCCGGTGCATTGCGCGTTCAAGGCGTGTGCCAGGCACGCCAAATCCGCTGGCCAAGCGCCCGTCCCAGCTGACAAAAATTCCGCATCCAATGGGCGAACCAGCAGCGCGGTGTAAAACAGGCGTTCAGGTCGCTGGGGATGATTTTGCCAAGTTTGCCACGCGTCGGCCAAACGCTGCAGGCCCGAACCTGCAGGCCCTGCCGTGTCAAAGTGGGTGTCCAGCACCTGCCAGTGGTGGCCACAGGCCCCGCTGGCAATCGTCGGTCCCGGTGTTGCCAAGAGATGCTCAGGCCGCAGGTGGGACGTAGCCCGCAGCAGCGTCTGCGCCTTCGCCAAAGAAGTGCTTTTCCATCTGGCGCGCCAGGTACTGGCGGGCGCGTGTATCGGCCAGGTTCAGGCGGTTTTCATTCACCAGCATGGTTTGGTGCTTGAGCCACTGTGCCCAGGCCTCTTTGCTAACGCTTTGATAAATCCGTTTGCCCAGTTCGCCAGGGTAGGGCGGAAAGTCCAGGCCTTCGGCTTCTTGGCCCAGTTTGATGCATTGAACGGTGCGTGCCATGGTCAGGTTCCTTGCGTACGTGGTGTTTTGGTTATGAACAAATGAAAACTTGTTGGTTGGCGTTATAAGCCAAGCTGGGCAAAATACGCAGCTTTTGTAAAGTGGCTGACTGTAACAAGCTTTGGCACACCTTGACCCGTGCAGGGTTGAGCTGTGTCAAACCCCAGCGTGTTGCAGTGGCTACACTCGGGCCTGCCTGCCCCTCCATTTTCTAAACCTCATGAGCGCATTCATTGAAGAGCGTGTACTGACCGTGCACCACTGGACCGACCGCCTGTTCAGCTTTACCACCACTCGCGACCAGGCACTGCGGTTTTCCAACGGCCATTTCACCATGATCGGTTTGCGCCAAAGCACGGGCAAACCCCTGCTGCGTGCCTACAGCATTGCCAGTGCCAATTACGAAGAGCACCTGGAATTTCTCAGCATCAAAGTGCCCGACGGTCCTTTGACCAGCCAGCTGCAGCACATTCAACCCGGCGACACGATCGTGGTGGGGCGCAAACCCACCGGTACTTTGCTGATCGACTACCTGCTGCCCGCCCGCAACCTGTACCTGTTTGCCACAGGCACGGGCTTGGCACCGTTCATGAGCATCATCCGCGACCCCGACACCTACGAACGCTTCCAGAAAGTGGTACTGGTGCACGGCGTGCGTCAGGTGGACGAACTGGCCTACCGCGACTACATCACGAACGAACTGCCGCAGCACGAATTCCTCGGTGACATGATCAGCCGGCAACTGCTGTACTACCCCACCGTGACGCGGGAACCGTTTGAACGCCAAGGGCGCATTCCCGAATTGGTTACCAGTGGTCAAATGGCGCGTGAATTGGATCTGCCCCAGCTCAACCCCGCCACCGACCGCGTGATGATTTGCGGCAGCCCAGCCATGTTGCGTGACCTGAAGCACCTGTGCGAGAAAGAAGGTTTCGAGGAAGGCAACACCAGCACACCCGGCGACTTCGTGATCGAACGCGCTTTTGCCGATTCCTGACAGCCGATTGCCGAGGCCGCGATGACCATCCACGCCGACTTGCGGCACGTGATTTATGCCTTGTCCGACGCGTTGGATCTGGTGGGGGTGGACGACGTGGCCCACGGCAAGCGCGTCGGCATCATGGCGGCCGAATGTGCCAAAGGGCTGCACTGGCCGCCGGCCGAGGTGCAATTCGTGTTTGACCTCGGCATTCTGCACGACATAGGGGTGTCGTCCACCCAAACGCACCAACACCTGGTGTCGGAGTTTGACTGGGCTGGTTCGCAGCACCACGCCGTTGTGGGCCATGACCTGTTGAAGGATTTTGCCCCGCTGGCGCACATGGCGCTGCCAGTGCGCTACCACCACACCCGGTGGGAAGTGCTGGTGGCCACCGGGGTGGATGCGGCCGTGGCCCGCCACGCCAATTTGATATTGCTGGTGGACCGCGTGGACGCTTTGGCGGCACCGTACTACGCCAGCGGCAACGTGCTGCAGCACCGAAGCGCCATTCAGGCGGAAATTCGGCAGCGCAGCGGCACTTACTTTGCCCCCGATCTGGTGGATGGCTTTTTGGAAGTGTCCCGCCACGAGGCTTTTTGGCTGTTGCTAGAACCGCGCTCGGTGGCCAGCTATCTGCAAGACACCCTGGCCCGCGAAATGCCCTACGACGCCAGCCTGGCCGATTTGCGCCAGTTGGCACAGATATTTGCCCGTATAGTGGACGCCAAAAGCCCGTTCACGGCCACCCATTCGATGGGAGTGGCCGCGGTGGCGCGGCGCTTGGCCGAACGCATGCAGGTGCCGCCCGAGAACTGCGACAAGCTGGAAATAGCGGGCCTGCTGCACGATTTGGGCAAACTGCGGGTGCCCGACGCCATTCTGGACAAACCCGGCAAACTTGATGCCGACGAACGGTTGGTGATCAACACCCACAGTTTTGAGACGCTGCAAATCCTGCGCAACATCCACGGGTTCGAGGACATCGCCCCCTGGGCCGCTTACCACCACGAAGAACCCCACGGCAGCGGCTACCCGTTTGGGCTGGACGGTGACACCTTGCCGCTGGAGGCACGCATATTGCGAGTGGCCGATATTTTTCAGGCCATGGTGCAAGACCGCCCCTACCGCAAAGGCCTGTCGCGTGAAGAAGTAGAAAATTTCATGACGCAACTGGAAACTCAGGGCCGCGTGGAGCATCAGATCAATGCAATCCTGCTTGAATACCTGGACGAAATGATGTCTGCCGCCCGCCAACCGGCGCTGTTGGCTTGAGGAACTTGTTTTGAAACTTGATGTGCTTTCTGTGTTGAACCAACCCCGCCGTGTGTGGGCCGGTGTGTTGGCGGTGGTGGTGGCCTTGCTGGCTTTTGGCTTGTACTTGCAACACGTGGTGGGGCTGGAACCTTGCCCCATGTGCATCGTGCAGCGTTACGCCTTTGTGGGCGTGGGCGCACTTGCACTGGTGGGGCTGCTAGTGCCCAGCGTGGGTGTGCAGCGTGTGGTGGCGGGCCTGGTGCTGTTACAGGCAGGTTTTGGCGCGTTCACGGCCGCCCGCCAGAGCTGGTTGCAATGGTTTCCGCCCGAGGTGTACAGCTGCGGGCGCGATTTTTACGGCATGATCGAAAACTTCCCGCTCAAGCGCGCCATCCCCATGATTTTTCGGGGCAGCGGCGACTGCACCGCCATCGACTGGACGTTTTTGGGCTTGTCGATTGCCAATTGGTCTTTTCTGTGTTTTGTGGCAGTGATGGGCGTGGCCGCTGGGGTGTTGTGGGCGGGGTGCGCAAGGCGCGTTTGAGGGGCTGCCTCCCCTAAACAGGGGATGGTACGGAGTTTGATAACCTGATAACTTCGATCATGGATATTTCTGCTCATTTGGGTAGAAATATCGGCAAGCTGCATCTGTCTTGGACTTCGCAGCGATCTTGAATTGAGTTACATCAGGGATGTCAATGACTTATACAGCAGGCGATGACTTTGCCGACACCACGGCAACCACGGGCAGCGTGGCGGTGGGAGGCCAGACCACGGGCAGCATCGAGCTGGCCAACGACGTGGACTGGTTCAAGGTCACGCTGGAAGCTGGCAAGACGTATGTGTTTGACCTGCTGGGTGCCGACGGTGGGGGCGGCACGCTGGGCGCTGGTGATACCGGCGAAGCATATTTAACGCTGTACGGCACCAATGGGTATTTTCTTGACTCTGCCTACAACAACGGCACGGGAGGGGATCCCCGGTTGTCGTTCACACCCACGGTAAATGGAACCTACTACCTGGGAGTTTCTGACCTGTACGGGCAGCCGGGCACTTACACAGTCCAAGTGGCAGAATCTAACATTTATGCGAATTACGCCCCATCTGGAGCCGTGTCAATTACCGGCACCGCCCAACAGGGCCAAATATTGACAGCATCCAACACCCTGGCCGACGCAGACGGCTTGGGCGCGATCAGCTACCAGTGGAAAGCCGGTGGCGTGGCCATCACGGGTGCCACCGCTTCGAGCTACACCTTGACCCAGGCTGAAGTGGGCAAGACGATCAGCGTGGTGGCAAGCTACACCGACGGCTTTGGTACCCAGGAAAGCAAAGCCAGCGCTGCCACCATTGCGGTGGTCAACGTCAACGACTTGCCCACGGGCGGCGTGACCATCAGCGGCAGCGCCACCCAGGGCCAGACCCTGACAGCGGCCAACACCCTGGCTGACGTGGACGGCTTGGGTGCGATCAGCTACCAGTGGAAAGCCGGTGGTGTGGTCATCACGGGTGCCACCGCTTCGAGCTACACCCTGACCCAGGCCGAAGTGGGCAAGACGATCAGCGTGGTGGCCAGCTACACCGACGCCCTGGGAACAAAAGAGGGCAAAACCAGCGTGGCCACGCCTGTAGTGCTCAATGGGTTGGTGTCTGGTACAGCGGGTAACGACGTTTTGATGGGCACCCATGGTGCAGATACCCTTACCGGGCTGGCAGGCAATGACACCTACCAAGTTCGCCAAGCGGGCGATGTTGTAACCGAAGCCTCTGGCGCAGGCACTGATACTGTGTACAGTTATTTGACGCACACCACAGGGCAGACCTATTTGCTGACAGCCAACGTTGAAAATGGGCGTATTCTTGCCACGGGGGCGTCGAACCTGAGCGGCAACAGCCTGAGCAACACCTTGTATGCCGGTTTAGGCAATAACGTTCTCAACGGAGGCACGGGTACAGACACCGTGTCTTACCAGTACGGGCTGGTCAGCGGGGCCACTCTGGGTGTGAACGTTAGCCTGGGCATTGCCACCGCGCAAGTCACTGGCCGATCTGGTAGCGACACGTTAACCAGTGTCGAGAACCTGACCGGAAGCAGCCTCAACGACACATTGACGGGTAGCGCTGGTAACAACGTGCTCAACGGCTCGGCAGGTAACGACAGCCTGTTGGGTGGAGAAGGAAATGACACCCTGATCGGTGGTGCGGGCAAGGATACGCTCGTCAGCGGTAATGGCAACGATACCTTTGACTTCAACGCCTTGTCCGAGACGGGTACCACCAGCGCGACCTGGGACGTCATCTCCAGCTTCGTCCGTGGACAGGACAAGATCGACCTCTCGACATTGGATGCCAACACAGCCACAGCTGCCAACGACGCTTTCAACGGCACGTTGATTGGATCAGCCGTGAGCTTTACGGTGGCCGGTCAACTCAAGTTGATCTCAGGCGTGCTCTACGGCAACACCGACACCGACGCTACGGCCGAGTTTGCGATTCAGCTAACAGGCGTCACTGCTTTGAGCGTCACTGATCTTATTGTCTGATGTCGCTTGAACTCGTTATTCTCAATGCCATCACGGTGCCTGAATCGTCAGCGCTTGGCGCTGACGCCACACCTGTCTGACAAAAGGGTCGGCCACGGCATACACGCCGTGCGACTGCCGATGAATCAAGTTGGCGGTGATCATGCGTTCCACCATGTTTTGCACTTGGGTGGTTTCTACAGACATGCCAATGTGTTCCGCGTAACTGTTGGTGGCGTCTGCAGAAAAAAGGCCCGACCCCCCCGCCTCACTGCCTTGGGCAATGCGGTCAAAAATGGCTTCAGCCAGGGCGCCTAGGTTTTCGATGGTGGCCAACTCAACCTCGGCTGCTGTTGAAGCCAATGTGGCGCAAATGATAGGAAACGCCAGATCGGGGGGTTCGGGGCGGGATTGCAGTTGTATAAGGGCGTTTTGCAACTCTTCCGGGCGCTGGCCCACTGCCAAGAAACCTTGCCACATGACATCTTCGGTCGGCAACTTGACGCTGGGGATGGCTTGCAACTGTTCGCATTTCCAGCGCACAAAATCTGGGCCCAGCGGTTCATAGGCCGTAGACACGGCCCCCGCAAAGGGTTGGGAACGGCGAGTGGCCATGTCTGCTACCAAGGATTTGTGTGAACCCGTGCCCACGAACAACAGATGCCCCGGTGTGTGTGGGCGGGTATTCACCGCATCGCGCGCCGCTTTGAGGGCATACAGCAGGTTGCTGCCCTCTTCGGTGCCCAGTGATTGCTGCACTTCGTCCACGATCAAAACCACACTGGTCTGTACTTTGTCCACCAGTTCAGTGAACACCTGGGCCAGGGTGGCACCACCGTCTTTGCCAATGGAGTCCACCTGAAAGCCAAACGTGAACCCAGCTGCGCCAATGTTCAGTCCCTTGAATCGATCGAGCAGCCGTGTGCCAGCCGTGGTCAGTTGTAAGAGGGTGGTGCCCACAGCTTCGTGCACCAACCAGGCCGGGCTTTTGCTGCGGTCGGCCCACAAGTCCACATAAATCACCAATGCGCCCATCGCTTCCAGGGCAGGTATCAGGTCTTGCCGTAGAAACGTGGTTTTGCCTATGCGCCGTATGCCCGATAGAAACACGCCCGAGCGCACCTGCAGTTGCAAGGCAGTGGGTTGCAACAACTGCTTGGCCATGTCGCTGGCGTAGTGGGTACGGTGGTAGAGGCTTGAGTTTGCCATGGTATGCTGTTTTATTTTATTTCAGTAATTATCTGTTATGAATAAAATTCTGTAAACTGGGCTCTTGAGCACCTGTGTACCTTGGTGGTAACATTTAGGCAGTTGCATCAAGCAACCGACCCGATCGGGAGAGACCTGCACCACCTTGTGCAAGCGCCGAAGGAGCAACCGCCCCGGAAACTCTCAGGCAAAAGGACCGATCGGATCTTCAGCACTCTGAAGAGTTGCCGGATGTCGTCACCCGGTACACCGCAGGAGCAAGCGCAGTGGGTCAACCCGCGCGTGAATCTCTCAGGTACCAAACAGAGGGGGCGTGCAAGGCGCAAGGTGCGTTTTGTGCTCCCCTTGTTGACGTTTGGAGCCTGTTCTCATGAAATCAATTGCAGTCATTGGTGGTGGCATCACGGGTGTGACCACGGCTTACGCTTTGGTCAAGCGCGGTTTTGCCGTGACCTTGTTTGAAAAGCACCGCTACGCGGCCATGGAAACGTCGTTTGCCAACGGTGGGCAACTGTCGGCGTCCAACGCCGAGGTGTGGACGCACTGGTCCACCCTGCTCAAGGGCATGAAGTGGATGTTGAAAAACGATGCCCCATTGCTGGTCAACCCCAAGCCCAGCTGGCACAAGTTGTCGTGGTTTGCCGAATTTGTGAGCAATATTCCGCATTACCGTAGCAACACCATCAAAACCGCCCGCTTGGCCATTGCGGCCCGCCAGCACCTGTTTGCCTGGGCGCAAGCCGAAAACATCGACTTTGACCTGAAAAAGCAGGGCATTTTGCACATTTACCGCGACAAGGCGGGCTTTGACCACGCAGGCGAGGTGTCCAAGTTGCTGGCCGCAGGAGGGCTGCCGCGCCGCGCGGTGACGCCCGACGAAATGCGTGCGATTGAGCCCACCTTGACCGGTCGGTTTTATGGCGGTTACTACACCGAAAGCGACTCCACGGGCGATATCCACAAGTTCACCGTGGGCCTGGCTGCCGCGTGTGAACGGCTGGGCGTGCGTTGCTGGTACGGGCAGGACGTGGCCGCGGTGCAAAGCGACGGCACCACGGCCATGGTGACGGTGCAGGAGGGCGAAGGCCCGCGCACCCATCGCTTTGACGGTGTGGTGGTGTGCGCGGGCGTGGCCAGCCGTGCATTGGCCGCCGACTTGGGGGATCGCGTGAACATTTACCCGGTCAAGGGGTATTCCATCACGGTCAATTTGCTGGACAGCCACAGCCAGCAATCGGCACCCACGGTGAGTTTGTTGGACGACGAAACCAAGTTGGTGACCAGCCGTTTGGGTGTGGACCGCTTCCGAGTGGCGGGCACGGCTGAGTTCAACGGCACGAACAAAGACATTCGGGCCGATCGCATCAAGCCCTTGGTGGATTGGGTGAACCAGTGCTTTCCCGGTGTGAACACGAGGCAGGTGGTGCCGTGGGCCGGTCTGCGCCCGATGATGCCCAACATGATGCCCCGCGTGGGGCGGGGGCGCCGCGCCAACGTGTTTTACAACACGGGGCACGGCCATTTGGGTTGGACACTTTCGGCAGTCACGGCTGACATGATTGCGGGCACGGTGCTCGAAACCGTGGGCGCAACCGTCGCGGTGTCGCAGGTTCGCCCAGCGATGGCTTGACGTTTTTAATCCGCTGCCGACAGCCCAAGGTGCCCGCGCCTTGGGTTTTTTGCCGCCTTTTTCTTCATGCAAATGAGAATTGTTCTTGTTCAATGATATGATCTGGGCTTCCATGAACGCAAAGCGGTGACCTTATGAAACGTGTTTCGCAACTCCTTTTTGTCAGCTTGGTGGGTGCCAGCGGCCTGACGGCCCTGGCCCAGGACAAGGTGCTCAACCTGTACTCGGCCCGCCATTACCCCACCGACGAGGCTTTGTACAGCGACTTCACCAAAGCCACCGGCATCAAGATCAACCGGGTCGACTCGGATGACGCGGGCATCCTCACGCGGTTGAAGGCCGAGGGTGCGGCGTCGCCCGCCGATGTGATCCTGCTGGTGGATGCGGCGCGTTTGTGGCGTGCAGAAGTGGATGGTTTGTTCCTGCCGGTCAAGTCCAAGGTGCTGGAAGACGTGGTGCCGGCCAACCTGCGTGCCAAGCCCGCAGACAACGGCGGTTCCGCCTGGTTCGGTTTGTCCACCCGTGCTCGCGTGGTGGTGTTCGACAAGACCCGGTTTACCAAGGCCGATTTCGACAGTTACGAAAAGCTGGCTGATCCGAAGTTCAAAGGCCAGTTGTGTGTGCGGTCGGGCTCGCACCCCTACAACCTGAGCCTGTTCGGTGCCATGACCGAGCATCTGGGCCCGCAAAAAACCGAAGCCTGGCTCAAGGGCCTGGTGGACAACATGGCGCGTGACCCGAAGGGGGGCGACACCGATCAGATCAAAGGCGTGGCTTCGGGCGAGTGTGGCGTGGCTCTGACCAACAGCTACTACCTGGCCCGTCTGATGCGCTCAAGCAATGCCGCCGACCGGACCGTGACGGAAAAAGTCGGCGTGGTGTTTCCGAACCAAGCCAGCTGGGGCACGCATTTGAATATTGCCGGTGGTGCAGTGGCCAAAAATGCCAAGAATGTGGACAACGCGGTCAAATTCCTGGAGTACCTGTCCAGCCCCGCCGCGCAAAACCATTTTGCCAATGGCAACAACGAATGGCCGGTGGCCAAGGGCGTGAGTTTTGACAACCCGGCCCTCAAGGCCATGACCGGTGGCAGTTTCAAAAGCGAATTGATCCCGATCAGCATGGTCGGTATGAACCAGATCAAGGTTCAACAGATGCTGGACCGCGTGGGCTTCAAGTAAGCATATTCAAGTCAGCCAGCCATTCGCCCCGCCTGCAGGATTGGGGGTGATAGCCAGCCATTGTTAACAACCCGGCGCAGCACGGGTTCTTCGGCCAACTATCACCATGACTTCACTTTCCAACACCACTGTTTCAAACAAATTGCTACCGCTGGCTGCCATGATGCTGGCGGGTTCTGTTGGCGTCAGTTCGCAGGCATTGGCCCAAGACGTTGCCGAAAAAACGCTGAAAACCGTGACCGTGAAAGACACGACCGAGTTGGACATTGCCGAAGGCAAAAACAGTGTGCGGGCCACCGAAACCCGCATCGGTAAGGGCAAGCAGCAACTGCGCGACATACCGCAATCGGTGACGGTGGTGACCGAAAAATTGATCGACGACCGAAACCTGGACACCGTCAAAGACGCCCTGAAGAACACAGCGGGTATCAGCTTTCTGGCGGCCGAGGGTGGTGAAGAAGACATCCGTTTGCGTGGTTTTTCGCTGCAAGCCACGGGGGATGTGTTTGTGGACGGGGTGCGCGATCCGGCTTTTTACGAGCGTGACACCTTCAACCTGGACCGCATGGAGGTGCTGCGCGGTTCGGCGTCCATGCTGTTTGGTCGCGGTTCCACCGGGGGTGCGGTCAATCAGGTCAGCAAGACACCGCGGCTGATGGACGAAAACCAGGTGGACCTGACGGTGGGCTCGCACAACCATGTGCGCCTGGTGGGGGATTTCAACAAACAGACCGGTGAAAACGCGGCTTTGCGCGTCACGGCCATGAGCACCACCGCCGACAACAACGGGTCGGGCAGCAGCCTGGACAAGCGTGGCTTCGCGGCGAGCTACCGCTGGGGCATAGGCGAGAAGGACGAGTTTCAGGTGGGGCTGTACCACCTGGACAACAACAACGGCATGAACTATGGCCTGCCCTGGATACGGCCAACCACCACATCCGATGTTTCGGAAACAACGGTGCTGCCCCTGGACCCAACGGCCTACTACGGTGCAGCCAGCGATTACAACAACGGCGGCGCTACCCATGCCACGCTCAGCCATACCCACCGCTTTGCGCCTGACAGTGAATTGAAAACGCAAATTCGGGCCGGGCATTACGAGCGCGATCAGCGGGCCAGCACCATCCGGTTTTGCGGCAATCTGACCAATCCCACACGCATCAACCCGAGCTGCCCAGAGCAAAGCACCGCAGGGGGTGGGACTGCTGTCAGCCAGGCCACCTTCGGGCCCGCGACCATCCTGACCCGTGGTTCAGCCCTGAAAATCCAGGACATGGACACCCTGCACGTGCAAAGCGACTTCAGCAAGAAATTTGAGGCACTTGGGGTTCGGCATGAATTGCTGGCGGGGGTGGACCTGGCCAAGGAGGACAAAACGGTATATGCGGCCCGCACCGAAGGCGCGCAGGGCGGGGTGACCCTGACCAAACCCACCACCACCATCGGCAGCCCCAACGATGGTGCCTGGGTGGATGAAAGCGCCCGTGTGCTGCGGGTGAACAACCAGTACACCAGCACCGGTTGGGGCGCTTACATGCAGGATCTGGTTCAGATTGCACCTCAATGGAAGCTGCTGGGCGGCTTGCGGTACGACCACCTGAGAGGCGATTACGACAGTTTTGCAGCGCCCACCAACGCGGTGGACAACGGTGTGAAAAGCACCTACCAGATGAATGTGGGCGAATGGAGCAAGCGCGCGGGTGTGTTGTTCCAGCCCAGTGAATTGCAGTCTTACCACTTCTCCTACGGCACATCGTTCAACACCTCGGGGGATACCTATTCCCTGGGCGCGGCCAACGTGGACACACCGCCAGAGCAGTCCGTTAACATGGAATTGGGTGCCAAGATCGACAGCGCTGACAAGCGCTACACCACCCGCCTGGCGCTGTTCCATGCGATCAAGAAAAACGAGCGCAACACCGATCCTTTGCTGATGGTGCCCGGTACCACCACACCCTTGGTCACACTCAACGGTGAACGCTATGTGCGGGGCATCGAAATTGACGTGGCCGGTCGCCTGACTTCAAAATGGGAAGTGTTTGCATCTTTTGCCTGGATGCCCGATGCCAAAGTCACCCAGGCTGCGCCCTGTCCTGCCACCGGTGCGTGCACCCAGAGCACGCCAGGTGAGCGCGTGGGCGACCGCCCGGCCCTGATCCCACTGTACAGTGGTACCGTCTGGAGCACATACCAGCTCAACGGCCAGTGGCGCGTGGGCGGCGGCCTTACTTTCCGGGGCGAGCAAACACCCACCCGTTCCGAATTTGAGGTACCCGCTTTTGTGGTGGCCGACCTGATGGCCGAATACATGCACAGCGAAGCACTGACCTTCAAACTCAATATGAGCAACGTGACCAACAAGCGCTACGCCGATCAGCTCTACCCAGGGCACTACGTGCCCGGTGCCGGTCGACTGACCCAGCTGACCGCTTCCTACCGTTTCTAAACGTTGCCATGATTCGCTTCTTGCCCGACTTGCTCAGCCCGGAAAGCGCACGCCAAGCCTGCGAGATGCTGCTGGCCTTGCCCGAATCGGACTGGGCCGACGGGCGGGACAGCGCGGGCTCGCAGGCCCGGACCGTGAAAAGCAACTTGCAGTTGCCGCACGACCACCCAGTGGCCCAGCAGATCAGGCGGGCGGTGTTGGCGGGTCTGGACCGTTCGGCCTTGTTTTTCTCGGCTGCTTTGCCGCTCAAGGTGTTCACGCCGCGTATCAACCGGTACACGCCCGAGCATCCAAGTTACGGCTGGCACATCGACAACGCGGTTCGGTTGCGAGCCGATGGGCAGCGCGTGCGTACCGATCTGTCTTGCACGGTCTTTTTGAGCGATCCCGACGACTGTGATGGCGGCGAGCTGACGGCCCAGGACCGAGATACCACGCACCGGGTGAAGTTGCCGGCCGGCCATGCGGTGCTGTACCCGGGCAACACGTTGCACGAAGTCACCCCGGTGACCCGTGGGCAGCGCCTGGCTTGCTTTTTCTGGGTCGAAAGCATGGTGCGCAGCGACGAGCAGCGGCGCATACTGTTTGATCTGGACATGAACCTGCTCAAACTGCGCGAACAACACGGCGAAACGCCCGAGACCACGGCGCTGACTGGCGTGTACCACAACCTGTTGCGGCAATGGGCCCATACCTGAATGCCCAAAGGTGTATGAACCCGTCCATCATCAACCTGCATGACCACGAACGTGCCGCCCAGGCCGCGCTGAGCGAGGCCGCCTGGGCGTATTTCAGCGGTGGGGCTGCAGACGAAATCACCTTGCAGCGCAACCAGGCCGCCTGGCGCAGCTGGGGCCTGGCACCGCGTGTGTTGCAGGACCTGCGGGGTGGTCACACCCGCTGCGAGTTGCTGGGCCGAACCTGGCCCATGCCGTTGCTGGTGGCCCCCATGGCCTACCAGCGCTGGGCCCACCCGGACGGCGAAGCCGGCATGGCTCTGGCGGCCGCCGCACAAGGGTGTGGCATGGTGCTGTCACACCAGACCAGCACACCGCTTTCGGACGTGGCCAACCTGGTGGTGGCGGATGCGGGCCGTGGTCCCTTGTGGTTTCAGCTGTATTGGCAAACCGAGCGGGCTGCCCTGTTGGGTGTTGTGCGCCAAGCGGAGGCGGCGGGTTTTGAGGCTATTGTGCTGACCGTGGATGCCCCCGTGCACGGCGTGCGCGACCGTGAACGGCGGTGGGGCATGCCATTGCCCGAGGGCGTGCGGGCGGTACACTGGCCTGCAAACACCGGTGCGCCGCGGCATGGCCTGTGCAATGGATGGGCCGAAGTCGCACCGGTGTGGGACGATGTGGAATGGTTGACACAGCAAACCCGGCTGCCCGTATTGCTCAAAGGCGTGACCCATCCGCTGGATGCCGAGAGGGCGCTGTTGGCGGGCGTGGCGGGCGTGATCGTCAGCAACCACGGCGGCCGCGTACTGGACACCATGCCCGCCACGGCCGAATCGTTGCCGTTGGTGGTTGAGGCCGTGCGTCGCCAGAACCCCAATGCCCTGGTGTTGGTGGATGGGGGGATACGCCGCGGCACCGATCTGTTCAAGGCCCTGGCCCTGGGGGCGGATGCGGTGCTGGTGGGCCGGCCTGCTTTGTATGGCTTGGCGCATTCAGGTGCGCATGGCGTGGCCCACGTGTTGCGCTTGCTGCGCGATGAATTTGAAGCCGCTTTGGCTTTGACCGGTTGTGCCAGGGTGGGCGATATCGGTCCCGACCGCCTGTGGCCGCTTGAAACCCAGACTTGACGCCTTGCGTTTTGTAGATGCTTTCCCAAGAACATTTGCCGCAACATCGGCGCCATCCCTTTTACCGGAGTCGCACGGCTCGAACGGTCGCAGCCGTGGTGCTGGCCCATGCGGGACTGATCTGGTTGCTGGGCAGCGGTGTATTGAACACCAGCGCGACGACGGTTGTGGACGACAACATCATCATGGCCAGCGTGGTAACGGAAGTGACGGCTGTACCAGCCCCCATGCCCTCGCCTGTGGTGCCCCAGGTGCAACCCAAAAACCGCCCCGTCCCGCAGACCTTGACCAAGCCCGCCATTTCCCCTGTGCTCCCGGCACCACCTTCTGTGGCTCCGGCGCAATCCACCACAGTGGCAACGCCAGCCCTGGCAGCGTCGGTCGAGGTGGCCTCTGCTGTGGTAGCGGCTCCGCCTCCAGCCTCGCCGCTGACCGTCCCGTCGGGCAGCCCCCGTGCGGGCAATCCTGTACCCGCTGCCCCGGCGGCCGTTGTGTTGCCTTCCAGCGACGCGGATTACCTCAACAACCCAGCCCCGGCTTACCCCCGAATGAGTCGGCGCATGGGCGAACAGGGAACGGTGGTGGTGCGCGTGTTCATCAGCACCGAAGGCCGGGCAGAAAAGGCCGAGGTTCGCACCTCAAGCGGTTACAGCCGGTTGGACGAAGCGGCTTTGGACACTGTGCAGCGCTGGCGTTACATGCCCGGAAAACGGGGGGGGGTGCCCGAGGCCATGTGGTTCAACGTGCCCATTCGCTTTGTGCTGGACTGACTTCATTACGTACCCCATTCACAGGAGTTTTTCATGCCTACTACATTTGGTTTGTCGCATATCTGGGGGCAGGGCGATATCGTCACCCGGCTTATTCTGGTCGCGTTGTTGTCGATGTCCGTCATCAGCTGGGTGGTCATCGTGCTCAAGGCGCTGGACGTGTGGCGCCACAAGCAAAGCGCGCTGGTCAGCGAACAGTTTTGGCACTCCACCAGTTTGGCCGAGGGCTTGGCAGTGCTGTCACAGCGCCCGGGCAACCTGTTTTACAAATTGGCCCAGGTGGGACAGGAGGCCACGGAACACCACCAGGCCGCACAAAAGCAGTTGCACGACCGGTTGGATGTCAGCGATTGGGTGACCCGCAGCCTGCGCAACAGCATCGACGACAGCACCACCCGCCTGCAAAATGGCTTGGCCATTCTGGCGTCGATCGGTTCGACCGCGCCCTTTGTCGGGCTGTTTGGCACCGTGTGGGGCATCTACCACGCGCTGGTCAGCATCGGTATCAGCGGCAATGCCAGTATCCAGGCCGTGGCCGGCCCGATCGGTGAAACCCTGATCATGACGGCCCTGGGCCTGGCCGTGGCCATTCCAGCGGTGCTGGGCTACAACGCCCTGGTGCGTGGCAACAAATTCATCATTGCCCGCATGAACCGGTTTGCACACGACCTGCACGCCTATTATGTCACCGGCGCCCGTGTCACCCCTTCAGCACAGGTCTCCAGCCTGTCCGCTGCCGGCCACTGAGATATGTGCCTGAGGAGCCTCCATGTCCTTTGAAGTCAACGACAACGACGACGATGTGATGAACGAAATCAACATGACACCCTTGGTGGATGTCATGTTGGTGTTGCTGGTCATCTTCATCATCACCATTCCGGTGGTGCAACACGCGGTCAAGGTGGAGTTGCCCCAAGCCAGCAGCGTGCGCGACCGGACACCGCCTGAAAATCTGCAACTGGCGGTGGACAGTCAGGGCCAATACTTTCTGGGCCACCAAGCCATCGCGGCAGATGCGCTGGAAGCCGCTTTGCGCGCGCATGCCAGCCATGATCCACAGCCGCAGCTCTACATCCGGGGCGACAAAAAAGTGCCTTATGAATATGTGGCCCAGGCCATGACAGCAGCCCAGCGCGCAGGTTTGACCAAGATCGGCTTTGTCACAGAAGGCAAACAGCCATGAGCACAGAGCAACCCATCACTGGCCGTGTAGCGTCTGCGGCCAAGACCGGTGCAATGCCTCGGGTGGTTGAGAGCACAGCGCTGTTTCAGGGGCAGCCCATGTTGCTCATACGCCATTTGGGCGAGGTGTATCGGTTGCAAACGACCCGTCAAGGCAAGCTGATTCTGACCAAATGACGCTGGACCGAAGCTGGACGGGCTGCCGTGCTAGTGTCCCATGTCGGACCATGCAAGCCGGACCGCCAACGCGGCAAACACCGTGCCTGCCACACGGTTGAGTGCACGTTGCGCCTGGACGGAATGCTGCAGTCGCGACCCCAAGCCTCCCGCGCCCCAGGCAAAGCCACCAAATACCAGCAGCGTGGCCAGAATGAACAAGCCCCCCAGGGTCAATACCTGCCAACCCACAGGGCCTGCATCAGCCTGAACAAACTGCGGCAGGAAAGCCAGGAAGAAGATGGCCACTTTGGGGTTGGTCAGGTTCATGAGCACGCCACGCCCATACATCCGCCACGGGCTCAATGCCGGGGCACGTTCGCCCGATGTTGCCCCCACCGGTGCCCGGAAGGCGCTCCAGGCCAGGTACAGCAGGTAGGCCGCACCCGCCAGCTTCACCACGGCAAAGCCCACAGGTGATGCGGCCAGCACCGCAGCCACGCCCAGTGCCACCGCTGCCGTGTGCGCCAACAAACCGGTGCACAGCCCCAACGTCACCAGCATTCCGGCACGGCGGCCGTGCGTGGCCGATTGCATCAAAACAAACAGGTTGTCCGGGCCTGGGCTCACGCCCAGCAGCACTGAGACGCCGAAGAAGGTGAGAGCGGTGTCGAGGGGGATCATGTCAACGCGCCCGCTGCTTCAACGCCTGCGCCACTTCGGCCACCAGGGCCGGTCCTTTGTAGATCAGTCCACTATACAGCTGCACCACGTCCGCGCCCGCCTGCAGTTTGCTCGCGGCATCGGCGCCACTCAAAATGCCGCCCACCCCGATGATGGGGTAACCCTGGCCCAGCCGGGTGCGCAGTTGGCGGATGATGTAGTTGCTGGCTTCCAGCACAGGGGCCCCCGACAGGCCGCCGGTTTCTTCAGCATGGGGCAAGCCTTGTACCGCGTCGCGGCTGAGGGTGGTGTTGGTGGCCACCACGCCGTCCATGCCATGCCGCACCAAGGTGTCGGCAATCACCGCCACCTGTTGTTCGTCCAGGTCGGGCGCGATTTTCACGAACACGGGTTTTTTCACACCGTGCCGGTCTGCCAGTGCGGCCCGACGTTGTGCCAGCGCGCCCAGCAGCTGGTCCAAGGCTTCATCGCTTTGCAGCGCCCGCAGGTTTTTGGTGTTGGGGCTGGAGATGTTCACCGTCACGTAATCAGCATGGGGGTACACGCCATCCAGGCAGGTCAGATAATCGGCGGTGGCATTTTCGATGGGCGTGGCCGCGTTTTTGCCAATGTTCAGGCCCAGAATCAGGCCCCCCTGGGCTCGGCGCTGGCGCAGTTGCGAGCGCTGCACGTTGGCCAGGAAAGCATCCAGCCCTTCGTTGTTGAAACCCAGCCGGTTGATGAGCGCATTTTTCTCGGGGATGCGGAACATGCGCGGTTTGGGATTGCCCGGTTGGCCCTTGGGGGTGACGGTGCCCACCTCCACAAACCCAAAACCCATGGCCCCCCAGGCGTCAATACACCGTGCGTTTTTGTCCAACCCGGCGGCCAGGCCCACCCGGTTGGGGAACTGCAATCCGGCCAAGGTGATCGGGTCGTCCACTCGGGGTTGCGAGGCCAGGCACATCAGTGGGGTGTTTTGGATGCGCGCCAGGTTGTTGAGCGTTAGTTCGTGGGCCGCCTCGGGGTCCATGTTGAACAGAAACGGGCGCGCAAAAGAGTAGGGCAGCAGGGACATTGGATAATGGCCAGCTCAGAAGGCTGGTCGTGTGGGGTCTTGAATGGCAAGATTGTCCCAGAACCGTCGGCCACAACCCTTTAGCCCGATCCCATGAGCACTTTGACCCAAGACGAACTCAAAACCCTGGTTGGACAAGCCGCGCTGCAGTATGTGGTGCCCGGTGAAATTGTGGGGGTGGGCACGGGCTCCACGGTCAACAAGTTCATCGATGCCCTGGCCACCATCAAAGACCAGATTCCAGGGGCTGTCTCCAGCTCGGTGGCTTCAACGGAGCGTTTGCGCGCGTACGGCATTGCGGTGTTCGACGCGAACGATGTGGCCGAGCTGTCGGTGTACGTGGACGGCGCCGATGAGATCGACCCCCAGGGGCACATGGTCAAAGGCGGTGGAGCAGCCTTGACCCGCGAAAAAATTGTGGCCGCACAATCCAAACGTTTTGTGTGCATTGCCGATGACAGCAAATGGGTGTCGGTGCTGGGCAAGTTCCCGTTGCCTGTGGAGGTGATTCCCATGGCGGCGCAGCGCGTGGCCCGGCAGTTTGAAACCATGGGCGGAACGGCCAAGCTCCGATTGAAGGACGGCGCTCCCCTCGTCACCGACAACGGGCAGCACATTCTGGATGTGACTGGCTTGCAGATTGCCGATCCGCTGGCGTTCGAGAGCCAGGTCAACAACTGGCCTGGCGTGGTCACTGTGGGCGTGTTTGCCCACCAAAAAGCAAGCGTGTGCTTGCTGGGCACGGCGGCAGGTGTTAAAACTGTCACCTTTTAACCCGAGGTACGTTCCATGCAAACTTCCACGGTACGACTTCACCGCGTTTTGCGCACCACGCCCGAACGCCTGCTGCGTGCTTTCACCGATCCCGACGCCATGGTCAAGTGGCTGCCGCCCCACGGTTTTACAGCCAAGGTGTACCAGATGGACGCCGTGGTGGGGGGGCGGTGGCGCATGTCGTTCACCAACTTCAGCACGGGCCACAGCCACTCGTTTGGCGGCGAATATTTGGAAATCGTGCCCGGTGAGCGGTTGCGGTACACCAGCGAGTTCGACGATTCCAACCTGCCGGGGCAAATGCAGACCACGGTGACGGTGCGACAGGTTTCGTGCGGTACCGAACTCAACGTGGTGCAGGAGGGCATACCGGCCGTCATTCCGGTCGAGGCCTGCTACCTCGGCTGGCAGGAATCGTTGTCGTTGCTTGCCCACTTGGTCGAGGCGGACGTGGCGGGCGAATAAACCGCATCAATCACCGGAGACAACCATGGCACGCGTCAGCACCTACCTCAATTTTCCGCAGTGCACCGAACAAGCGTTCGAGTTCTACCGCAGTGTGTTCGGTGGGGAGTTTTCCTTTCCCGTACACCGCTTCAAAGACACCCCCGCCCAGGCCGATCCACCCCAATGGGCCCCAGAAGATGCCAACTTGGTCATGCACGTGGAGCTGACGATACTGGGTGGGCATGTGCTGATGGGCACAGACGCCCCTGAGTCCATGGGGTTCAAGGTGATACCGGGCAACAACACCTACATCAACCTGGAGCCCGATACCCGTGCCGAAGCCGAGCGCTTGTTCAACGCGCTGGCCGACCAGGGGCAGGTGCAAATGCCCCTGCAAGACATGTTTTGGGGCGCCTACTTTGGCAGCCTGACCGACCGTTTTGGCATCCAGTGGATGGTCAACTGCGCCAACCCACCCCAGTCCTGATCGGTCAGCCTCGGGGGGCCATGCCCTGGTGGCGCAGCAGTGCTTCTACCGATGGCTCCCTACCACGGAATGCCTTGAACGACGCCATCGCCGGTCGGCTGCCGCCTGCTTCCAGTATGGCTTGGCGGTAGCGGCGCCCGGTGGCCACATCCAGGGTGCTGCCGGTGGTTTGGGCCGCTTCTTCAAAGGCCGCATACGCGTCGGCACTCAGCACCTCGGCCCATTTGTAGCTGTAGTACCCGGCGGCATAGCCACCAGCAAAAATATGGCTGAAGGTGTGCGGGGTGCGGCTGTAAGACGGTGGCTGCAATACCGATATTTCGTCGCGCACCTGTTGCAACAAGCCCATGAAACCACCCTCTGGGGCAACGTTGGCGTGCAGCAGCATGTCGTAGAGTGAAAACTCCACCTGACGCAGGGTTTGCAGACCGCTCTGGAAATTTTTTGCGGCCAGCATTTTGTCGAACAGGTCTCGGGGAAGCGGTTCGCCCGTGTCCACGTGGGCGGTCATGCGTTTGAGCACATCCCATTCCCAGCAGAAGTTTTCCATGAACTGGCTGGGCAACTCCACTGCGTCCCACTCCACGCCGCTGATGCCGCTCACGTCACGCTCGTTCACCTGTGTCAACATGTGGTGCAGGCCGTGGCCGGTTTCATGGAACAGGGTGATCACATCGTCATGCGTCAGCAGGGGGGGCTTGTTGCCCACGGCCTCGGCAAAATTGCACACCAAATGGGCCACGGGGGTTTGCAGTTGTCCGGTGTCCGGGCGGAGCCAGCGGGCGCGCACGTCATCCATCCATGCCCCGCCACGTTTGCCGCTCCGTGCACCCGGGTCCAGGTAAAACTGGCCCACCAGCTGCGGCCCTTGTGGGGTGTTGCGCTCGATGCGGAAAAATTGCACGCCGGGGTGCCACACAGGGGCTGTGTCGGGCCGAATGGCCACCTCAAACAGCGTTTCGACGATGTGGAACAGCCCTTCCAGCACCTTGGGCGCGGTGAAGTAAGGCTTCACGTCTTGTTCGCTGTAGGCATAGCGCGCCTGCCGCAGTTGTTCGCCCACGTGGGGCCAGTCCCAGGCTTGCGGGTCTTTCAGGCCCAGTTGCTGCGACGCAAAGACACGCATGTCGGCCACGTCTTGTTCCGCATACGGACGGGCTTTGGAGGCCAGATCGCGCAAAAAGGCCATGACCTGTTCCGGGGAGTCGGCCATTTTTGGCACCAGTGACACGGTGGCAAAGTCGCGGTAAACCAGCAGTTCGGCTTCTTCCTGGCGCAATGCCAGTATTTCTTGAATCAGCGCGGTGTTGTCGAACTGGTTGCCATCGGGCACCTCTTCGCAATTGGCCTGGTCGCTGGCCCGGGTGCCGTAGGCCCGGTACAGCCGTTGGCGCAAGGCGCGGTCGGTGCCAAACTGCATCACGGGCAGGTAGCAGGGCAGTTTCAGGGTGATTTTGTGGCCGGCTTTGCCCTCGGCTTCGGCGGCCGCACGGGTGGCCTCTAACACATCGTCGGGCACACCTGCCAGCTCTTCAGCGCTGGCGTAGTAGGCGTAGGCGTCGGTGGCGTCGAGTGCGTTTTCGCTGAATTTTTGCGAAAGTTCGGCCTGCCGCTCCTGGATGGCAGCAAACCGTGCTTTGGCGGTGCCTTTCAATTCCGCGCCGCCCAGCACAAAGCCGCGCATGGCATTTTGGTGGGCCTGCCGTTGCTCGGTGGTCAAAGCGGTGGGGTCCATCGCCTTGTATTTGGCGTACAGGCGCTCGTCGGCGCCCAGGCGGGTCCAGAATTCGGTCACTCGGGGCAGGGCGGCGTTGTAGGCGGCTCGCAACTCGGGCGTGTCGGCCACGCTGTTGAGGTGCCCCACCGCGCCCCAGGCACGCCCCAGGCGTTCGGTGTGGGTGTCCAGTGCGACGGCCATTTGTTGCCACTCGGCCGGGAAAGATGCAGCGGTCACAGTTTCCAGGGCTTCGTTGGCGGCTTGCAGCAACCCATCCATCGCTGGGGCCACATGTTCGGGGCGTATGGCATCGAACCGCGGCAGGTCTGCAAAATCGAGCAAAGGATTGGGGGCGAGGGCAACGGCTTCGGACGGGCTCACAGCATTCATGGCGTAGGGGTGTTACGGGCAGCGAAAACTCACTGGTGGGTGGTTTTTTTCACGCTTTTCTGGGTGGGTTTTTTGGCGCGTTTGATCAATCCGCCAGGCGTCAGGCGTTCGTTGCCCAGCACGCGCACCTGCTTCACCTCGGGCCGTTGGCCGCCTTTTTTGCTGTATTTCAGGATCTTGACATCGCGTGGTCCGGGCTTTCGGTCCTCGTCAACGGCTTTTTCTTTTTCGGGAATGGGGCGCCACAGCACCAGCAATTTGCCAATGTGCTGGATGGGTGCCGCGTTCAGTTCGTCGGCCAGTGTGCTCAGGTAGCCTTCGCGCTGGGTGCGGTCGTCGCTGAAAACACGCACCTTGATCAGTCCATGCGCTTTCAGGGCGGCGTCCACCTCTTTTTTGACGGCATCGGTCAGGCCATCGCCACCGATCAGGACAACGGGGTCAAGGTGATGCGCGTCCGACCGGATGGCCTTGCGCTCTGCAGGGGTGAGGTTGATTTGGGGCATGCCTGAATTATCTGGCATTGCTTGTCGCGCGGGTGGCTGGATGCCAGGTTCCCCTCCATTACAGTGCTGCCATGCATGAAATGGTGCCCAAACACGTGTTGCCGGTGCTGGTGTTCGCCCAGTTTGCGGGCACATCTTTGTGGTTTGCGGTCAACGCTGTCATGCCCGACCTGCAGCGCGACTTTGGATGGGACCCCGCATGGGTAGGGCATTTCACCTCGTCATTGCAATTCGGGTTTATTGTGGGCACGCTGGTTTTTGCACTGGTGGCTGTGGCCGATCGCTGGTCGCCACGCAAGGTGTTTTTGACCTGTGCCTTGCTGGGGGCGTTGTGTACGGTGGGCGCCTGGGCCACGGTGCAGCACCCAACCGCGTTGCTGGCCTGGCGTTTTGCCACGGGGGTGTGCCTGGCGGG